>OQVS01000666.1_pt1 | contig 23703 bp, 45 predicted proteins | sample 1691601 | NCBI WGS metagenome assembly OQVS01 (sample SAMN03418268, study PRJEB22391) | human gut metagenome | biome: human-gut; feature: organic feature; material: feces | host: Homo sapiens | place: Tanzania | collected 2013-01
CGGTGCTGTGCGTCCATCTTGTCGCCGGACTTGCAGGACGGGGGAGGAGCCGCCGTAGCGGCGCTCTCCGTTGGCCTCTGCGATCCAGAAATACAGTGGCATGCTGTCAGTCATCTTGGGCAGGTTGATGATGTTTTCCATGTTTATTTCCTCCTGGGCTCTTGCCCTCAGCAGAAAAAACCGTGCCCTTGATAGGGCACGGTTTTCCCGATGCTTAACTGCACAAGATTATGTTTCAACCCACGGGGCCAGGATCGAGGCCCACCAGGTGCGGACGCCCTCCGTACCTGACGAGATTACTATAGCGCATACCGCCGCTGTTGTCAAGGGTACCCCCCGCAGAATGCAGGCAGAATCCGGGCAGTTTGACTGCCCGGATTTTTTGTACCATAAGGGAAGAAGGAAGGTGGTTAAATGTTTGATCGCCTTATCGCCTGCGGCTTTACGGATCGCATGGCCTGGGACATCATTATTGCTTACGCCAACGATCTGGACGGGCTGGCGCAGTACGTAAAAACCATTGAGCTGATGCATAGCGCCAGGTCGGATCATGTATAGCTACTTTAACCCAAACCCCAACGGGCGTAACGTTTCCGATTGCACAGTGCGGGCGATCTGCAAAGCAACCAGAAAGGACTGGGGCGAGGTGTATTTAGCGCTTTGCATCCAGGGGTACTTGGACGGTGATCTGCCCAACGCCAACGCCTGCTGGGGCGCTTACCTTCGCAAGCTGGGGTATCGGAGGCATATCGTCCCAGATACTTGCCCGGATTGCTTCACGGTGGCGGATTTTGCGGCGGAAAGGCCGGTAGGCACATACATTTTGGCGCTATCCGGGCATGTGGTATGCGTGCAGGATGGTGTGATTTGGGATTCGTGGGATTCTAGCGGCGAAGTGCCGCTGTACTACTGGGAAAAAGAAACGGAGGCATAAACATGGCGTTTAATCCTTACTACCAGAACCCGTATTATCCGCAGCCGATGCCCGATAATCTCATGCAGATGCGGCAGCAACAGATGATGCAGCCGCAGATGCCGCAGCCCGTACCGCAGAATCCGGTGGCGCAGGGCGGCGTGCAGTGGGTCAGCGGGGAACAGGAGGCCCGAGGATACCTGATCGCCCCCAACTCTGCCGTTGCTCTGTGGGATAGCACAGCGCCGACGGTGTACCTCAAACAGGCGGACGCAAGCGGAAAGCCGACGCTTAAAATCTACGACCTCGTAGAGCGCACAGAAACGGCCATTCCGGCGCCACAAGGCAAAGCTGTGGAGTTTGTTACCCGAGAAGAATTTGAGAAACTGGCGGCTCTTGTGGGCGAAATGAAGGGCAAAAAGAAGCGCAGAATGGAAGAGGAGGACGATGACGATGAGTAATCCGTTTATGGCTGCGCTTGGCGGCGGACAGATGGCCGGGCCGATTGGCGGCTTTGCCAAGATGGTGCAGCAGTTCAACCAGTTCAAGGCGAATTTCAAGGGAGACCCCAAAGCGGAAGTTGAAAAGCTGTTGCAGAGCGGAGCGATTTCGCAGGATCAGCTCAACCAGCTTCAGCAGATGGCAAAGCAGTTTCAAAACCTGGTGCAGTAATCATCAACATAAATCAACATCGTGGCCACGATTTGATAAATAATTAAAAGGAGTGATTTTATGTCTCTTTCCGATGGCGGCGCTCCCATGCTGACCATGCCGGTCTCGCCTACCAACAACGGCGGCGGTTTCGGCTGGGGCGGTGACGGCGCATGGCTCATTATTCTCTTCCTCATTTTTGCCGTCTTTGGCTGGGGCGGCAACAGCTGGGGCAACAACGCTGGCAATTCCGGCGGCGTGGTCGATGGCTATGTGCTGACCTCTGATTTTGCTAATGTCGAGCGCAAGATCGACAGTGTAAATCAGGGCCTTTGTGACGGATTTTACCAGCAGGCGCAGCTTGTCAACGGCACCAACATGGCAATGGCCAACGGCTTTGCACAGGCTGAACTTTCCCGCAGTAACCAGCAGGCGGCTCTCATGCAGCAGTTGACTGCCATGCAGATGCAGGCCGCTGAGTGCTGCTGCAACACCCAGCGTAGCATTGAGGGCGTGCGATATGACATGGCCGCGCAGGCGTGCGATACCCGGAACACGGTGCAGAACGCTACCCGGGATATCATCGACAATGCCAACAGCAACAGCCGCGCGATCCTCGATTTCTTGACCCAGAGCAAGCTTCAGGATCTCCAGAGCGAGAACCAGGGCTTGAAGCTGGCCGCATCTCAGGCGGCGCAGAACAGCTATCTGGTGTCCCAGCTGCGGCCTTCTCCCATTCCGGCCTACACGGTGCAGAACCCCTATTGCTGCAACCAGTTTGCCGGTTGCGGCTGCTGACAACTGCATAGCATCAGCTGTTCGGAATTTCCGAACTGTTCAGCCCCGTGCTGATACTGATACCAACGCGGCGGGGCAATCGCTCCGCCGCTGTATTTTAACCTGGTCGAAATCGACCCCTTTAGAAAGGACTGATTATTTTGGCAGAGTACACAAACGCGAATATTGTAAGCGTAGCCGCAGGGCAGAACGTCCCCTTGACCGAAACGGCGGTCAATAGCAAGCCGTGTATCGTGCATCGCCAGGGCGCAGGCATTGTCACGCTGCGCGGCCTCACTAATCAAAATCGCGCCCTGTTTAGGATCTCCTTTGGCGGCAACATCGCGATTCCAACCGGAGGCACGGTTGAGGCCATCACGGCGGCGCTTGCCATCAACGGAGAGCCGCTGACCAGTGCAACGGCAACTGTCACGCCTGCGGCGGTAGAGAACTACTTTAACATTTATGTTTCCGCACAGGTTTGCGTCCCGAAAGGCTGCTGCCTGACGGTCGCAATGGAAAACACCAGCACTCAGGCCGTCAACTTCGCCAACTCGAATCTGACGGTTGAGAGAATCGCATGAAAGGAGAATGGACATGAGTAAGAAAGCAATGTATGATCTTCGCAATATGCTGTGCGACGAGCTGAACGAGCTGGCCCGTAAGGGTGAGCTGGGCGCCGGGGACCTGGAGATTGCCCACAAGCTGACGGCCACCATCAAAAATATCGATAAAATTGAGATGATGGAAAGCGAGGGCTATTCCGGCACCGGCGACTGGGAAGCCGATATCCGGGGCACCTACGGCCACGGCGATTCCTGGCGGGGCCGCCATCGGGATTCCCGCGGTAGGTATAGCCGCACTGGCGGGGCAGAGCACCTGCGGGAGCAGCTCAATGATATGATGCGGGAAACCGACGACGAACGGGTAAAGGAGGCCCTTCGGCGGGCAATGTCCCTGATGGAGGGCTAAGGGGGTGTAACCCCATGATCGACGAGAACGAGCTCCGGCTATGGATCAGCCGCCTAGAAACGGAAGAATCTAGCTGGAACAACTACGAGAAACTGGCGGCTCTCTACATCATCCAGAACCAGCACAAGAAAACGCCTGAGGGTACGGCGCCGCCGATTATGTACTCCGCTGCGGCAGCTCCTGCCGTCATAGCGAGCGCTGACGTGGAGGAGTACGGCGATACCGATTTTCTCCGGGCTGTCGCCGGAAAGGACCCGGCAAAGGCGTGGGCGGTTGTGGATGAGCTGATGGATACGCTGCGCATTGTAAACGAGCGGGTTTACAACAGCGTAATGCGAAAGATTCAGGCATTATAAGCTATTGCCTCGCTTTAAGGCGGGGCAATAGTATTATACAATCAATACCCATCCACTGAGGGGAATTAATTGTATAATACTTTTTCTCAAAAAATAACGTTATGTGTTGATATCAAATTCTAAGTGCCGATCTGGAAACCACCGAATTTCTTTTACAATCACCCGCCAAAATTCCCGTTTTTCTTCCCGGGATAGTTCGGCGTAAATGTTGCGCCAGTCGCCGGATAATATTTTTTCCACCTTATCCAATTTTGGGGTTTTTTTGGCGTTCTGTTTTTCTTCCATTGCTGCAATTGCGGCGCAGATTTCCGCATGATCTTTTTTGAATTCCTCCAAGGAGATTAACTCGTTTAAATACAAATCCTTCAGCCTGGATAACCGGGCTTTTTTTGATGCGATAAGCGCTTGGTAATTTTCTTTTTCCTCAGATTCCTCCATTCCCATTAAATTGGATTTATAGCTTTTCAATTTGTTTTCAACGGAGTTCATCAAAAACGCTTCTATTTTTTTCTCGCTGATGGATTTTGCGTTGCCGCATGGGCGGCGTCGGCAATAATGGTTTTGGCAATTGTACGATACGTTTTTTTGATCCTGATTGATTCTCCCGCTAATATGCCCACCGCAATCCCCGCAAATCATAAGGCCGGTAAACAAATATATCCGATTTTGCTGGCATTTTCGGACAATCGTTTTTCGCAAGGTTTGATTTTTATCATACCGCTCTTTGGTAATATAAGGCGGGCACATCCCGTCGGCCCTAAAATATTTCCCGTAATATGCCGTGCTTCGAATTATTTTGCTGATAGCCTGATATGATAAAAATATCCCGTACTTTTCCGCAATTAAATCCTGCGTTTGGCTAATAGAGCCGCAAGCGGCGTACTTTGCAAATAGCTCATTTACCGCCGTTTCCGTTTGGGGGTCCTTAATATATTTTTTCCCCTCGATGATGTACCCAAATGGCTTATCTCCGGTCAGCGCTTCGCCACGTGCCCGTTTTCCGTCAAAAACAAACTTAATACGTTCGCTTGTTCTATCGGCTTCATCCTGTGCGACGGAAAGCATGATGTTTACTTTCAACCGCCCAGCAGCCGTCTGAGTTTCATAATCTTCATTTGTGGCTTGCCATACAACTTTGTTTCGCTCTAAAATCTCCTGGACGGCGTAGTAATTTCCCACATTGCGGAACCACCGGTCCAGCTTGATAAAAAGGATAATATCGATTTTTTTTGCTTCCACATCATCCAGTAACCGCAAAAGAGCGGGGCGTTTTTTATATGGCTTTCTTGCGGAAATACCAGCATCCTCATATACGCCTACTACCGTCATGTTATGGCTCTTTGCGTAGCTTTCAAGGGCGGCTCGCTGGTCGCCCAGGGACAGGCCGTGGCGGGCCTGTTCTTCCGTGCTTACCCGGATATATAATGCGGCCCGCATTTTTTCTTCTGGGATTTTCACTTGCGTTTTCCTCCTGCTTTGCTATAATGGAGGAGCGGATTGCTTTGCATCAGCATCCGCTTCCTGATCGCCGCCTCCGGTATTTCGGTATCGGAGGCGGCTCCTCTTTTTATCCTCTGAAAAGGCCCATGCTGGGGTTTAACAGGTCCAGGGTAATGCCATACACCAGCGCCAGGGCAAAAATAAACAGCAGGGCAAAGATTACCCGGTTCTTGTGCTTAATGGTTTCATTTAACAGCTTGTTTATGTCTTGTTCGTGGCCCACTTGCTGGGTAAGCAGGGCTTCCTCCCGCTCCGTCAAATCTTCGCCTTTCGGCACGATCTCAAAATACCGGTCCAGGGACACCCCCAGGCTCTTGCAAATGGGACCGACAGTGTAGACGGACGGCTGTTTAGAGGCGCTGGAAAAGTAGTTATTGACGGTCGAGATAGAGATTCCGGATTCGTCCGCTATGGTTTGCGCTGTTTTTCTTTGTGCTTCTCGTTCCTTCCAACAAAGATCCTGGATAGTTTCCATTGGGTGCGCTCCTTTCGTTTGCCCAGTTTCTGGCAGATGTTACCAAGCCTAATTTTACCAGATTCTCACGAATCGGACGGATTCTGCCTTTGCCTCGGCTTGCTTTGCCAACCACCACCCTGCTATGATGCAGCCATAGCAGGTAGGCTTGATGTTTCGTGGCTATCTGCTATAAGGCCCCTCTGCCGGTTGCAGGCGGCAGGGGGGCCAACAGAACACAATTGCGATTGGCTCCCCAATCGATATAGTATTACATATTGGAATCTTGTTGTTGACTTGCGATTGCAAATTGTATAAACTAAAAGGAAGAAGGCGGGGAATTGAAAGAACTGTTGTGTGCGGGATCTTCGGCGCTTGCGCCGGAAGATGTGCGGAATAGGTTGATTTCCGAAATTATGACGTTGACAGAAGAACAGCTCGCCTATGTTTTGCAGCATTTGGAGGAAGTATTATGAGCTACGCTGTTTTGTGCGGCTTGGCCGCCTTTGCCTTTGCAGGCACAATTATACAGTGGGTGTGGATTTGGGTGCTGATTAAAAAACTGTTTTCCGTGGAAGAAAAGTTATATTGCGAGTTAGCAAAATTTGCCCAGCAAATACCCGCCAACCGCGCAAAGAATGCTGGTTGCGATGCCGATCCAGAAGTATAGGCGCGCTTTCTTTTCGGCGGCTCTCTTTTCGTCTTGAAGCTTGATATATTCTTGCACACCGCGTGGGATAACAGTGCCTTTGGCAAGTTCGGGGATTTCAAAATGTAAGTCAGGCATATGTTGATTTCCTTCTACATTAGTTTTTTTGCTTCCAAAACTACGCCAAGCAGCTTTCTACATTGCTCATCCGTAAGAGAATAAACAATATCCAATAACGCTTTACGCTCTGCGCTAATGCCCTCGATCTTCGGATCGGGGGCTTCTTCTTTCCGCAGCTCCGCCACCAGCTCTTTTACCCTCTGGATATCCTCCAAGCACTTGGCCGTTTCTTCATCCGTCTCTCCTTCTTGCAGCAGGATTTCTTCCGGGGTGGTTTCTAGGAGGATGCACATGCGGGCGGCTTCTTCGGCGTCAGGCAGGCTTAAATTTTTGCATCTTCTTAAATCACTAATCCATCGATTGTTTTTGCCAAATTTCCTTGAAAATGCCGCTTCGCTTATATCGTTTCTTTTGCAAAAATCTGAAATTAAATTTACGCTGCTTTTATTAAGCAAAACGCTGTTAATTTTTTTGGGCATATATAATTTTCCTTTAGTCCAATTGTACTCCGGCCTGCAAAGCAATTTTTGTCAGCTTTTGATAATTCTTAGTATTAGAATTTTTCATCCTTGAATACCCTGCCAATGATTTTGGGCACAACTCCGGCAATTTTTCTTGCAATAAATAATACTCATGGCGAAGTTTTCGTTTTCGTAAACGCTCTTCTTCCATTTTCTTAATTTCTTTTTTCCATTCAAAATATTTCAATGGGCTTGAAAAATCCCACAAAGAAAAACGAGGGTAAAATCCTTCTTTTTTAAAATGCTCATCAACTCTTTGCTCTTCTTCCCAAGCTTCTTTATGCGCCCCAATATTATGCAACCAAGAAATTCCGGATATGTAGGAATCATATTTCCATATCATATCAGAAACAAACATTAAACTATGAGCCTTGCGAATGCATTCTACGGCTATTTGTACGTGCCCGGCCCTGCAATGGTCAATAAAGCATTTGCCTCTAAGATAGTACTCTACCCTTCCTGTTGGAGAATCGCCGTTAACTTCCCGGCAAGGAACCGGGATACTTCGTATACCTTGAACGGTTTCAAAATCGTATGCGTTTTTGAGCCGAGCAATCTCATTTTCTCTTATCTCTAAATATGCCGCATTTTTTTCTTCAAGAGAAACTGATTCGTCGTCAAAAATATTGTATGCGCCTGTAGATCGCAAGATATTAAAAGAACTATTAAGCATACAAAATCACCAAATTAAAAAAGCGAATATTGTACATAACATAAAATCCTACATAATGGCGGATATTCCATTGACATCCACCATTATGTAGGCTATAATAGCCTTACAGAACTTCACAAGGCAACAAAAAACCAAGCCCCCTCGGATTTCTCCGTTCTGCGGGCCTATGACCGATATTTTGTTGGCTGACACTTACATAATAGCGGCCGTATCTCTGTTTGTCAAGATGAAGTTCTTCATATTGAAAGGAGGGTTTCATTTGACATTGAAGGAGCTTCGGGAGGCGGCGGGGCTGAAACAGCCCTATGTCGCACGGAAGCTGTACGTTTCCCAGAATGCCGTTTCTCAGTGGGAGCGAGGAGCCAACGGCATCGCAAGCAAGTTCGTTCCCAAACTGGCGAAGCTGTACCACGTCACCGACGAGGAGATCATCGCCGCCATCCGGGCGGCGCAAGAAGCAAGGGCGGGTGAGGGGGCATGAAGCGGTTCATTAAGCGATTTATTAAGTGCTTTTTGGTTTGTTGCGCAACGATTGCGGTAGCCGCTACGGTCGCCATCATTTTAATGCTTGTTACGGCGTTGATCGTTGGGACGGAGAACGGCGTATTATTCTGCATCGTGCTTCTCCTCTTGCTGGCGGCGGCCGTTGGCTTGGTTGTGGCGATAATTGAGGAGGACTAAGGAGGAAGCATGAATTACATCAACAATCCCATGGGAATGTGTTGCTGCTCTCTGGGAGAGAGCGATGATATCTACGTAAAGCCCGCAGAAGTCCTGGTCAACACCAAGACGCGCGAGCCGCTGAAGCAGGGGGAGCTTCCGAAAGTTGGGCGCTCCTACGATTGCATCAGAATGTTTGCCTTGCAACGGGGCTATACGGTGGTCAAGTTCTACCCCACGGAATCTGAGGCGAACGCGGCCTATGATGAGTTGGTCAACGCTTTGCGCTCCCAGGGGCGCGTGTTTGAGGTTTGACCGCAAGAAGGAGATGCGCAGGAGACAAGCGTTTCCCGCATATCGTGGCATGAGGAGGTCGTGTTATGGATTGCTTTGAGCAGGCTTATAGGTTTTTGATCGAGAAGACCCTAGCCCGGTACGGCTATACCGCCGAAATTGAGATCTTCCGGGAAGAAAAGGAAACGGAGGAGGCGAAGGCCTGAGCCGCCGGAAGGCGGCGATGGACAAGCTCCCAACAAAGGAGGACAAGCACATGGATGGATACACGCTGGCGCTGGTGGTGATCGGTGCTGGGACGGCCACGAGCTGGGTGTTCCGGCTCATTGATAGGATCGAGGGGCGGAGATGAGCCGCAACCCCACGAAGGACAAGCTTATGGCGAAGCTGGATGCTATGGAAAACTACGCCAGGACCCAGAAGGGCGCTCCGTACCTGATGGAGCAGCACCCAACGGGTATTATCTGGTGGGAAGGTTACCTGGCGGCGCTGCGGGATATCAGGAAGGAGATGGGGAAGGGATGAAAGTCCTGGTTGCCTGCGAGGAATCGCAGGAAGTCTGCAAAGCATTCCGGGAACGAGGGCACGAGGCTTACTCCTGCGATGTGCAGGGGCCCAGTGGTGGGCATCCCGAGTGGCATATTTTGGGGGATGCACTGGAAGCCCTTAAAGGCGAGTTTATTCTCACTATGGACAATCTTCTCCACTATATTGGGCGTTGGGATATGGTAATCGCTCATCCTCCTTGTACTTATCTTACAGCCGCAAGCGCTGTCCGGCTCTTTGCGCCGGATCATTCGATTAAAGATTCTGCCCGTGATTCCAAGGGGTGGGCGGCTGCCGATTTTTTTATGGAGTTCTGGAAATGCGATATCCGATACGTGGCTATCGAGAATCCCTGCCCGTTACGGCGATATTCGCTTCCGCCTTATAGTCAGATTATTGAGCCGTATATGTTTGGCGATCCGTGGAAAAAACGGACTTGCCTTTGGCTACGCAATTTGCCCCTATTGCGGCCTACGAATATTGTAGAGCCTAAGGGGCTTTGGGTTGGGAGTACTTCTGGCCGTCGTGATGCTTCTGTGTATTCTCGGTATTCTCTTTCTTCACATCGTGATCAGCGGACAAGATCGAGGACTTTCCCCGGCATCGCCGCCGCGATGGCAGAACAGTGGGGCAGCCTATGAACACCTGCAAGCCTTTGTATTTGTGGGTCACGTCGGATAAGTACGAACTGCCGCTGGCGGTAGCGGATTCCGCGGAGGATTTGGCCCGGATGGCGGATGTCACCGTTGGGACGGTGACTGCTTCCCTCAGCCGCAGGAAACGCGCAAAACGTCCTGGGCGCTCCAAGTATCAGGTCGTGTGGGTGCCCAGGGGAAAAGTTTGAAGGAGGAAAAAGCGAAATGGAGCAGTTTGACAAGAAGAGCATTTTGGAGATGTCCATGGGCGCCATCCTGGAGCGGGTGGACTACGAGATGGGCCGGGTGCTGGAAAACGTCTTGGACCCCAACACCAAGGCCACGGCCAAGCGGAAGATCACCGTGGGGCTGGAGCTGGTGCCCAGCGCCGACCGGAAGACCATCACGGTCCTTACCACGGCGAAGGCGGCCCTGGTCCCCACGGACCCCGTGACTACCAGCCTCTTTATCACCTCCGCTCCCAACACCGGCGAGATGGTGGTGGCGGAGATGGTCCCCCAGGTGCCTGGCCAGATTTTCATGGACGGGGACGAGCAGGAACAGCCCAAGATCCTCAGATTTGCCCGGCAGGCGTAAGCCGGAACGTTGAAAGGAGATTTACCTATGCTGAAAGAATTTGCCCAGTACCTCGTGTCCCTCAAGGACAACAAGACCTATGACATCCACGGCGACACCTATTCCGACCGTGACCTGGTCCGCATTGAGCCTCACATCGACCGGCCCACCAGCATCTCCGTCTCCGGCCTGGACAGCATCGTGAAGCTGGTCCGCAATGAAATGGACATGCTCACCAACCTGCCGGTCTTCATCCGTGTGGACGGCGCCAACCGGGTCGTTGTGTTCACGACCTACGATGACGTGATGCGCAGAGACAGCCTCTACATTGCGGAGTGCGATGTTCCCGGCTTCCGTGATGGCTTCCGAGAGTATGAGAAGGCCATCATCGAGCTCCGGAGTAAGTTCGCCCCTGGCCCCGGCGTGGACTACATGCTGGACCTGCTCTCCCGCATCAGCAAGGAGAATGGCGTGACCACCAGCGACAACGGCGTTTCCCAGACGGTGGAGGCCCGGCAGGGCGTCTCCCTGAAGACGATGGTGGCGGTCAAGCCTCGTGTGGCACTGCGCCCCTATCGCACTTTCCTGGAGGTGGATCAGCCGGAGAGTGAGTTCCTGCTGCGGCTGGACGACAACGGCAATGTGGGCCTCTTCGAGGCCGACGGCGGTATGTGGAAGCAGACGGCCAAGGCCAGCATCCTGTCTTACTTCGAGGAGCACCTGGCCGAAGAGGTCAAGGCGGGCAAGGTCATTGTGATGATGTGATGGATGCCCCCGGCGGCCAAAGCGGCCGCCGGGGGAGAGAACGGAGGAAAAAGCAATGAACGAAGAAATGAAGATGACCCAGGAACGGGAAGGCCGGATCCTGGAGGCCGCCATCGACACTTGGGGCTCTGAGATGCAGATCGTCGTGGCCATCGAGGAGATGAGCGAGCTGACGAAGGCCCTCACCAAGTACATCCGGGCCGATGATGCTGCCACGATTTCGGCTACTAGTATCCGGGAGGAGATGGCCGACGTGGGCATCATGCTCAACCAGCTCTCCCTCATTTTTGGCGATACCACCGAGGAGGAGATCTGCAAGCTGAACCGCCTGCGGCGGAGAATCGAGGATGTGACCGGTGAGACGCTTTTCTGACATGGATATCCCGGAGCGGCCGCTGGAGCCGCCGGAGCCAGAAGAAAATCCCCGCTGCCCCTGTTGCGGCGAGGAGTGCGAGACGCTGTACCGGGCGTTCTCCGGGGCCGTCGTTGGCTGCGAGAAGTGCGTGGACGCCCTGGACGCCTGGGAAAACCGGCATTTGGCAGATTAAATTTTGGGAAGCAATAGGAGGACAACATGAAGGAGATCAAGGTTAAGCTGACATTTACGGAGCCCATTTTGGGAACGTCTCCGGCCAATCCCGAGGTGTATCGGGAGTTCATCGGCAGCAAAAGCCCGGACGCTTTGAGCGTGGAGGATGAGGTTGCCGCTCTTGGTGCCGACGCTGTGGCGGATAAGGGCATGACGGTATTTCCCCGTCTGGATGATGGCACGCCGTTTCTTTACGATTACCAGATCAAGGGATTTTTCAAGGATACCTGCGGCGGCCTTCGCAAAGTGAAGGGAACCGCAAGTGAGAAGATCAAGGCGTACAAGAAGGAAATCGACAAGCTGATTTTTCCGGAGCCCAGAACGATTCCGCTCCTGTTTGACGGCAAAATCGGCGAGTGCCAGCGCCCCCTGAGAGCGCAGACGGCGCAGGGAGAGCGCATCAGCCTTGCGATGAGCGAGGAGATTCCCGCCGGGGCAACGTGCGAGTTTACCGTTGTCTGCCTCTGTGATGACCACGAGAAGGCGGTCCGGGAATGGCTGGATTATGGCCGCTTCTCCGGCATCGGCCAGTGGCGCAACAGCGGGAAAGGCAGATTCCGCTGGGAGGAGCTGTAAGCGACGGATCTGCTCCGACTCGCCTAGATGAGCAAAGGCTATGTTCCGAGTGTCGCAGCGAGGGAACAGCTTGGCACGGAAAAGCGCTGAATGGCAATGGAAATGTTAGGGAACGCATTCGCTGTGGACGGAACAGCAAGGGCGCAGTTGAGCGATGATCAGCACTGGAATTGCCCGGTAATGCATTGGGACGACCTGCAAAGGCGAGGTTTCGTGGAGCACGGCAATGGAGCTGCGATGATTTCTTCTGCGTTGCATGGCAATGGGGGTGCATGGCACTGCGGAGAACAGCGACGGAAGAGTGGCGCAGAGAAACGCAGAGCGGTGGAATAGGTTGGCATCGGGAGGAACTGGACGGCGATGTGGAAGCATCGCATTGAAACGCAATGGGAAGACGAAGTAAAGCAGGGTGAAGAGTTTGATTTATAAGGAGGACAAATGAAGCTTTACGAAATTGACCCGGCGATCGACGCTTTGATTGAAAAGCTGATCGACCCGGAGACGGGAGAAATCACCGATACCAGCGCAATTGAGGCGCTGGAAATGGAAAAGACCAAGAAAATCGAGAATCTGGCTTGCTACATCAAGAACCTTACGGCGGACGCCGCCGCCTACAAGGCGGAGAAGGACGCCTTTGCCGCCCGCCAGAAGGCGGCGGAAAACCAGGCAAAGCGAATGAAGGATTACCTCTCTTTCGTTCTGCACGGAGAAAATTTTGAGTCCGCCCGCTGCAAGATTTCTTTTCGGGCAACGCCCCCCAGTGTAAGCATCCTGGATATGGGCACGGTGGTGGAGTGGCTGGAAACGCATGGATACGAGGACGCCGTGAAGTATGAGGCCCCGACGGTATCCAAGACGGAGCTCAAGCGCATCATGGCGACGGAGCCGGTCCCCGGAGCGGAATTGGTCTCCGGGCTCAGCATGGGGGTGAAGTGATGAACATCTATGAGAGCATCGCCGCCATCATGCAGGAAATTCCCGCCATCGGGAAGGACAAGAAGAATCAGCAGCAGGGATTTAAGTACCGGGGCATCGATGATGTGATGAACGCCCTGCAACCTATCCTCTCTAAAAACAAGGTTTTTGTGGTCCCGGAAGTCCTGGAGCAGAGCCGGGAGGAGCGGCAGACCAACAAGGGCGGTACGCTGATGTACTCCGTGATGCGGATCAAGTACAGCTTTTACGCTGAGGATGGCACATTCGTTTCCGCCGTGGTTATCGGCGAGGGCATGGACAGCGGCGACAAGGCCAGCAACAAGGCAATGTCTATCGCCATGAAGTACGCATTTTTCCAGGTGTTTTGCATCCCTACCGAGGAAATGAAGGACCCGGACGCAGAAACGCCGGAGCCCAGCACGGCCAAGAAGAAAGCGGCTATCCCGCCCAAATGCGCCAAATGCGGGAAGGAGATCACGCCTGTAGAAAAGCGTGACGGCACCCTGTGGACCGTCCCCGATATGTGCACTTACAGCAAACTCAAATTCGGGGCGGAGCTTTGCGGCGCCTGCATGAAGGCTGAACAGCAGGAACGGGCCCATGCAGGCTAACGCATCGGATTTTCGGTGGTCCATGGATGCTTCCGGCGATTGGCTTTGCATCCGGACAAAAGGCGCTAGGAAGATTCTGGACGAGCTTACGCCTGGGAAATTGTATGACGTGGAGATCAAACGGCATCGGGAGCGGCGAAGTCTTGATGCCAACGCCTACTTTTGGAGTTTGGCTGATAAATTGGCCGCAAAAACGGGGATCCCTAAAACCGATATCTACCGCCTATATATCCGAGATATAGGAGGGAACAGCGAGACTCTTTGCGTAGCAGAGGACGCCGCCCAAAGGTTGCGGGCCGGGTGGGAGCATAATGGGCTTGGCTGGCAAACGGATACGTTTCCCAGCAAAAAGCCGGGCTATATCAACGTTATCCTCTACTACGGGTCCAGCACCTATGATTCGGCGCAAATGTCCCGGTTAATTGACATGATCGTCTATGACTGCAAATCCCAGGGCATTGAGACGATGCCGCCGGACAAGCTGGCGGCGCTGATGGAGGGGTGGGAATGCGGAAGATGACTAAGGCCACCGCCATCCCCGCAACCGTGAAAATCGTCGTATGGGCCAGAGATGGCCATAGGTGCATCCTTTGCGGTTCTTCCGTTGGAGCGCCGGTAGCCCACGTTATCCGGCGCTCCCAGGGTGGGAGGGGGATAGAACAGAACATTGTGACGCTCTGCTCCACCTGCCACAGGGAGTTTGACGAGGGGCCGCACAGGAAGGAAATCTACAAGCGCATTACCGATTATCTGGAAGGATTTTACCCCGGTTGGAGCCGGGAAAGCGTGATTTACAAAAAGGGGGACATTTAATGAGCCTTAACAGGATTTGCCTTATGGGTCGCCTGACCAGGGACCCTGAGCTTCGGCGGACCGGCAACGGTACCGCAGTGACATCGTTTACCATTGCCGTTGATCGGGATTTCAAGTCCCAGGACGGCGAGAAAGAGACGGACTTTATCGATATCGTCGCCTGGCGGACTACGGCGGAATTTGCCAGCAAGTATTTCTCCAAGGGCCGTATGGCTGTGGTGACCGGGCGGCTGCAGCTCCGTGGCTGGACCGACAAGGAGGGCAATAAGCGCCGGACCGCCGAGGTCGTGGCAGACAACGTGTATTTCGGCGATTCCAAGCGCCAGGAGGGTAGCGATAGCGCCCAGGCAGAGAATGCCGCAGAAGGGACGTATGGCGGCTTTGCGGAGGCCGAGGACGACGGGGACCTTCCGTTTTAAGGCGGTGCCGTCGTGCCGAACAGAATAATCAAAGAGAGCATTTGCGATTCGGAAAAACTTGCGGCTCTTTCGGATTTTGAGTTTCGGCTATGGGTCGGCTTAATTACTCAGGCGGATGACGCAGGGCGTGGCGACGCCCGCCCTGCTTACATCAAGGGGCACGTTTTCCCGTTTCGGGAAAGGGTAACAACAAAGGATATCAGTGCTGCGCTTCACGCATTGGCGGCGGTTAGCTGCGTCACCCTCTACACTGTAGGCGGGAGGCCCTACTATTCGTTCCCAAGCTGGGCCAAGCACCAGAGAATCCGGGATTGTAAACCTAAGTACCCCGGCCCTGAAAATGCCGACCTGCCGCAACCTGCGGCGGACTGCGGCGACTTGCCGCAACCTGCGGCGGACTGCGGCCTGAATCCAATACAATACGAATCCGAATCCAATCCGAATCCGAATTATATAGGCACGGAGCCGCAAGCGGCGTCCATGCCGCCGGTGATTTTTTTGCCGCTGAATGACGGAACCGAATATCCGGTTTCCCAGGAGCAGTGCCATGAATGGGCGGGCCTGTACCCTGCTGTCGACGTGATACAGCAGCTTCGGCAAATGAGGGCGTGGCTGATCGCCAATCCCAGACGTCGGAAAACCGCACGAGGAATCAATGGGTTTATCGTGAATTGGCTTTCAAGGGAGCAAGATAAACCCGGAAGGAAAAGTACATATTCCGCAGAAACCCAGCAAAAGCAGGGGCGGAAGAGCTGGACCGATATTTGCGAGGAAATGGAGGGGACCACATGACTGTACAGGAAACCTCAACGATCATGAACGTGTTGAACGCCGCCTATCCCGGTTTCTACGCCAAATCCAGCGATGCGGAGCGCAAGCAGATTTTGGGACTTTGGGCCGAGATGTTCCGGGAGGATGACGTTGCCTTGGTGGCTGCCGCCGTTAAGGCGCTCATCGTGGCGGAGGCGTCCAGCTTTCCGCCGACCATCGGGCAAGTCAAGGCCCGGCTGCGGCAGATCACCACGCCTCAGGAGATGACCGAGGGCGAGGCGTGGGCCCTGGTGGCCGCCGCCATCCGCAACAGCGCCTATGATAGCCGCCGGGAGTTTGAGCGGCTGCCGGAGGCCGTGCGGCGCTTTGTGGGATCTCCGTCCCAACTGCGGGAATGGGCCATGATGGACAGCGACACGGTACATAGCGTGGTGGCCTCCAACTTCCAGCGGAATTTTCGGGTGCGGCAGAAGGCTGACCGAGAGATGGCGGCCCTCCCGGCAGACGTCCGGGCCATGATTGGAAGCGCCGCATCAACGCTGCGGCTGAATGGCCCCAAGGAGGCGCTGGATGGTTGACCATGTGCGGGTGGTGGTAGACGTGTACCGGGTTGACGACTACATGGCGGCAAAGGAATCCGTGGCAATGATGCTGGAACCGCTTGGGAATGTCCGGGTGGTGCAGGTGATTGCGGACGGGAAGACAAGTTAGGAGGACAAAATGACTAGAAAAGAAATTTTGGAAGCCGCTGAGAAATGCGTATGCGGCGATCGGGAACAGGACTATGGCAGCCCGGAAAAATCTTTTATGGCTATTGGGAAGCTTTGGGAGATTTACTTACTGGAAAAGTTCCAGCAGCGGAGAGGGACGAAGATTCTACCGGAGGACGTGGCGGCCATGATGTGCCTTTTCAAATTGGCCCGTATCGCCACGGGGCATGGCAAGGCAGATAACTGGATTGACTTGGCCGGGTATGCTGCCTGCGGCGGGGAGCTGGAGGCATCGGATGGCTGATTACATTGATCGGGGCGTATTGCTCCAAAGAGCATGGGACGCTGGTGTGAAATGCGGATACATCAAGGCTGTGGATGTCGAGGAGCTTTTAAGCCTGCCAATTGCTGAGGGTGTAACACGGGTGTGCCGCTGCATGCAGTGTGCCTATGCCAAGTGGTCCGAGCGGAGCAAGGCCTACTACTGCCAACGCCGTTGGGCCATGCATAAGGTCCGAGAGCGGGATTTCTGCTCTTACGGGCGGAGGAAGGACGGCGAAACATGATTACCTGCTGTGCGGATTGCGAGAAACGCTATGTCAATTGCCACAGTAAATGCGAGGCATATTTACAGCAGCGGGCGGAGCACGAGGCGGGGAAAGACGTTATCCGGGATATCCGGAAGAAAAACGATGCCATGTACTGCTATTCCCGGGATTCCAAGCGGCGCACGGAGAGGCGGGCGAACCGGAAGAGGTGGCGATAAGATGGCGCTGACATCGGCAGACCTGGCCCGGATGGGCCCGAAGGCGCAGAAGCAAGTGCTGCAAAAGCTGGGAGCGCAGCAGCGGCCTAGGGAGAAAAAGACGAGTAAGTACCATGCCAAACCCACAGATGTGTGGATGCCGGATGGCACGGTGAGGCATTTCGCCAGCGAAAAAGAGGCGGAAAGGTTTCGGGAACTGGACTTGCTGCAAAGGACGGGCCAGATTACGGGCTTGCGCTGCCAGGTGCCGTTTGAGCTGATTCCCAAGCAGAAAAGAGCCGATGGGAACTGGGAGCATCCCTGCACCTATGTTGCGGATTTTGTGTATCGGGACGGCTGCAAAGTGGTGGTGGAGGACGTGAAAGGCTATGACGACTCCAAGAGCGCCGCTTACCGGCTGTTTATCATCAAGCGGAAGCTGATGCTGATGGTGCATGGAATCACGATCAAGGAGGTTTAGGAGAAAAAAGTGAAACGAAATGTTTGGGAGATAACGTACATCGTATGGATAGTTTTTATGGTGGGCTTGCTGCTTTTCTGGCCCGCCAGCGCCGCCGAAGACACGGAACGCACGGAAAATCGCACGGAAGGGGCGGAGGAACGCACGGAGTGCGTGATTGATGAGCCAGAGGAGGATTCCGAGAACGAATACATTGAAGCGGCGCTTTACGCATCCGGGTACTTCCGGGAAGATGTACCTCTCGACGGCGATACCCAGGCGCTCTTACGAGCGGCTTGCGAAGAGACTGGTATCCCCTATGAGCTGGCCCTTGCTGTGATCCGGCAGGAGACGGAGTTCCGCAATATTACGGGTGATGATGGGCACAGCGTGGGCTATATGCAGGTACAGCGGCGCTGGCACGAGGACCGGATGGCCCGCCTGGGTGTGGCGGACCTCACGGACCCTTACGGCAATTTCCGGGTGGGCTGTGACTACCTGGCGGAGCTGCTGGGGAAATACACGCTGGAAGAGGCGCTGACGGCCTACAACAGCGGGAAGCCCGGGAAGAGCGCCTATGCTTCCAATGTCTTGGCGTATATGGAGGCGTACTATGGCGATTAAATGCAAGGGGTGTATCCATCGCAACCTCAGCAGCTACGCCGGATACTGCGATTATCTCAAAAACACCGGCCATTGCAAAATCGCAACAGCAGTCCGGGCGGATGGAACGGAGTATAAGACCGTCTCACCTGTGGAGAGCTGTGCGTTTTTTGAGCCAGGGCGTCGGAAGAAGCCCGCCGTTGAGACATGGAGGCTGGCCCCCGCTGTTGCGAAGATCGACTATAGGCTGATCTACAAGCTGTATCTGCAAGGGCTTACGGATAGGGCAGTTGCGGAAAAGGTCGGATGCAACGTCAACACCGTATGGGCATGGCGGAAGAAGAATAATCTGCCGGCCAACCGGTACAAGAAGACGCACGGAACATCATTTTCGTGAGGTCACGAAAATGGTTCGCCCGCTGGGGGAGCGGGAGAGGAAGGGGGGTAGGGGGGATGGAGAGGGTGAGGGGGCCTGTGGTGATGATGGGTAATAGAGAAGCAGAAGGCTTAGGGAGGGGAAGTGTGACGGAATGAGCAAGCCAAGATATCCTTGGTGGGGATATGTAAAAGCAATCATCCGGCAGTATAACGGAGGGGAGTTTGCCCCGGCGACCGCCTCCCAGATTGCGGAGTATCAGGCGGTCCGAGAAGCGGTAGAGCAAACGGAAGCCATGAACGGTGGCAAGGAACGAATCTGGCTTGTGCGGATCGTGTTTTGGGAGCGGACGCATACCCTGGAGGGAGCGGCGCTGGAAGTGCATTGCTCAGAGCGTACCGCCCGCCGGTGGCATACGGAGTTTATCCTTCTGGTCGCCAGAAAAAGAGGGCTCTTGGATTAAAAGTTGGCCTTAAAAAGCCATTGACTTGTGTTACAGTGGGAGATGGGAGGATATTCCTTCCACCTCCCACTTCCCTTTCTGTCGCCCGTGCGGTGGTCCGTCCTCCTTCTGCCGCACGGGAATATGCCATAGCATGGAAAGGCCGGTAGGTCTTCTGCCGTGCGCTGGTTCGATTCCAGCCTGTGGCACCAAGTCCCAAAGCTGACGGTGTACGAGGGTATAGCAGCAAGAGCCAAAGGCGAAGCGTGTATCCTGTCAGCAGGGCTCGGCTCCGAGCGAGGGCCGCCCGATTTGCCCGCATTGAATCGAGCGTAATCTAGAACGTGGAAACCGCCTGCGGAGTTCCACAAATGCGGGATTTGCCGCACGCACGATGCAGCCCAACGATCAGGGCCGAGAGGCCGCACCTCTCATGCGGCACAGCATGTTTGATGCAGGGTCGCTCCCTTCCGTGCAAGCCGGACGGAACACAGACCGATAGTAACTGCGACACGACGGAGAGCAACGCCGGATAGCCCACAATGAGAGGGCGTGCGAGCCACGACACAATCGGACTTCGAGAGCCGAAAAATCGGGGCACAAAGTAGGGGGCTGGCCGTCATAGTCCCCACCCCGGAATGGTCGCTGAAAACTACGCACGCGGGGGAGCGAGCTCCCTATCTCGATGGGCAGGTCCGTGGATCGTGTCCGGAGTGCTTGCGAGGCACCGGACCCGAGATCGTAAGACAATCTAAGCGGCAAGACGACAGGACTCCCCGCACCTCTCAACGATGTGTCCCAGGGGAGACATTTGGAAGCGTAGCTCAATTGGCAGAGCACCCGGCTGATAATCGGGCGGTTGTAGGTTCAAGTCCTGCCGTTTCCACCAAAAGAGGAGAGCCGCTGCCTTGGGAATGGGCGTAGCGCCCGCCTGGAAGTGCGGCAATCGTGTATGCCCCTCAAAACCGAAGGCTTGCGTTTACATGTGGGCTATTTGTAGGTTCTGCGGGGCGGGTAAAGTCTGCTACGCACGGCCAAGGGGTGGGGGCTGGTAGCAAAAGAGAGGAGTGAGCGCATGGCTGCCGGAGCGCCAAGAAAATGGAAAAGCGTAAAGGCAATGCAGGAAGCCATTGACGCTTATTTCAAGAAATGCGAAGGGGAGCCGCTCATTGTTGATGGTTCTGTCGCTGTGGATAAATACGGCGTGCCTATTATCATCAACGTGAAGCCGCCGACTGTTACGGGGCTTGCGCTGGCGCTTGGATTCACAGGGAGGCAAGCGCTGTTAGATTATCAGGCGAGGCCAGAATTCGCGGACACGGTTACGCGCGCAAAGTCCCGATGCGAGGAATACGCCGAATCCCGGCTCTACGATAAGGACGGGGCAAACGGTGCGAAATTCTCGCTTGGGTGCAACTTTGGATGGCGTGAAGCGACTGAAATGAAAATCAGCGCCGAACCTGTAAAGGTTATCATTGATGTCTGAAATTAGACTATCTGAAAAAATTGGTCCCGCATTCTATTCGGTTGCCAAAGACGTGTTTGAGCACGGGCATACGCATTACGACGAGAGCGGCGGGAGAGGATCCCTGAAATCCTCGTTTATCTCTATTGTTGTTCCGCTGCTTCTTGTAAATAACCCGGGGACCCATGCGTTGGTGCTTCGCAAGGTGGCAAACACCATCCGGGATAGCGTGTATGCTCAATACATGTGGGCGATTGGTGAATTGGGGATGGCGGCGTTTTGGGACGCTAAAGTATCCCCTATGGAGCTTATCTACAGGCCTACCGGGCAGAAAATTATGTTTCGGGGCGCCGATGATCCCATGAAAATCAAATCCATCAAAGTGCCGTTTGGATATATCGCTGTAACGCACTTTGAGGAAAAGGACCAGTTTTCCGGAAGAGCGGAAATCCGAAACATCCTGCAATCCACAATGCGTGGCGGCTCAAAGTACTGGAATTTTGAGAGCTACAACCCCCCAATCAGCCGTGATAACTGGGCAAACAAGGATAGCCTGGAAGACCGCCCGGACCGGCTTTGCCACAAATCAACGTACCTGCAAGCGCCGCCTGAGTGGCTAGGGCAGCAGTTTATTGATGAGGCGGAGCATTTAAGAGAGACGGACGAGCGGGCGTATCAGCACGAGTATCTGGGGATTCCGGTTGGCACGGGCGGGAACGTCTTTGATAAATTGGAGTTGCGGGAAATCACGGACGCAGAGGTTGCCGCATTCGATCATATTTACCAGGGCGTTGACTGGGGTTATTTCCCCGATCCGTTCGCCTTTATCCGGCTCCATTATGATCGGGCGAGGGAAACCATCTATCTGCTGGACGAAATTTATGAGAACAAGCTCTCTAACGAGCAGAGCGCCCAAAAGATTCTCAAAAAGGGATACAATGACGTCCGCCTCATCTGCGATAGCGCAGAGCCTAAAAGCGTGGCGGACTTCCGGGCGATGCGTCTTCCGGCGTTTGAGGCCATTAAGGGCCCCGGCTCTGTAGAGTATGGCATGAAATTCCTGCAACGCAGAACCATCGTAATTGATAGAAAACGGACCCCACACGCTTACGATGAGTTTGTGGGGTATGAGTATGAGAGGAATAACGACGGAGACATTATCAGCGGCTACCCGGACGCCAACAACCATTTGATTGATGCCACCCGGTACGCCTTAGAGCCTGTGAGCCGCAGAATGGGAGTTATCGCATGACGGTAATCGACAAACTCAAACAGCTTGGCTATACCACGATCCCCGAGGAGTTTTACACGCAGGTTGATGTGTGGAAGTCCTGGTATCAGGGAAACGTCAAGGGGTTCCATCGCTACAAGCGCTATAACGGCCATGATTGGGTGAGCTGCGAACGGGCGACGCTTGGCATGGGGAAGAAGGTTTGCGAGGATTGGGCAAACCTTCTGATGAACGAAAAAGTCCAGATCACGCTGGAAGGACAGAAGGAGCAGGAATTCATTGATCGCATCCTGACGGAGAATAATTTTTCCGTTAAGGCAAACGAGATGCAGGAAATGAAATCCGCTCTTGGCACGGTAGCCTATATTCCTAGAGTGATTGGGCAGAGCGTCCGTAGCGACGGTGAGCCCATTCCGGGCGAAGCGACTGGGATTGAGCTGGATTACGTTACCATCGAGCATATTTTCCCCCTTGCGTGGCGGAATGGCTTTATCTCCGAGTGCGCCTTTGATAGCGTGGTAACGGTGCACGGAAAGACGTACCTGTATCTCCAGATTCACCGAAAAGACGCAAACGGCCTGTACGTCATCGAGAACAGCATTTACCGCTATGAAAACGAAACCCTGTCCGATGTTGCGTTGACGGATGTTTCCGGGTTTGAGCGCATTCCGCCCGTGGTACATACCGGAAGCGATAAGCGGCAGTTCGTGATTGATCGTCCTAACATCGCCAACAATTTTAATTACCTTCTCCCGACGGGTATCCCTGTATTTGCCAACGCAATTGATGTACTTCGTGGCGTGGATAGCGCCTATGATTGCTACGTCAACGAGTTTGAAAACGGCCCTCTGTTACTTGCGGTAAAAATGCCCGCTACCAGGTGGGAGGATGGGAAGCCGTCTCTCGATTCCCATGATCGCCGGTTTTATCTCCTGGAAGAAGATACTCAGCAGGGGAGCGTTGTTGAGCCCATTTCCCCGCAGCTCCGCACAGATAAGCTCAATGTGGGCTTGCAAGATCAGCTAAACCTTTTATCTAGCAAGTGCGGCTTTGGAGAAACCTATTACCGTTTTAACGGCAATAGCATGGCCACGGCGACACAGGTTATCAGTGAAAACAGCACCATGTTCAGCACAATCAGAAAACACGAAATCGTGTTGCGGCAGGCGCTTGTGGAGCTGTGCCGCGTGATCCTGCGGCTGGGCAATACCGCAATGAACGCGGGGCTCAACGAAAATGTAGTGATTACGGTTAATTTCGACGATTCGATTATCACCGATACCGAAAGCGAGCGGGCGCAGGACCGGCAGGATGTAAGCATGGGAGCCATGAGCCTTGTTGAATACCGAATGAAATGGTATGGGGAAGACGAAGCGACGGCAAGGAAAATGCTTCCGAAGCTGCAAGAGCTGGTGGACGAGAAACAGGATGAGGTCGAATAATGGGCGGGCGTGGCGCTAGTAGCGGCATGAGCGTAAAGGGCAAGCCTTACGGCAGCGAATTTAGAACGCTTCTAAAAGTTGGCAATATTAAGTTTGTAAAGGCGGTTGACGGTGCGCAGAAAACGCCAATGGAAACCATGACACGTGGGCGCATATACGTAACGCTGAACAAGAACAACAATATCAAATCAATTACATATTATGATGTCGAGAACAAGCGCACAAAACAAATAGACCTAGACAGACCGCATGATAAGGTTTCCCCGCATACCCACCACGGCTATATTCACAACGAGAATAACAGTACAAAAGGGTATGCGAACCTTACAACCGAAGAAAAGAAGATGGTTGCAAGGGTGAAAAGAATATGGTACAATCGGCGTAGCAAGTAGTGGTGTAATGGCAGCACACTTTGTTTGAGGGAGTTCCGGTTTGATTCCGGGCGCTTGCTA
>OQVS01000669.1_pt1 | contig 23624 bp, 20 predicted proteins | sample 1691601 | NCBI WGS metagenome assembly OQVS01 (sample SAMN03418268, study PRJEB22391) | human gut metagenome | biome: human-gut; feature: organic feature; material: feces | host: Homo sapiens | place: Tanzania | collected 2013-01
GCTTACACGACGACCGCTAAGATCACTGAAGCTACTGCTAAAGTAAGCGCTGCCGAAGCTACTCCCGGCTATTATAAAGCTGTTGAATATGGCCAGCAGGAAGTTAGCGTATCTCTGACCGGTTTGGAAGCTTTGGGCGAATTGGCTCCTCTTACTGTCTATATTAGCGACGCCAAACTTGCTGGTGTAACTATCGATGGTGAAGATGATGTTTACGTTATCGCTCCCGATTACGATTTCGGTCAGGAATCTGTGACTGTCTCCGGCGTAAGCACTGCTGCTATTCCTTTTAATACTGCATCTTTCCAAGCTGTCGGCGAATATGTTGGCACCAACGGCCCTAGCTTCACTACCGATGCCAGCCAGTATGTCAACTGGAATATTGAACAGAGCGAAGGCGTTACCGCTACTCAAGACGCTTTGGGTCACTATGTAGTTACTTCCAAAGCTACTTCTTTGAAAGATATTGCTATAACCGCTCAGTCTAAAGGTACTTCCGACAAAGTCACTTTGCACTCTCTGCCCGCTAAAGCCGATATTAAAGTCAATATCGATAAAGAAATGACCTTGGATACCGTAGAAAATGGTACCGTTGAAGGTTTCTTCAAAGTTACGACTGCTGAAGGAGAAGTAGAAACTTCCAGCTTCAATGTTCCCAACTATGGTAAAGTCAAGATCAAAAATGTCGAGTCTGATAGAGCCGAGAGCAAACCTGAAGTAGCTAAAAATGAAAATGCTAACGGCATTTACATTAGTCTTGACAAAGAAGAGCCCGGAAACGAGGTTTCTTTCGACGTTATTTACAAAGATGGTAAGAAAATCAACAAGACAGTTTCCACTACCGTAACTGTTGTTGACGTCGAAGATGTATAGTTTCTTGTAATTCTTACGATATAAAAGGTGGCTGTCTCAGCTCTAACAATCTGGGGCTGCCCCTTTTTTTTAGGCTAACATTATTTTGTTAAAGGCGGAAAAATATCTGCTTTAGCAAAATTTGAGGGGCTTTGATACTACATTTTCACCAGAAAGGAATATCTATGCGCAAGTTTTTTCTTAACAAACGCTCTTGGAAAGTTTTAGTAGCTTTTCTTATGGTGTTGGGCTTTTGCACTGTCTTAAGCGCTTGCTCCGACGATGATGAGCTGGCTAATCCTTCTCGCGCTTCTATTTTGGTAACTCACGAAATTTCTTCCGGTAAAGTAGCGGCTTCGGCTCGTGCTTTAGGTTCCGATATTCACAGTGTGATTTACTATTGCTACAACAGCCAGGGCGTGCGTACTTTTGGACCGGCTCAGTTGGTAAAAGCTCACCAAGTGCTTTTGCAAGCTGTTCCGGTAGAATCTACCTCTATTGGTATGACCTACTACAATAGTGATGGTAAAGCTTTGGCTTACTACAGCCAGCCTGTCAGCTTAAAAGTAGGCCAAGTCTACGAAGTGACCAATCCCGAGTGGAAATACCTTGACGAAATCGACAATATGGTCGGCTTAGAAATTGCTCAAGACGAGATGCGTTTGCATACTGGCGACGAGGCTATTTTCTACGCTTTGGCTTTATTTAAAGATGCTGAAAGTGGCAAAATCTATCCTCAGCTTTTCACCGGTATGTGTGATTGGAAGAGCAGCAATACTAAAGTTGCTTCTTTAACTAAACAAACCGATGACGGCGAGAGCACTTTAGGCAATGGTAAGTTCTATACTTTGGCTGCTGGCAGCGCCGACATTAGCGCTTCTTTCCAGAAATATACTGATACCGTAACTTTAAATGTTACTGACGCTGATATTACTGAAGTTAAATTTGCGGAAACTGACATTACTTTGCCTTTAGGTTTGCCTTCTTACGAGTGTCCTTTGATGGCTACTTGGTCTGATGGCGAAACTACCGACGTAAGTTATCAGAGCAACTGGAGCTCTAGCAATATTGATCGCGTTTTGGCTAGCTATGGCGCTATCTTCCCTAAAGCTTGCCACGAAGAAGAGGAACAGCCTACTACTATTACCGCTACTTGCACTTCCAATGGCAATAGTTATCAGGCTCAGTGCAAAGTAACTGTAGTTGAAGGCACTTTCAAAGGTTTAAGCGTCTCTCTCGACCCGGAAACTCTCTATGTTGGTGGATCTAGCTTCATTGATGTCTTTGCTAAGTTTGCTGTCAATGGCATAGAGAAAAACTATATAATCGGTGACTCCGGTTCTTATACCGTAACTTCTTCCAATCCTGAAGTAGCCGCTATAGATTTTTATGGCATGACTATTGAAGGTTTGGCTGTCGGTACTACCGACTTAAGCGTAAGCTTTGAAAATGGAGACATTAAAGATTCTACCAAGACTACCGTTTCTGTAGTTGAGCGCGGTTCTTCCGATGTTTCTGGCGATCAGGACGAAACCGGCGACAACACTGGTGACAATACTGGCGACGAAGGTGGCGACGGCTCTGACGAAGGTGAAGATGGCGGCGACATTGATATTGGCAACCTGTAATTCGCTTGTTTAAGCTTCAATAAGTCATAAAAAATTGAGCCCTCTGCTTTTTAGCAGAAGGCTCAATTTTTTTAGTTATTTATTACTTATCTTCAACTTGCCAGCGCTCTAAGCTGCCGGGAATTTCGGAACTAAGTCGCTCCAAAATAGCTTGCATAGCTTCGCACATAATGGTTTGCTGATCCGGGTTGCCGCTAAGCTGACGCTCCCAAGCGCAGCCGCCACGACAGAAATGGAACCATTTGCAAGAACGGCAATTGACGGGAATTTGGGCCCAGCGGCGGAAAAATTCAATAGCTTTGGGCGAAGTCATCAGCTCTTTTAAGCTGTGCTGATGGATATTGCCTAAGCAAAATTCTTTCATGCCGGAAAATTCGTCGCAAGGATAAACATCACCATTGTGAGCAAATCCTACAAAGTGAGAGCACTTGCCTTGCAATTTGCAATAGTGTGGCGTATGGCCGGCCAATTTGCGTGAAATTTCGGAGAGAATGCGTACTCGGAAGTTGGGGTTGCCTATAGCTAACCAACGATCCAAAACTCGCATAATGAAATCTTTGTATTGCTTGCCGCTGATCTCTACTTCGAAATGGCCTTCGTGAAAGCGAGTTGAAGGGACGAAGTCCATCTCTTTGACGCCATTGCTTTCGAACCAATCGACCAATTCTTCTGCGTGGTCTAAGCCTCGGGGAGTAAGTACAGCCGAAACGCGGGGATTGATACCCACTTTGCGCAAATTGGTAATGCCTTGCCATACGGCATCAAAAGTGCCCTGACCGGCTTGAGCTCCGGCTCTGTAGACACGTTGCTGATTGTGTAACCAAGGCGGGCCGTCCAAACTGACAGTAACGGCAAAGCCTCGCTTAGCTAAAAGATCGGCCCACTCGTCATTGATAAGAGTGCCGTTCGTTTGCAAGCCGTGGTAGACGGTACGTCCGGCAAAATACTGATCGACTAATTCCATCGCTTTGGCAAAGCGCTTGACGCCGTAAAGAGTAGGCTCGCCACCAAACCATAAAAGATGGATAGGCCCTTGAGTATTTTGGGCTACCGCTTCGAGGGATTTTTCTAACGTCGCCTGATCCATAAAATAACCAGAGCCCAGCTTCCCATCCTGACAGCAATACTTACAGGCGAGGTTGCAGGACTCGGTTAATTTAAAGACTGGCCTTAATTGGCCGGAAATCACGCTTTAACCCAGCAAACGCAGTCTTTTTCTTCGGGATCAGCATTGATAGCTGCAGCGATTACAGCATTAACTTCTTTGGTCTCTGCCATTTTGATTTCTCCTTATATTGTAGGCGGCGGGGTTGAATAAAAAAGCAACCTCGTGTATTAGGCCTTCAGGTGTTTGCTTTTGGAACAAAACAGCTCCGAAGACGGTTTTTCCGCCTTCGCTTCTAGAGGAATGCGCTCCTGCTTAGGCTCTTAGGGCTTGACCTTGGCAGGAGCATTTGACGCTTTACTTGGAGGGTTTTGTCTTAGCTTTAGGTGCGTCTTTTGCCACCTGGCTTGCCTGAGAAGCTGATTCTCCCTTTGTGGCTTGGGAACTGTCTACTTCTTGAGCAGAATCTACTGCGGCCATTTCGGCACTTTTTAAGCTATATTGACGCAATTTATGTACCAATTGCTTGCTGTCTTTTACTTTGCCATGCACTTTACTGACAATTTGTTTGACAGATTCGCGGGCTGGTACGGTACCGTTAGCTTCAGGAGGGTAGGGCGTTTCTGGTAAACGCATATCTTCTTCGGTGAGTGGGCCGAAAGCGGGATTCTTTTCCACATAAAACTCTATGCACACTCTGGCAATAGCCGCCAAAGGAATGGCTATAAGCATGCCCATAATGCCGCCAATTTCAGCACCAGCTATCAAAGCTACCATGACCGTAAGAGGCGGCAACTTAACGGAACGTCCGATTACGGCTGGCACGATAATATGGCCTTCCAACCAGTGTACAGCTTGCAAAACAATAATAGTAAAGACGGCAAATAGTGGCCCTTTGTTAAGCAAAGCAATAATAAAAGCGGGAATATAACTTATAGCTACGCCTACATAAGGGATAATATCGATAATTCCTGAGAATACGCCAATTAAAATGGCATAATCTATGCCCAAAATCCACAGAGAAACGCCGACAAAAAAGCCGATAGTGACGCAAACAATTAGTTGGCCGCAGATAAATTTGCCCAAAACGTAATTGATACGGCGCAATAAATCTACCGCTCCGCTGCGCCAAGCTTTAGGTAAACATCCCACAAAGCTCTCTTTATATACTCCAGCGTCTACGAGAATGTAGAAAACGAGCAAAGGCACCAGAATGGCGCCGCCCATAATGCTGGCCATGCTGCGCATACCGGAAAGGAAACCGGGCATCGAATTTTTGACCAAACTAGGGCTGTTGCTTTGCATAAATTGCATTATATGCTGAGTGCTGAGCTTTTCCGGATCGATCATGGGCTTGAGAGTAGTGGGCAACCAGCTCTGAATAGTAAGAGCCCATTGGGAAGTAATATTGTTGAGGCTGGCTGACATAACGCTCATGTTGCTAATTAGACGATGAAATTCTAATTTGACAATGGGCAGTAAATAAGCTACGAAAAAGCTAATTAGAGCCAGCAAGGCTGCATAAACTAAGGCAATAGCCGCAGTTTTTGGTACTCCCTTTTCGTGCAGGAAGTGTACGCAGGGAGCAATTAAATAGGTGACCAAGATAGACACGATCAATATGTTGACGATCATGTGGATTTGGCCCAAGAACCAACAAAAAGCTCCCACTAAGATCAAAAGTCCCAGCACATAAAAAATTAGGTGAAACTTATTTTTATTATTAGATTCCATATCAAAAATGGCAGAATGTCCTTATTAAATTTTTGAGCTTTACTCTACTTAGAAAGCGACAATCACTTTTCTGGCCTCTATTATACCTGCAGCATTGGCCATGCCCTGCACGGAAACGGCCATACCAGGTTGGATGTTAGCCAAGTTGACAGCTTGTCCTGAAGTATTGGTGGGATTGACCATTTGGTGCAAGACAACTTGAGTAGGCTGGGTTTGTCCGTCGGGCATAATAGTTAAGCTGCGAGTACGGGCGTCAGCACTCATAACGCGGCCGCTGAAAGTCACCAATTGCATAGAGAAAGGGCCGTTGGGAGCGGGCATAAAGCTGCCTTGCTCTTCTTTGTCTTTGTCGTCGCTGCCATAAATTAAAGAGGCTGTACTGTTAAATTGGGATTCGTTGCCCAAACTGTAAGGATTTTGGGCGTAAGGGTTGGCGCCATTAAAGTTGGCTTGATTGTTTTGGCCCATATTGGCTTGGGGAGAAGTTTGGGTAGCTGGAGTGGCGCCCTGGGCAATAGTAGCCGGGTTGCCTGCATTGGGGAAAGCGTTAGTATTAGGCACGCCGTTGGTTCCCGGGTTGGTATTGGAGCCGGGGAAGTTGCCTCCTATACCCAATGGGCCCATCACATTGGGGGCAGCTCCCGTAGCGCTGGAAAATACGCTAGTTAAAGTGGCCGCCGGGCCTGCAGTACCGGCAAAACCTCCGACCGTAGTGGGATTGGGTGTGCCGGCGTGGCGAGCTACTACATTTTTAGATGACATAAAGTCGGCAATTAAGTCGCATTCTAAGGGATCACCTACTACGGAACCACAAATGCGCACGCACACTCTCATTTGGGGGCGGAAAGAATTGCTGGAAGTTTTTTGACCGTTAAGCATAAATTGGCAACCGGGACGCATGATAATCGTTTTTACCACGCCGTCGTCGCGTTGAATTTGCATGCGGCGTCCGCCGGGATTGTAGTTTTTGATAACACCGGAAATAGTCGGTTTGCCTGCCCAAGCTAAGGTTGGACAAAAAACGAAGGCTATTAAGAATATGGCGGCAATTTGCTTAAATAATTTATGTAAAGAAATGGCTTGCATCATAGCTTTTGGCCTAACTCCTATAGTCATTTTTTCAATTGTACACGATTTGCAGACTTTTCGCCTGCGCACTTTTTGCCTCTATAAATCTTGTCGCTGGCTATTTGTTTTCAACAGGAACAAAAGCAAATTGCTGAGAAGCTCTCTAGCTAGAAGTCCTGGTGGCTTATAGCCTATTGGTAGGGCTGTTTTGTCGTGAGAATATTTATTTTTAGCGCTTAACCGGCGGGAGGTTTATCACTATTATGGATGCGCAGACCAATGCTTTGGTAAAGAGTTTAATCCACATGATGTGGGCTGATGGCGTTATTGAAGAGCACGAACGCGAATTTTTAGGCAGTGTAGTGTCTGAGCTCGGCTGCACCGAAGAAGAGATGAACGAGATCTCCAAAATGATGGCTGCTCCTCCCACCGAAGAGCTCGATTTCGATGTGGACAGCATTGAGCAAAGCAAGCGCGAAGAAATTTTACAAGCGGCTGCGGCTATGGCTATGGTTGATGGCGTTTTGGCCGGCAGCGAAAAAGATATGGTTGAAGTTTTGGCCTCTCATTTGGACATCCCCATTGCTAGACGCCAAGCTTTAGTTGAAGAAGTGCGTCAAGGCGTAACTTCCGTGCGCTCTTTGAGAGAGGAATAGGCTCTTTTTTGTCGCTTCTTCAACCCTTAACAGTGTTTGAAAACAACGCTTGGGCCGTGATCGTAAAACCTGTGGGCATGCCTGCCCAGCCCGATCCCGGACGGGCGTTTTCTCTTTTAGATTGGGCTCGTCAGCAATGGGGACAAGCCTATGTGGTCAATCGCCTAGATCGACCGGCCGGCGGTTTGGTTCTTATGGCCAAAACTTCTGCCGGTGCTGCCGCTCTCAACAAATTGTTGCAAACTGACAAAGTTAGCAAGTCTTATTTAGTGTTGGTAGAAAATGGCAGCCGCTTGCCTTCTTCCGAAGTGTCTTTAGAAGACTATTTGCTTAAAGACGGGCGGGCCAATATTTCACGTGTGGTTGCCTCTACTGAGCCTGGCGCCAAATTGGCTCGCTTGAACTATCGCGTTTTGGCCACGGGGCGAACGCGCACTTTATTGGAAGTTAAGCTGGAAACTGGCCGTCATCATCAAATTAGGGCTCAGTTTGCCAATTTGGGCTGTCCTGTAGCTGGCGACTTAAAATACCAAGCCAGCAGCGCCTTGCGCTCAAGAGGCATTGCCTTGTGGTCTTACAAGCTCAGCTTCCCCTGGCAAAAAGCTGAGCAAAGCTTTGTCTATTGGCCCGCCGGTCACGTTTGGCAGCCATTTTTAGATATGCTGGAGAAATAGAAAAATGGCTGCCAAACCTGTGGCGTGCGCTTCCGCTCCCCCCTTAGAAGCTTGCTTGCACGAAGGCTGGGGGTGCATAGTTTTGCAAAGACCTCACAAAGCCAACGCTTACAACGCGCCCATGCTAGAAGGCTTGCGCTCTGTGTTGCGTCAATGGAAGCAAGAAGGGGCGCAAGCTCTCATTATCAAGTCGGCTCAACCGCGTTTTTTCTGTGCTGGAGCCGACAGAGACGAATTGAGGGCGCGTTCTGGCTTAGATGCTTTCGATCTTTTAGCTCGTGAGGTCTTTGCCGAGCTTTATGCTTGGCCGGGGCTCACTTTGGCTGTGATCGAAGGGGCGGCTAGAGGCGGCGGCGTGGAACTAGCTTTGGCTTGCGATTTGCGCTTAGTAACAGCGCAAGCTAGCTTCGCTTTTCCCGAACTTAGCTTGGGCCTTATGCCTGCCGCCGGGGGTGTAGGCCGCCTAACCCAACTTGTAGGCCCCGGCCTGACCAAAAGTATGGTGCTGGCAAGCCAAGTGCTGGGGGGATCGGAAGCGCACGCAGCCGGGCTGGCCGCCTACTTTTGCCAAGATGGAGCTGCAGCCAATGCTTTGGCTGAACGCTTGGCTCGGCGGGCGGCCAGCCAAGACAAAGCGGCTTTGCTTTTGGCAAAGCAACAGTGCAACGCGGCCGCTTGCGGCTCTTGGGGAAGAGAAGCGCAAGCGGCTTTCGAAGGAGCCGCACAAGCATTTCTATACGAGCGGCGGGCCCAAGCATTAGGTTAAGCATTAGGAAAAGAGCAGCATTTTCATGGATAATCCGCGAGTTATCGCTATCGGCACAGCTATGCCGACGACTTCTTACACCCAAGCTCAATTGGCTCAATATTTTGGCGTCGGCAATCGCAAGATTCAGGCTCTTTTCGCTAACAGCCACATCAAAAAGCGTTGCTTAAATTTGCCCCGCTTGCAAGAGGCCTTGCAAAATGGTGGAGCCGAAGGGCCCATGCTCAGCGAAGATCCCGATATTTTAGCTTCGCGCCATCGCCAAGGAGTTATTTCTTTAGGCTCATGTGCTTTGCGCGAAGCTTTGCAAAAAGCCGGATTGGCTGCTCAAGCTCTCGATTATATTGTATGCGTCACTTCAACAGGCTTTCTTTGCCCTGGCGCTAGCGCCTTGCTGGCTAAAGAGCTCGGTTTAGCTGAAACGATCTATCGTTTGGACGTTGTGGGCATGGGCTGTAACGCAGCCATGAACGGATTACAGCCTCTAGTTAATTTTTTGCGCCTCAATCCGCAAAAAGTGGGCGCTTTAGTTTGTATAGAAAATTGCTCTTCCGCTTACGTTGTTGACGAAAAGATGGTCACAGCGGTAGTAAATTCGCTTTTTGGCGATGCTTGCGCAGCCCTAATTGTAGCTGGCAGCCAATATTCTGAAGCTGAGTTTGATCCTTATTTGCCACAAATTATCGATTTTGAAAGTCAGATAGTAACTGAAGCCCAAGAGACTATGCGTTTCGAACATCAACAAGGGCGCTTGGCTTTTTTCTTGGATAAAGATATTCCTTACTTTTTGGGTCAAAATGCTCACAAGCCTGTACGTCGCCTTTGGGAGCGCCATCATTTGAAAAAGCGTGACATTGCTTGGTGGTTAGTCCATTCTGGCGGCAAAAAAGTAATTGATAGCCTAAAAATGAATTTGGGACTTTCCGATTATGATTTGCGCCACACTATCGATATTTTAGCTGAATATGGCAACATCTCATCTTGCTCCGTACTTTATGCTTTGTACCGTTTAAGTATTGAAAAAGTTGCTACTCCCGGTGATTACGCCACTTTAATAACTATGGGCCCTGGCGCTTCTATAGAGACAGCTTTATTGCACTGGTAAAATTGAGCCAATTTTAGTTGAAAATTCTAACACTACTCTAATACTCAGCAAGCATATTTCTTACGTCTGAAGTAGTACATTATCTGCGAAGAAAAAGAAGTTTACGTTCGCCGGGGGAGTTCGGGGGAAGGCGAACGAGGAGGATAAAATTTATGTCGAAAGTTGTTGGTATTGACTTAGGAACTACTAACTCAGTAATCGCCTTCATGGAAAATGGCAAGCCTACTGTAATTGCTAATGCCGAAGGCAACCGCACTACGCCTTCCGTAGTAGGTTTCTCCAAGACCGGTGAGCGCTTGGTCGGTGAATTAGCTAAGCGTCAGGCTGTGAGCAATCCTCACGGCACCGTCGCTTCCATTAAGCGTTATATGGGTACCGACCATCGCGTCGAGATCGATGGCAAGAAATACTCTCCCGAAGAAATCTCCGCTATGATTCTTCAGAAGTTGAAGACCGATGCTGAAGCTTATTTGGGTGAGCCCGTTAAAGAAGCCGTTATTACCGTACCTGCCTACTTTAACGACTCTCAGCGTCAAGCTACCAAGAATGCTGGTATTATTGCCGGTTTAGACGTTAAGAGAATTATCAACGAGCCTACTGCCGCTGCTTTGGCTTACGGTCTTGATAAGGGCGAAGGCGACATGAAGGTCGTGGTCTTCGACTTAGGTGGTGGTACTTTCGATGTCTCCATTTTGGAAATTGGTGATGGCGTATTCGAAGTAAAGGCTACCAACGGTGATACGAAGTTGGGTGGCGACGACTGGGATATGCGCATTGTCGACAAGATCGCTGAAGACTTCAAGAAAGAAAACGGCGTAGATTTGCGTCAAGATAAGATGGCCGCTCAGCGCATTAAAGATGCTGCCGAGAAAGCTAAGATTGAGCTCTCTCAGATGCTGAACGTCAACATCAACTTGCCCTTCATTACTGCCGACGCTACCGGCCCTAAGCACTTGGATATGAACCTCTCTCGTGCTCAGTTCGAAGCTTTGACCGCCGATTTACTGGAACGTTGCCAGGAGCCTTGCCGTAAAGCTTTGGAAGATTCCGGCTTGAAGAAAGATGAAATCGACCGCGTCTTGTTAGTCGGTGGTTCCACTCGTATGCCTCAAGTTGTGGAATTTGTCCGCAAATTCTTCGGCAAAGAGCCTTCCAAGGACATCAACCCCGATGAGTGCGTAGCTTTAGGTGCTGCCATTCAGGGCGCTGTAATTACCGGTGAAGTCAAAGACGTAGTCTTGGTCGATGTAACTCCTCTGTCCTTAGGTATCGAAACCTTGGGCGGCGTAATGACCAAGCTTATCGACCGCAACACCTCTATCCCTTGCAAGAAGAGTGAAGTCTTCTCCACCGCTGCTGATATGCAAACTCAGGTAGAGATTCACGTATTACAAGGTGAGCGTGAGTTCGCTCGCGACAACAAGACTCTGGGCACCTTCGTACTGACCGACATCCCGCCGGCACCCCGTGGGGTACCTCAGATCGAAGTTTCCTTCGAGATCGATGCTAACGGTATTATTAACGTCAGCGCCGTCGACAAGGGCACTGGTAAGAGTCAGAACATCAAGATCACCGCTTCCACCAACCTCTCCAAAGAAGAAGTGGATCGTATGGTCAAAGATGCCGACAGTCACGCCAGCGAAGACAAGAAGAAACGTGAAGAGATTGAGCTTCGCCACAAAGCTGACAGCTTAGTCTACCAAATCGAAAAGGCTTTACGCGACGCCGGTGACAAGGTTTCCGCTACCGTCAAGGCTCCTATCGAAAACGCTATCGAGAGGGTGAAGAAGGCTTCCGCCGCCGAACCTCTGGATCGTGACGAGCTCAAGAAAGCTACCGACGAGCTGGCTCAGACCGCTCAGAAGATTGGTGAGAGCCTCTACCAGGCTCAGCAGCAAGCTGGAGCCGGACAGGCTGGAGCCGGTCAGGAAGCTCCTAAGAGCGGCAAAGCTGAAGGCGACGAAGAAGTGGTCGACGCTGACTATACCGTAAAAGACTAATAAGCAAAGAGCTCAGGCTAGCTCTCCCATAAGGCGGGCAGCCTCAGCTAAGTAAAAAATGCGCAACTTCCAATCTCTGGAAGCTGCGCATTTTTTATATCTAATCTGATTTTGTTAGCAGTTTTATGAATACTTCGTGCTAGAATGTGGGTGTATGAAACTACGGGAGGTTAAATCTCTATGGATGGTGAGGCTTTTTTAAGTAACGAGGGTAACTATGCTGTTTTTTCTTATGGAAAAATGGCTATACGTTTTAAAACTTCAGCTAAATTGGAAAGATATACAAACATCCTTGCTTGGGATAATGGTTATCTTGAGGTTGTGGCTAAATATCGCGGCGTAGGTGAAGTTGAAGATTATATCGATCTTGTACCTATCTTAAAAAACTTGTATATGGATGCTGAAACGTTCTTAAAACCTATAAAGAAAGTGAGTCTTCGTTATGCTTAATTTGGAAAGGGTTATTGAACAAGCTGATATGATCTCTTTAGGTTATGCTTTTACAATTAAAGGCCCTTTCATCAGAGTTTTAAATTTGTATAACCCTGAATGTGCGGCAGTAATAGAACATGATGGAGCTGTCGTTGAAACTAACATGAACGATCGAGAATTGCAAAAAATGTTGCAAGTTTACCAAAAAAATAAGGAGTTTCTGCAAGTGGATGATTTAATAGATCGTATGAATGATGGTCTCGATTAACAATAATATTATACAATTGAATATAAAAAAAGCGGTCGAACCTTTTGGGGGACGGCCGCTTTTGTTTTTGCTTTATAGGTTAACTACTTTTGCTCAAGTGAAGGGCGGGGAGCTTCCATGCCGGGGCCCTCTTTGGAGCGCATGTTGATGCCGGTATTCTTTTCGGCTTTTTCAATCATGTAATTCGACCAGCGGTTGGCTTCGTGGAAGATTTCCATTTCGTCGACTAAGCAAAGCTTGCCGTCTTTGACAACTTGGCGGCCGTTGACTACGGAGAAGTCCACAATGTGGCTATCGCCGCAGAAGACTATAGCTGCGACCGGATCGGAAAGAGCGCCGGCGTAGCCAAGTCTATTTAAGGAAATACCGATAATATCGGCTCCAGCTCCGACTTCCAGCTTGCCCAACTCTTTGTAGCCCAAGACGCGAGCGCCGCCGCGAGTAGCTAAAGTGAGAGCTCTTTCGGCAGGCATAGCGTCTACGCCGAAGTGGAGGCGCTGCACTAACATACAATTGCGAACTTCGCCCAACATATCGGAAGAATCGTTGGAGGCGCTGCCATCGACGCCTAAACCTACAGCCACATTGTGCTCAACCATAGAAGGTACGCGAGCTACGCCGGAAGCTAAGCGCATATTAGAGGCGGGGCAGTGAGAAACGCCGGTGCCACTTTCGGCTGCTCTCTTAATTTCTTCATCGTTTAAGTAGCAGCAATGAGCGAACCAAATATCGTCGCCAGTCCAGCCTACACTTTCCATGAAGTCGTAGGGGCGCTTGCCGTACATTTCTAAGCAATAAGCGTCTTCGTCTTTAGTTTCGGCTACGTGAGTATGGCAGCGTACTTTGTATTTTCTGGCTAATTTGACAGTTTCCGACAAAAGTTCGGGAGTAACTGAGAAAGGAGAGCAAGGAGCCAAAGCGATCTTGATCATGGCTAAAGGATCGGGATCGTGATAAGCCTTAATAACGCGCTCACAGTCGGCTAAAATTTTGTCTTCGCTTTGCACGACATCGTTGGGAGGCAAACCGCCTTTGTCTTTGCCACGAGACATAGAGCCGCGAGTAGGCTGGAAACGGATACCGATCTTCTGGGCCGCTTTAATTTGCTGATCAAAGAGATGATCGGGGCAATGCTCGGGAAATACGTAGAAGTGATCGGTACTGGTAGTACAACCAGTTAAAAGCAATTCGCCTAAACCGGTTAGAGTAGACCAATAGAGGGCTTCGGGAGTGAGCTCACGCCAAAGCTCATATAAGTTCACCAGCCAAGGGAAGAGCTCAGCTTCCTGGACGCGAGGAATATTGCGCGTCAAAGTCTGATAAAGGTGATGGTGGCAATTGATCATACCGGGCATCACCAACATGCCGGTGGCGTCGATCACTTTATCGACGTTGGGGGCCTCCAACTTGGGGCCTATTTCGGCAATACGATTGCCTTTAACTAAAATATCACAATTTTCAATGCGCCTCATGTTGTCATCGAACGTGGCAACCATAGCGGCATTCTTAATCAAGAGGGTACTCATAGTGGAGAAAATTTCTGATTAGTAAAAAAAGTTCCTCTCAATTTGTTATGTATTTGCTTAAATAACGCAACCATTTGTGGAGAAAAAATCAATGCAAGGGAGAAGAAGGCTCGGAAGCGAATTTAAGAGCAATTTCTGGCGGATAAGGATTATGTAAAGATGAATAAAGGTTGGCTTTTTACTTTTATATTGGGAGCAGCCATTTCCGCGTCGGCTTGGGCTATAGAGCCCAATGAGCAAGTTGGGCCATTTAATGCTATAAATAGCAATTCACTTTTAGCAGCCGATTCTTCTGCCCAAAAAGCTAAGGCGACTAAAACAAAAGCTAAAGCGGACGCTAAAAAGAGCTCCGCTGACAAGAAAAAAGCGGCCGCCAAAACTAAAGATAAAAAAGCTGCGGCTAAAAAAACAACTACTAAAGCTGCAGAGGCCAAAAAATTAAAGCCCAAGCTTACTGAGCAAGAGCGCAAAGTAAAGTTGCATGGCACGCGCAATACCAGACAGTTAGGCGGTTTGCCGACTACCGATGGCAAATTTGTTAAAGAGGGTGTGCTTTATCGCTCTGGCGCTCTCTGTTATATCAACGATTCCGATATTGAAATATTAAAAGATAAAGGAATCGTCTCTGTAATCGAATTGCGCACGACTAAAGAAATAGCTTCCGAAGGGCGTGATAAGCCTGCTTTTGCTGGCAGTGTCAAGAAAATTTACAATTTGCCTATGGTTTGCACCAGCGGCACCGGACAGGAAGCCTATGTCTCCTATCTTAAAAAACAAAATCATTCTACTATCAACCAATTTTTCAAAGTTCTGGCCAATAATGATAGCTACCCTGTGCTTTTCCATTGTTCGGCAGGTAAAGATCGCACTGGCATTATGGCTGCTTTGGTTTTAGAACTTTTGCGCGTACCTCGTCCTATCATAATGGACGACTATTTGGCTTCTCAACGCAATAGTAAGGGGCTGAAAGTAAATGCCGACTGGTTGAGAGTTGTGTTTAAAAATGTTGATAAAGCTGGCGGTATTGAGCCTTTCTTGCACAGCTGCGGCGTCAGTACTGCGGATATGAAAAAAGTCCGCGAAAATTTGCTTGTAAATAAGTAAGCATTTTCGGGAACTTGGAGGTAAAAAACAATAAATATGTATAAATTCGCTGGAAAATTCTTCCTTTCTCTGGCTCTTTGCACCGCCTGTGTAATGCCCTTCGGAGTTCAAGCTGCCGAAGAGTCTAAAGATCCTACCGCTCGTCTTACCCCTCTGACCGCTTCCATTACTTGGTTGCAAACTTCTGCCGAATATAAAGGCCTTTGCTACCAGACTTACAATATGGCCACCCAAGCTATCGACGACAAGCTTCGCCTCAATAGTTATGTGCGCGTCAATGGCAAACTTTGCAAAGAAGTGTATCACCGTCAGCCCGATGGCTCTATTTTGCATCTTTATCAGCCTTTGGCTATTGTCTTGGATATTGACGAAACGGTTATTGATAATAGCGGCGTTGAAGCTTGGTGTTTGATCAATAATATTCCTTACAATGAACAGTTGTGGAGCGCTTGGTGTCAAGGCCAAGGTGCCGAGCCTGCTATGTGCCGTGAAGTGCCCGGTGCTGTCAGCTTCTTGCTTTATTGCCAAGAACTGGGCATTACTCCTATTTATCTGACCAATCGCGATGAATCTTTGCGCGAAGCTACTCTTAAAGCTTTGGTAAACTTAGGCTTAAATACTCCCGACTTAAATGAACGCTTAATTTTGCGCGACAAAAAACGTGATAAAGCTGGCGCTAAAAAGATTGTAGAAGATCTGAAAATTTCTGCCTCTAGCATTTTGGGTAAAGATATTGCCCAAAATTACAGCGATAAGGCTGGCCGCCGTGTAGAAGTGCGCACTCAATATGAAGTAATTGGCTGGTTTGGCGATAACTTGTATGATATGCCCGTTTTTGTTGACAGTGAAATGACCAACAATAAAGAAATTTTGCAAGATCGCAACGAGCAAGTAAAGAGCAACATTACCAAACTGGGTAACACTTTCTTCCTCTTGCCCAATCCTATTTATGGCAGCTGGCTCAAAGAGCAGACCGTGCCTCCTATGGAAATGCGCAAATATATCGACGATTACGGTTTTGGCGCTTGGTATACAAAAAACAAGAATAAGATCCACGGCACCAGCGGTCGCTAGTTTATTTTCTTCGATATAAAGGTAAGTTCTGCCGCCCCTCGTGTTTGGTCAATTGAGGCTTCAATGCGGGGGGCGTCAGTATATGTGATTTTTTTGTTTAGCCAGGGCTAAAATTTGGCCAAGGCTGATTTTATGAAAAAAGGAAGTTTCTCTATGTCGAAATGTCCAGCCTGTCAGGCTGAATGTGAACCCGGTAGCCGTTTTTGCATGGAATGCGGCGCTTCTTTGCCGCCAGCTAAGGCTGAGTCTTCTGTGTCCCCACGTCCTCTTTCCAGCTTTGGCGTAGTACAATCAGCTATGGCCGCTCAAGAAGCGTCTAATCAGAACCCACAAAATGCGGCCGCTTCTTCTGCTTCGCCAATGGCTAAGGCTCCGTTAGGGGCAACAATTCCGCAAAAGCAAGTTGTATCGTCGCCTTCTGAATCGTTAAAAGTCGATATTAGCAAACAGGCTGCTGCTTCAAGCGAATCGCCTAAAGAGACTCAGCCTTTATCTAAGCCGACCGCGAGCGCGACCCTCGAGCGTCCTTTTTCGTCGGCTTCTACCAATTCGGCGCCACTTACTGCTGCTATAGCCTCGCCTGTCGACGCTTCTAAGCCCACAGCGGAAACTACTCGAGCTGCTTCTGAAGCCAATAATGGCAACGCTATGCCTAATAATACTGGCGAATTGCACAAATGGGTGGAAAATTCGGTAGCTCAATGGAGTGACAGCGTGTCCGAAAGCAGCTCGAAAGCCCCCGCGCCTGCCGCTTCGCATGTTGCTAATGCCAAGCAAGGGCCGAGCTTGGAGCCAAAGCAAAGCGGAGCTTCTACTGCGGCGGCAGCTCCCTTTAGTTCTGCTTTTGCTGCCGCAGATAAAGTAGCTCCGCCTCAGGTTGCGCCTCAAAATACAGCCGCTCCTAGAACAACGTCTACTCGACCTGCAGCTTCGGCACCGCGTCGCCAGCCTGTTGTAAGGCCGCAGCTAGAAGCTATAGCTCAAGAAGAGCAAGATAGTAAAGTTAAGAAAAACTTTTATTCTGGTTTAGCTTTAGGCTGCTGCGGCGGCATGGCTTTGGCAATAGTTTCTATACTTATTTTCCTTATATTTGTGGGAGCGGCTCTAAACGACTAAGCGTGCCAAGCTCGGCCCTATTTTAGGCTAAAAGCCTAAAATTTGCTTGGCATTAAGGTTTTCATTAAGCCAGGCAAAGCCATTTTCAAGGCTATAGCCACACCTACAAGCGATTCGCCAGCGATAATACCGGAAGCTACCGGCACTACATAGTCGTCAGACATTTGCTTGTGTTTCTTCTCTAAGTAGGTGGCAATGCAAGCGCCAATAAACATAGATAAAGAGTTGTAGAAGGGGATAACCATAGCTAAGCCCAAGCCGGTAGCTGAAGGGATAAATTTGCGCCATTTTTCTGGCAAGTATTTCTCCAACAGAGGAATAGCAATACCAATTAAGCAACCGATGAGCATACCCAATTGAGCGGTAGGGTGCAAAGCGCTAAAGCCGTCTTTCAAAAGCTCAGCTACTTTAGCCCAAACTTGAGCGCTAGGAGCGGGCCATTGATCGCCGCCTAAGACGGAAGCATCGGGAACGATCAAGTAAAAAGCGGGCACTGCTACCAAAGTACCGGCAAAGATACCACTAAATTGGGCTAAAAACTGTTGTCTGGGATTGGCACCCAATACATAACCACTCTTGAGGTCGGTAAGTAAGTCGGCGGAAGAACCGGCCGCACCGGCAGTTAAACCGGCGGTCATCAAGTTGGTAGTTATATTGGAGGGAGCTAATAAACCAAAAGTCAGCTGAGTAATTTTACCCATGGCGCCGACGGGGGTAATGTCGGATTCACCAGTAGCACGACAGGCAACTAAGGCCAGGAAGAAAGTAGCTATTACGGCGATTAAGCCCATCCACCAAGTGGTGTGGAAGATAAAGTGAAGCACTAAAATGCACCCGACGCCGGAAATAAGCGTACCTAACATAAACCAAGAGGTCGGGACTTCGATGTCTTCCAGGGGATCATGTACTTTTTCTTTCTTCTTGCCGAAGATATTGGCCAAACCGCTGAAAGCGCGGGCCATAGTCTTCCATTCCATAAAGAACATGGTCAAACCGGAAGCTACCATAATAGCGGCGCCAGTCCAGGTGCTCCAACCTACTATAGTGCGATAGCCGCTATCTGCCAAAGCAGCGCTATCAATAGCACCGATATTGGTCATCCAAGGGGCCAGTACTCCGTAGCAAAGAATGCCTCCCAAGAGCATCGACCACGAAACGCGCCAACCGACTAAGGCACCGGCGGCAATCATCACGCCGCTAATGTCGAAGCTGAAGGTTAGGCTCTTCATGGAGTAGCCACAAATCGAGCCGGGGAAGGCTATTTGGCTGGGAATTTTGCCCCAACCATCGCGTAAAAAGGCCAACAAGCCGCCGCCCAAACCTGCTATTCCCAAAGCTTTGGCTTTGCGTATAGCTTCGGCACCGTGAGAGTGTAAGCTGCGTAAAGTTTCGGCACAGGCTATGCCGGAAGGGAATTTTAACTGTTCGATATTGATCATTTGGCGTTTCATGGGAATAGCCATACAAACGCCCAGAGCGGCCAAGAAGAAAGTCCAAATAGTTAAAACACCCCAACTCATATGGGTGCCAGTCAGGATTAGGTAGGCTGCAATAGCTGAGACCATAGTGCCGCCGGTAGAGTAACCAGCTGACGAAGCGCAAGATTGCATACAGTTATTTTCCAGAATGCTCATTTGCGTCTTGAAAATTTTAGGAAATAGCGAGTGCAAAGTTGTCCAAATCGAATAAGACAAAATACAAGCTGTAATGGCTACACCTAAGCCCCAGCCGGTTTTTAAGCCTACGTACAAATTGGACAGAGACATGACGCCGCCAATCAATGCGCCCATAATTACGGCTCGAGCGGTAAGCTGGGGAACGCCAGGTCCTTGATAGACATGATGGAACCAGTAATGTTCCGGATCTTCGCCTTCTTGAAGCGGGGGAGGAGTTTGTACCCCTTCTTCGCGGCCCTTTTCTGGAGCGGCTTCAGCTGCATACTCAATAGGGGACTCAATCGGAACTTCTTCTTCCTCTTGACTGTTTAGTTCAGGCAAAGAGGTTTCATCTTGAGGCTGTTGGGCAGAAGTTGGCGGCAATGTAGTGCCAAGAGCTTCTTTATCCTCAATCTTGGTGTTTGAATTTTCGTTTGTCACGTTTATACAACGTTCTCCTCTTTGGATCTTTTGTGCAACCTCAAATTCAAAAAAGCAGTGCTCTTTTTGATAAAGCTGCATTTGAGACAATTTTTTTTGGTCTATACCATCTTTTTTTGAATACCAACTGCTAAAGCTTTTCTTTTTCTAATTTGTTCCCTTTTAGCAAAATGTTGATTATTGGTACTGAATGTACAATTGCTTAACCAATTTAGCCACAGTTGGGGCGGGAAAAGCTCTTGTTTTCTAGAAAAAAAAGGCCCAACTATAAATAAAAAAATTGTTGCATCATTAACTTTAGAAAAAGGAAGAAGATAAAAAGTGAGCCCTTTACATTTGCGCCATCAAGCTTTAGCTAAAGCCTTGGCTCCTTACAGTGTCCTTTTGAGTAGCGGCTTCGAGCAGTGCCGCAATTATCCAGACAATATTTATCCTTTCCGACCGGCCAGCCACTTTCTCTATTTTGCCGGTTGGGCCGCTCCGGGCAGTTATTTCTTACTTCACGAAGGTCAGGCTCATCTATTTTTGCCACCTTACACTTTAGACGACATCATTTGGAGCGGCCCCGGTGAGGATCCTCAAGAAGCAGCTTCCCGCAGCGCTTGCCAAGTCCATTGTACCGATGAATTGGAAGCTTTTTTACTCGAAATAAATCCTGATCGCTTAGTGGCTTTACCCTTACCTGACGAAGCGCAAAACTTAGCTTTTGAGCCATTCTTAGGCAGAGTTCCCAGCCTGGATTACGAGCCGGATCGCCGCTTAGCCAAAGCGGTAATCGATTTGCGCTTACATGCCGACTCAGCCGCTAAGCAAGAGTTGCGCGACGCTTGTAAACTTACTGTACAAGCCCATTTAGCCGGTTTGCGTGCCTTGCCTAAAGCTAAAAATGAATACGACATAGCTGCAGCTATGTTACAAGTCGTCAATCAAGCCGGAGGCTCGCTCTCTTTTAATCCCATTATTAGCACTTCCGGCGAGCGTTTGCACCAAATAAAGTTGGGAGCCGCTTTGGCTGCCAATCGTTTGCTTTTGGTCGATTTCGGTGCCGAAAATAAAAACGGTTGGGCTGGTGACATAACTAACACTTGGCCGGTTAGTGGCCATTACACTCCCGTGCAAGCGCAAATTTACGATATTGTTTTAGCTGCTCACCGCCGTTGCGCTGGAGCTCTCAAAGCCGGAGTCAACTATGCCGATGTCCATCGTTTGGCTTTGGAAACGTTTGCTGAAGGCTTGGCCGATTATGGCCTTTTGCAAGGCGGTACCATCCAAGAATATGTTGAGAAAAATGTACTATCCTTGTTCATGCCTCACGGCATTGGCCATTTAATGGGCTTAGACGTGCACGATATGGAAGACTTGGGCGATTTGGCTGGCTATGCTCCCGGACGTGAGCGCAGTCCGCTGTTAGGTTGGAAGAGTTTACGTCTCAATAGAGATTTAGAGCCCGGTTTTGTTTGTACTATCGAGCCCGGTTTATACTTTATTGCCGAATTGTTGCAACATAGTGATTATGTGGACTTAGTGCGGAAATATGTCAATTCTGATAAGTTGCTTCCATGTTTAGAAGAAGTGCACGGCATTCGCATTGAACGTGATTATATGGTGACTGAAACTGGCAGCGAGTTGCTTACTCCCGGTATGCCCACCGAGAGAAACGAAATCGAAGAGTATATGGCTCAAAATTAAAGTCTGTCTTTTTTAGAGCGACAGAGAAAGGAACAATATTATGCCTTCCGGAGATGGCAAGCCCCATTTGGTGCTGCGCAGCTATGAAAAAAAAGTTAAGCGTATTAATAGTGGTCGTTACCTTACACAAAAGTTGAATCTTCAAGGAAATCCTTTTGTAGTTTTTTGCACCAATGAGCATTGTGACGCTTATATCTATAGAGAATGCGCTTTGCCTTTTTGGTCAGAAGATTGTCAAATAGAGCTGGGAGTATTGCGTTGCCCTGAGTGCGGAGCTCCCGTGGTTCGTCCCGATTCTCCTTTGGATCGTCAGGAAATCAATATTTAGCTTTAATTTGTATACTTATAGGGAGGCGTATTATGCGGCTTTGTATTTTGGGCGGAGGCCCCGGCGGCTACACTGCGGCTATAAGGGGTGCGCAACTTGGCTTCGAAGTTACCTTGATAGAACAAGATAAAAATTTGGGTGGTACTTGCCTAAATCGCGGCTGCATTCCCACAAAAGCTTTAGTAGAGTCAGCTTTGCGTTTTCAAGCTGTTAAAGAGGCTGCTTCTTTTGGAATAAACTTAGCAAGTGCTCCTTGTATAGATATGGCTAAAGTACAAGAGCGCAAAAATGCTATAGTGCGCCGTTTAGCTATGGGTATAGACTCTCTTTTGAAGCGCAACAACGTAAAAGTTGTGCATGGTCGCGGCCGTTTGCTTAATGCAACGTCTATTGAAGTAAATGGAGAAAATATAGAGTTCGATCGCTTAATTTTGGCAGTCGGCTCTTCGGCAGCCGTACCGAAAATTTTCCCTATAGATGGCGAGCGCATTTTAACTTCCGATCATATCTTGAATTTAGCTGAAGTGCCTCAATCGCTCATTGTTGTGGGCTCCGGAGCTGTAGGCATGGAATTTGCCTCGATCTTTGCTTCTTTGGGAACGCAAGTTAGTATTGTTGAATTGGCTGATCGCTTGCTTCCTCTAGAAGATGCTGAAGTATCAGCGGAGATGCAGCGTTTATGCCGCAAAGCCGGTTGGAAAATATATACTGGAGCCCATATAGAAAAAGTGGAGCGCACCGATGTGGGCGTGCGTGTGTGGGGACAAGGTTTGCCTGATAATGGCGCCGGCCAAACTTACTTAGAAAGCGCTTATCTTTTGGCAGCTGTTGGGCGCCGCCCCAATTTAGCCAATCTCGGCTTAGATGAAGTTGGTATAAAACTTACCGAACGCGGCTTTGTTAAAGTTGATCGCTATATGCGCACCGAAGTAGACAATATCTATGCTATCGGCGATATTATACCTGCGCCTCAATTGGCTCATATGGCCGCTGCCGAAGCTATTGTGGCTGCAGAGCATGCCGCCGGTTTAGAGCCGGAACCTCTCCATTACGAGCAATGTCCTTCGGCAACTTACTGTAGCCCTGAGGTTGCCAGCGTGGGACTTACTCAGGAAAAAGCCGAAGAACTTGGGCATAAGCTGGCAGTTGGCAAATTCCCCTTGGCAGCTTTAGGTAAAGCCAATATCAGCGGCCATACAGACGGCTTCGTAAAAATTATCGCCGATGCCGATAGCAAAGTGGTGCTCGGTTTACATATTATTGGCGAACACGCTTGCGATTTAATTGCCGAAGGAGCTTTGGCTTTACATAAAGTAGCTTCCTTGGAGGATGTTGCTTCTACTATTCATCCTCATCCTAGTCTTTCCGAATCTGTAGCCGAAGCTGCACACCATGCTTTAGGCATGCCTATAAACTTTGTTCCTGCTCCGGCCCGTCGCTCTAGACGCGTTTAGTAACATTACTTTTGCGAAAACAGAAAGGCATTTTTGGCGTGACCAAGGTACCCGAATCTCCAATTGTTGATTCTGACAACTTTTTGGCTGAAGAAGAGCTGTGCATTCCTGAAGTTGGCTCTACAGAATGGAAAAAAAATATCGCCAAGCCTGAATGGCTCAAAGTGCGTACACGCACCACAGTTTCCTATGGCGCTGTAAACAGTGCACTGAAAAAGCAAACTTTGCATACAGTTTGTCAAGAAGCCCGCTGTCCCAATATTTCCGAATGTTGGAGCTGCGGCACGGCTACTTTTATGATCTTGGGCAGCATTTGCACCAGAGGTTGCGCCTACTGTGCCGTAACCAAAGGACAGCCGTTGCCTTTGGAAGAGCAAGAAGCCGAACGTGTAGCTCAAGCTGCCGCCGATTTAAACATAAAATATGTAGTCATAACTTCCGTAACTCGCGACGATTTGGCTGATGGTGGAGCATCTCGTTTTGCCGAAGTTATTCGAGCTGTCAAAGCCGCTTCACCACAAACTAAAGTAGAAGTGCTCATACCAGATTTTGGCGGCGACTTGGAAGCGCTGGATATGGTGCTAGCATCTGGGCCCAAAGTGCTCAATCATAATGTGGAAACTGTACCTAGACTTTATCCACGTTTACGTTCTCGTGGTCATTATCAGCGTTGCCTAGATATTCTCAGGCATGCCAAAGAATATGCCCAAAAACATCCTGAGGCTCAAATGATGACTAAGTCTGGACTTATGGTCGGTTTGGGTGAAAGCCATCGCGAAGTTTTGCAAGTTATGGACGACTTGCGCAGCGTAGGCACAGATATTCTGACTATCGGACAATATTTGCGACCTAGTTTAAAAAATGTCCCCGTTATGCGTTATCGCACTCCGGATGAATTTGCTTTCTATCGACGAGGTCATAAAAGCAAACTGCAAAAGCGTTGAGCTTC
>OQVS01000671.1_pt1 | contig 23590 bp, 15 predicted proteins | sample 1691601 | NCBI WGS metagenome assembly OQVS01 (sample SAMN03418268, study PRJEB22391) | human gut metagenome | biome: human-gut; feature: organic feature; material: feces | host: Homo sapiens | place: Tanzania | collected 2013-01
GCTCCTGCCGCTGCCCCCGCAGCCGGCGGCCCCGCCAATGTCACCTCCCCCCTGCCCGGCACCGTTCTGCGTCTGTGCAAGAATACCGGTGATACCGTTGCGGCCGGCGAGGTCGTCATGATCGTTGAGTCCATGAAGATGGAGAACGAAGTCGTCGCTCCCGAGGGTGGCCGCATCGCCTCCATTGCCGTTGCAGCCGGCTCCGCCATCAATACCGGCGACCTGCTGTTCACTCTCGGCTAAAAGCTCTCACAGCATAATGCCTAATGCGACGCTATTGTTTTGTGTGTTTATCACAATGCAATAGCGCCGCATTTTTGCAACATTTTTGATATATTTTCCATGTCATTATTATTTTGTGCGTATTGCACCATTTATATAGTTTTTTATTGTGCAAAATATATATGTCAAAATTCATCAAAAAGGAATCAAATTTTCTACAATGTAAAAATTCCACAACACCTATTGCATTTTATATTATTTAATAGTAGAATAGCTATTAGAAAGAACATGGGTAAGTAGTAAACAGCTGCTCCCTGTTTCCATTATTTCCGCCGAGGCGGAACCGCAAAGGGGGCGACACGCATGGATACCAATTACGGCATCTCGATGAACTCTATTCTCCGCATGGATATCCTGCATGATGCCCGCCTGCTGGCCGGTGCTTCCGGCACCGATCAGATCGTTACCTCGGTCAGCGTCATGGTCGATCCCAACATCGTCAGTGCCGTGACCGGCGGTGAGCTGCTGGTTTCCACCGCCTACGCCATCCGGGAGAATATCCCCCAACTTATGCAGCTGGTCCCTCAGCTGAAGGAACACGGCGTGGTAGGCCTTGGCTTGAAGTTCAACAGCTATATCAATGAGATGCCGCAGAACATCCTCGATCTCTGCAATGAGCTGAGCTTCCCACTGTTTGAGATCCCCAACAGCATCTCTTTCTCCCAGATCATCACCCCCATCATGACCACCATCGTCAATAATCAGGCACAGACCCTGGGGGATATCTACGAGCTGCAAAAGGCGCTGACCGCTACCATGCTGGGCGGCGGCAACCTGCAGTCCATCGTACAGACGCTCTTTGACCGTTTTGGCAACAGCGTCGCCATTTACAATGACTTCTTTTCTTCTTTTGTGCTGGCCTGCAGCGAGCAGCGCCGTGAAAGCATTTCGCGTCGGATGGAAAATCTCGTCCGTTCCGGCTCCTCCAGCAAAGAGACTGTTTCGCTGATGAGCAGCCGTGAGGTCGATAGCATTGATGGCCTCATCTGCAATAAGATCATCATCCCCATTTACAGCGATAAGAAAAAATACGGCAGTATCTACATCTGGGAGGACAACCGCGAGATCACCGGCGTAGACCTGGCCGTTCTGGAAGCTTCTACTTCCCTCATCGCGCTGGATATGATCAAAAAGATCTCGATGTACGAGATGGAAAACAACCACAAGGCCACCTTTCTTGATGACCTTTTGGTTCACGATGAGGAACGGCAGCGCAAGTCGCTGGCCAATGCCGAGTACTTCGATTTCGATGTGGATGCTGAGCACCGTGTGGCGGTCATTCGGGTCCTTTCCGGCAGCTCCACCATCGGCAATAGCTCCCTTTACAAAACCAACAACAGCATTGTCAATATCCTGCGGCGCATCAGCCGCGATAGCAGCATCAAGGTTCTGTTCGTCAATAAGTGTGACAGCATCGTGCTGGTCTTTGAATCCCCCCTGCGGGAAGATGAAGAATACCGCCGGCTGCTGCAGGCGTTCATCGATACCGCACTTTCCTCTTTAGAGGCGGAGGGGATTCTCGCCATGGCGTCTATCGGCGTCGGCCGCAGCTATGCTGATGCCACCAGCCTGTGGAAGAGCTTTAATGAAGCCCGCCGCGCGGCTGCCTGCTGGAACATTGATAATTCCCGTGTTCACTACTTTGAAAAGCTCGGCGTTTATCGCTTCCTTTCTTACGAAAATCTCCGCCCGGAGCTCATCATTTTCTACAATGAAACGCTCAAGGTGCTGGTGGATTACGACCACGACCGCGATTCCGAGCTGGTACATACCCTTTCGCTTTACTTCAAGTGCGGCGGTAATCTCAAGCGTCTGGCAGAAGAAATGGGGGTCCACTACAATACTGTAGCTTACCGCATCCAGCGCATCAAGGAGCTGGCCCATGTCAGCTTTGATAACGCTGACCAGATGCTGAATCTGCAGATCGCCCTCAAGATCTATGAAGTCAACTTCCACCGCTGAGGCCATCTCGGCCCAGCTGCTGGCCCTGCTGCCGCAGCATCCCGCGGAGGCCACCGTTCATTCGGTGTTCCATACCTCGGCCAATCTGCTGTATCAGGAGCAACTGGTCACTCTGCTGGATGACACCCGTCCGCTTTATCCCTGTGCCGTACGGCTTGGCGGTTCTATTCCGTCCGTTGCCGTTGGGGAACCCGCCCTTCTCTCGCAGGAACGCATCACCTTCCCCCACAGCGGCCACACCATCGAGCTTCACCGGGCGGCCGTCACTTCCCTTTCGCTTTTCTCTCCGCTGCTTCCCCTGCAGCTGCCCCACCCGGCGGCTCCGCAGGCCCTGCGGGAGATCATCCTTTCCAACGGCAAGCCGGAAGGCTTCGCACCTCTGTTTACTATTTTGGAGGACGGCCCCTCTCCCCTGCCCGATAACCTCTATGTCCGCTATGCGGCGGAGCGCATCCCCGCTCTATTCGCCGCCCTGCGGCAGAAGGATGCCGCAGCCGCCGCTGAGGCTGCCTATTCCATCGCCGGCTGCGGCATCGGGCTCACCCCCTCCGCCGATGACTTCCTTTGCGGAGTCATAGCTTCGGTACTGGCTTCGGCCATCGCCCGCGGGGAACAAAATGAATGGCTGCCCCTTACCGCCGCTATGGCCGAACGAGCTGCCCCCCGCACCAATCTCATCAGTGCCGCATTTCTGCGGCAGGCTGCCGCCGGGCAGCTCTCCTCGGATGTGCTCACTCTCATCCGAACCCTTTATTCCAGTGTCCTATCGCTGCGGCTACCGTCTGCTGCGATGAATGTTATCGCCTTTGGCGAAACATCCGGTACAGATATCCTGACCGGTATATATTTCGGACAAAAAAATTATCCAAATTAGGAGGAAACGGCATTGGTTAGTCTGCAAATCAAACCCAACACCTACTACGACTCCATTACCCTGATGATCATCTCCAAAGAGCTGAAGAAGGTCTCGGGCGTAAAGGAAGCTCTGGTCGGCATGGGCACCGATCTGAACCTTGACATTGCCAAGGTAACCGGTCTTTCCAGCCCCGAGCTGGAAGCCATCACCCCCAACGATTTCTTCGTAGCGCTGGATTGCGAAAACGAAGAAGCCGAGGCTGCTGCTCTCAAAGCTCTGGAGGAGCAGCTGAATAAGAAGGAGGAGAGCCGCAGCGCTGCGTACTACCCCCCCACCCTCACTTCCGCCCTCAAGGCTGATCCCAAGATCAACCTGGCGCTCATCTCTGTTCCCGGCCGTCATGCTTATGATGTTGCCAAGGACGCTCTCGACAAGAACATCAATGTTATGCTGTTCAGCGATAATGTTTCGATGGAAGAAGAGAAGAAGCTCAAAGAGTACGCCGTTTCCAAGGAGCTGCTCATGATGGGCCCCGACTGCGGTACTGCTGTTGTTAACGGTCTGCCCCTGGCTTTCGCCAATGTCATCCATAAGGGCCCGATCGGCATCTGCGGCGCTTCCGGTACCGGCACTCAGGAGCTCACCATCCTCATCGACCAGCTTGGTTCCGGCATCACCCAGGCTCTGGGCACCGGCGGCCGTGACCTGAAGGCGGAGATCGGCGGCCTGATGTTCAAGCAGTGTCTCAACGCCCTCATCGCTGACCCCGATACCAAGGTCATCATCATGCTCTCCAAGCCGCCCGCGGATCATGTTGCCAAGGAGATCCTGGCCATCGCTAAGGAGTGCAACGACCACATCAAGCCCGTAGTCGTAGACTTCATCGGCGGCGATCCCAACCTTCCCAAGGAGTACGGTCTGACCGCTGCCTACAACCTGGAAGACGCTGCCCGCAAGGCTGTTGCTCTCTCCAAGGGCGAGCCCGTTCCCGCTGATATGTTGGATATCGATATGCCTAAGGCTGAGCTGGAAGCTCTCATCGAACGCGAGACCTCCAAGATGGCTCCCACCCAGAAGTACTATCGTGGTTTCTTCTCCGGCGGCACCCTGGCGGATGAGTCCATGAAGCTCTCCATCGGCAAGCTGGGCCACATCTATTCCAATATCCCCCTCAAGCCCGAGGATAAAATCGAGAATCCCCTGACCGCTGAGTACAAGGAGAACACCTGCATCGACTTTGGTGAGGACGAGTTCACCGAGGGTAAACCCCATCCGATGATCGACCTGACCCTGCGCTGCGAGCGTATCCTGCGTGATGCTCATGATCCCACCCTGGCTATCCTGCAGTGCGACTGCGTTATCGGCTACGGCTCCAATGCCAACCCCGCCGAGGAGCTCTCCGCTGCCATTGCCAAGGCCAAGGAGATCGCTGCGAGCGAGGGCCGTTACATCTCCGCTATCTGCTCTATCGTAGGTACCGAGGGCGACCCCCAGAACTTGACCGAGACCCGCAAGCAGCTGGAAGCTGCCGGCGCTATCGTTGTTCGCTCCAACGCTCAGTCCACCTATCTGGTACACCATATGCTGGATAAGCTGAATGGAGGTAAGTATTAATGCATCAGATCAATAAACTGTTCGGAGAAAAGCTCCACATGGTCAATATCGGCGTAGAGACCTTCTACCAGGATATGCTCTCTCAGAAAGAAGCGGGCACCCAGGATATCGAGGTCATCCATGTTGACTGGAAACCCGTAGCCGGCGGCAACAAGAAACTGGCCGGTATGCTCGGTATGTTGAAGTAATTACCCACTCCCGCGCTGCGGGAAGGTGATTTTTCTAAATAATTTATTTAGGAGGAAAAAACAATGACATTGGGCGAGAAAATCAATGCCGCTAATGCCGAAGCCCTGAAGATCATTCTGGGCGCTCAGCCTACCCTGATCGGCGTTGGCACTGCCGGCGAAGACATTCCCGGTATGACCAAAAAGACCATTCTGCACTCCGGCCCTCCCGTAACCTGGGAGAACATGTGCGACCCCACCAAGGGTGCTGTTATCGGCGCTCTGATCTATGAGGGTCTGGCCAAGACTCCCGAAGAGGCTGAAAAGCTGGCCGCTTCCGGCGAGATCACCTTCGATCCTTGCCACCATCACAATGCCGTAGGCCCCATGTGCGGTATCGTTTCCTATTCCATGCCCGTTTGGAAGGTCATCAATAAGGCTCATGGCAACATGGCTTACTGCACCTTCAATGAGGGTCTGGGCAAGGTTCTGCGTTTCGGTGCTTATGATGATACCGTTATCACCCGTCTGCACTGGCTGCGCAATGAGTTCTATCCTGTCATCAAGGAAGCTCTGGAGATCCGTGGCGAGATCGACCTGAAGGTCCTCATCGCTCAGGAGCTGCAGATGGGCGATGACGGCCACAACCGTAACCGTGCCGGTACTTCCCTGCTGATCCGTGAGCTGGCTCCCGCCATCGTTAAGACTCACTTCGATCAGGATGTCAAGGTTCGCGCTCTCGAGTTCCTGAACTCCAACGACCACACCTGGCTGAACCTCACCATGCCCGCCTGCAAGTGCACCATGGATGCCATCGAGGGTATCGAGTACTGCTCCCTGGTTTACACCATGTGCCGCAATGGTACCGAGTTTGGTGTTCGCGTAGCCGGTCTGCCCGGTCAGTGGTTCCACTACACCTCCGAGAAGGTCGAGGGCCTCTACTTCCCCGGCTTCACCGAGGCTGACGCTAACCGCGATGTGGGCGATAGCTGCATCACCGAGACCACCGGCATCGGCGGTTTCTGCATGGCTGCTGCTCCCGCTATCGTTAAGTTCGTAGGCGGCACCGTTGCCGATTCCATCAAGTACTCCACCGAGATGTACGAGATCACCGAGGGTGAGGGCACTGCTTATCAGATCCCCGCTCTGGGCTTCCGCGGTTCCGCTACCGGTATCGATATCCGCAAGGTCATCGAGACTGGTATCCGCCCCGTTATCAACACCGGTATTGCTTGCAACCGTCGTGGTGTTGGTCAGGTCGGCGCTGGCGTTGTTCATCCTCCCATGGAGTGCTTTGAGCAGGCCATCGAGGCTTTTGTAGCCAAGTATGCTGAGGGCTGATTCTCTCACATAATTACTTAGTTGTTTTGGCGTCGGGAGAGGAACCCCCTCTCCCCCGCCCACAAACATAAACCAAATATTTAGGAGGAAAAACACTATGTCTAAGTGGTCTGATGTCAAGATTTATGATCTGTCTATCCCGATCGGCGTAAACTGCCCCCCCTGGCCCACCTATGAGCCCGTACAGATGAAGTTCTTTAAGCGCCTGTCTTCCAATGGCGCTAACGGCCAGATCCTCACCCACTCCAACCATGTTGGTACCCACCTGGATGGCCCTCTGCATTTCGATACTTCCGGCCGTACTGTTGATCAGCTCGAGCTGACCAAGCTGGTTCGTCCCGGCGTCGTTGTTGACCTGACCGATGCTCCCTGCTGCGAAGACTTCGGCATCTACACTCCCGAGATGATCGAGGAGCGCGTTGAAGTTCGTGAGGGCGATATCCTCATCATCAACACTGGTTATCATAAGTATGGTTGGGATTCCCCCGAGGCTGATGAGCAGCGCTACATGGTTCGTCATCCCGGTCCGTCCCTGAGCTTCGTTAAGTGGTGCCAGGATAAGAAGATCGCTTGGATCGGCGTAGACTGCGGTTCCGCTGACCATCCCATGAACACCAAGATTCGTGACTGGTGCCCCATGGATGCTGCTAAGTGCGACAAGTACATGCAGGAGAAGTATGGCAAGACTCTGCAGGAGATGTATCCCTGGCCCGAGCAGTATCAGGCCATGCACATCCAGCTGTTCTGCCAGCCCTATGAGTGCATTCACGCTGAGTGCCTGGGCGGCGACATCGATCAGCTCTCCAACAAGCGCTGCGTAATCGGCTGCTTCCCCTGGAGACTGGTTGGCGGCGAGTCCTGCATCTCTCGTATCGTAGCCTTCACCGGCTTCGAGGATGCCTGATTCTAACTGAATTAGTAGCCTGAATAAGGGGGCGGGGCGCCTGGCGCTTCGCCCCTTTTCTCTCCCTCACCCCCTCTTAAAGGAGTTTCCCGCTATGACGACACTTCTCATCCTTTCCGGGTTCTACATTATCTGGCTGGCTGCCCTGCTTACCGTGGCCTACACCCCCCGCTTGTTCCACAACTACACACTGTTTAAGGCCATCAATAGTATCCTTTTTGTAGTCATCTCTGTTCTGGCCTGGCGCCACTCCGGCATGAATATGTTCACCTATTGGCCGCTGCTTGCCGCATTCTGCCTCGCTGCCTTTGGGGATATCGCCATTGGTGTCGCCAATAACCGTCATGGCGCGGCTGGCGCTTCCCATTCGATCTCCGGCATGGCAGGGGTTGGCTTTTTCTCCATTGCGCATGTTTTCTACCTTCTGTTCTTCACCCAGTTCTGCCCGATGGAATGGTACCACTTTATTCTGCCCATCATCGCCATGCTGGCCATGCTGCGCATCACACGGCATCCTTCCTTTCATTTCAGCCGGCACACCCGCCCCGCAGGGGTCTTCTATTACATGGTAGTCACTCTTATGTTCTCAGTCGGGCTGAATGTCGCCGTTACCTGCGTCACATGGTCGCCGCTGCTCAGTATTCGCTGCCCTCTCAATGGCTGGGCGTTGGGCGCTGGCGTTACTCTGTTTCTCATCTCGGATCTTCTCATGCTTCCCCTCTACTTCTACACCCGCCGCAAATGCCCCCGTTGGGTGCGCTTTGTCAATCTCTCCACCTACTATATTGGACAGCTCCTGCTGGCACTCAGTCTCGTACTGTAAGCCCGCAATTCATATATCTTCGGCTCTCTGCTATGGGAGCCGTTTTCTTTTCCTCTCCACCCGGGACGCCCGCTCCGCGGGCGCCCCTCCCCTTTTTCACACCAAAAAAAGAGTGCCCCTCATCGGGACACTCTCTTTTATTTAGGCTAATTGCGCAACTCTCGGAATTACTCCTCGATATCGATAACAACGCCGGAACCAACGGTACGGCCGCCCTCGCGGATAGCGAAGCGCAGACCCTTCTCGATGGCGATGGGGGTGATCAGCTCAACATCCATCTCAACATTATCGCCGGGCATGCACATCTCTACGCCCTCGGGCAGGGAGATAACGCCGGTAACATCGGTGGTACGGAAATAGAACTGAGGACGATAGTTGTTGAAGAAGGGGGTATGACGGCCGCCTTCAGACTGCTTCAGTACATAAACCTGGCCACGGAACTTGGTGTGGGGATGGATGGAACCGGGTTTGCACAGTACCTGACCACGCTCAACTTCGGTTCTCTGGATACCACGCAGCAGAGCACCAATGTTATCGCCAGCCTCAGCATAGTCCAGCAGCTTGCGGAACATCTCAACACCGGTAACTACGGTCTTGCGGGTGTCATGGATACCAACGATCTCAACTTCGTCGCCAACCTTAACCTGACCACGCTCAACACGGCCGGTAACTACGGTACCACGGCCGGTGATGGTGAATACATCCTCGATGGGCATCAAGAAGGGCAGGTCAGCCTTACGCTCGGGGGTGGGGATATAGTCATCAACAGCGTCCATCAGAGCCAGGATGGAAGCGTAAGCGGGATCGGAAGGATCCTTGCTGTCGCACTCCAGGGCCTGCAGAGCGGAACCCTTGATTACGGGGATCTCGTCGCCGGGGAAATCGTAGCTGGAGAGCAGCTCACGGATCTCCATCTCAACCAGCTCCAGCAGCTCCTCGTCGTCTACCTGGTCAACCTTGTTCATGTAAACTACGATGTAGGGAACGCCTACCTGACGAGCCAGCAGGATGTGCTCACGGGTCTGGGGCATGGGACCATCAGCAGAAGAAACTACCAGGATAGCGCCGTCCATCTGAGCAGCACCGGTGATCATGTTCTTAACATAGTCGGCATGGCCGGGGCAGTCAACATGGGCATAGTGACGCTTGTCGGTCTCATACTCTACATGGGCAGTGTTGATTGTGATACCACGGGCACGCTCTTCGGGAGCCTTATCGATCATGTCGTAAGCCATGAACTCGGCATCGCCCTTCAGACCAAGAACCTTGGTGATAGCAGCGGTCAGAGTGGTCTTACCATGGTCAACGTGACCAATGGTACCGATGTTTACGTGGGGTTTGTTGCGCTCAAATTTCTGTTTAGCCATCGTAAAATCCTCCCTTTGTTATACTTTGTTTTTTTAATATTATTTTTCCCTACCCTTTATGTTTTCCGGGTTCGGGATCATGCTTGGGGTTCATCACTCAGCCTTGGTGCGGCTGGTGACCAGCTTCTCCGCGATGTTCTTGGGCAGCTCAATGTAGTGGCTGGGCTCCATGGTGTACTGGCCGCGGCCCTGCGTTTTGCTGCGCAGGTCGGTGGCGTAACCAAACATCTCAGAAAGCGGTACAAAGGCATCAATCTGCTTGGCACCGGGGCGGTCCTCAAAGCCACGGATCTGACCGCGGCGGGAGTTCAGGTCACCGATAACATCGCCCATATACTCTTCGGGAACGATCACGCAAACCTTCATGATCGGCTCCAGAATAACGGGGTCAGCCTTTCTCATTGCCTCTTTGAAGGCCATAGAACCGGCGATCTTAAACGCCATTTCAGAGGAGTCTACCTCATGGTAGGAACCATCATACAGCGTCACGATGCAGTCTACTACGGGATAACCCGCCAGTACACCGCTGGCCATCGCGCCCCTGATACCGGCATCGACAGCGGGGATATACTCCTTGGGGATAGCGCCGCCCACTACTTCGTTGCGGAACTCATATCCCTTGCCGCTCTCGTTCGGCTCCAGACGGATCTTTACATGACCGTACTGGCCCTTACCGCCGCTCTGGCGTGCGTACTTGTGGTCCACATCGGCCATCTTGCGCACCGTCTCTTTGTAGGCGACCTGGGGCTTACCCACATTCGCTTCTACCTTAAACTCACGCAGCAGACGGTCTACGATGATCTCCAGGTGCAGCTCGCCCATGCCGGCGATGATGGTTTGGCCGGTCTCCTCATCGGTGTAGGTGCGGAAAGTGGGATCCTCCTCAGCCAGCTTGGCAAGGCCCAGGCCCATCTTCTCTTGACCGACTTTGGTCTTCGGCTCAATGGCAACGCGGATAACCGGCTCTGGGAATTCCATAGATTCCAGGATGATCGGATGCTTGGCGTCGCACAGGGTATCACCGGTGGTGGTGTTCTTCAGGCCCACGGCACCGGCAATATCACCGGCATAGCAGGTCTCAATGTCTTTGCGGTGGTTCGCATGCATTTGCAGAATTCTGCCCATGCGCTCATTGTTTTTCTTCACCGAGTTATAGACGCTGGTGCCGGCATCCACAGTACCGGAGTACACACGGAAGAAGCACAGCTTGCCTACATAGGGGTCGGTCATGATCTTGAAAGCGAGAGCGGCAAAAGGCGCGTCATCGCTGGAAGGTCTGGTCTCCTCTTCCTCGGTGTCAGGGTTTACACCCTTGATGTCAGGGACATCGGTGGGGGCCGGCATATAGTCTACCACGGCGTCCAGCAGCTTCTGTACGCCCTTGTTGCGGTAGGAACTGCCGCAGCATACGGGAACCATGTGGTTGGCGATGGTGGACTTGCGGATGCAGCTCTTGATCTCCTCGATGGTAAGCTCCTCACCGTCGAGATATTTCATCAGCAGCTCCTCGTCCTGCTCGGCCACATGCTCCAGCAGCTCGTGGTGGTACTCATCGGCCTTGGCTTGCATATCGGCGGGGATGTCCTCCACGCGGATATCTTTTCCAAGGTCATCGTAGTACACATAGGCCTTCATCTCTACCAGGTCGATAATACCCTTAAAGGTATCCTCGACGCCGATGGGCAGCTGGATCGGAACAGCGTTGCACTTCAGACGGTCGCGCATCATGCGCACTACATTGTAGAAGTCAGCGCCCATAATGTCCATCTTGTTTACAAATGCCATTCTCGGCACATGGTACTTGTCAGCCTGGCGCCAAACGGTCTCAGACTGCGGCTCTACGCCGCCCTTGGCGCAAAAAACGGTTACGGAACCGTCCAGCACGCGCAGGGAACGCTCTACCTCTACCGTGAAATCAACATGTCCAGGGGTGTCGATGATATTGATGCGGTGGCCCTTCCAATAGGCGGTCGTGGCGGCGGAGGTGATGGTGATACCACGCTCCTGCTCCTGCTCCATCCAGTCCATGGTGGCGCTGCCGTCATGGGTCTCACCCAGCTTGTAGTTTACGCCTGTGTAGTACAGGATACGCTCGGTGGTGGTGGTTTTGCCGGCGTCGATGTGCGCCATGATGCCTATATTACGCGTTTTCTCTAAGGATACATCTCTTGGCATAATGCCCTCCTAATAAGTTTGCGAATTCCATGCCCACAGGGGCAAAGAACAGTAAAAATGCAGTAGTCGCCGGAATTACCATCTGAAATGGGCAAAAGCCTTGTTGGCCTCGGCCATCTTGTGGGTATCCTCGCGCTTCTTGCAGGCGCCGCCCTGGCCGTTCATAGCGTCCATGATCTCGCCAGCCAGTCTCTGAGCCATCAGCTTTTCGCTGCGGTTGCGGCTATAGGTGGTCAGCCAACGCAGACCCAGGGTCTGACGGCGCTCAGGGCGTACCTCCATGGGTACCTGATAAGTGGCGCCGCCGACACGGCGAGCCTTGATCTCCAGAACGGGCATGATGTTCTCCATCGCCTGCTCAAAAGCCTCCAGCGGGTCCTTGCCGGTCTTTTCCTTTACGATGTCAAATGCACCGTAGACGATCTTCTGTGCAACGCCCTTTTTGCCATCCAGCATGATGTTATTGATCAGACGGGTGACCAGCTTGGAATTATAAAGCGGATCCGGCAGAACGTCGCGTCTTGCGATATTACCTCTTCTTGGCACTTCGCTTCCCTCCTTCATAATAAAATGAGATCTTCGGTACTCGAAAGTAAGTCCCCACTCCCGTCGGCCAGTCCAGAGGCTATGTTAAAAAGCCATCTTTCTTGGCACTTATTACGGGTGTGATTACTTCTTCGCGGCACCAGCCTTCTTAGGCCGCTTGGCACCGTACTTACTACGGGCCTGGTTGCGGTTCTGGACGCCCTGGGTATCCAAAGTACCACGGATAATGTGGTAACGAACACCGGGAAGGTCCTTTACACGACCGCCACGGATCAGCACTACGCTGTGCTCCTGCAGGTTGTGGCCGATACCAGGAATGTAAGCGGTAGCCTCGATGCCGTTGGAAAGCCGTACTCTTGCTACTTTACGCAGCGCGGAGTTGGGCTTCTTGGGGGTAGAGGTACGGATCGCGGTGCAAACACCACGCTTTTGGGGAGAATTTTGATCGGTCATTACACGCTTCTTGGCATTCCAGCCCTTCAGCAGTGCAGGCGCGGTCGCCTTCTTCTCTACGGTTTCTCTGCCCTTGCGAACCAGTTGGTTAAAGGTTGGCATGGTTGTCCTCCTTTCATCAAAAAGTATTTATTCATGGGCACAAACCCGGAGGGTTTCCGGGTTGTGTTTACATGACGGATTCTGCTTGCGGAACAATGCCCGCCCAGTTAAATATTCTACCAAATTCCCCCCGGGATTGTCAAGCGGTGATTTGGATATTTTTCACCAACTTTACAGTCCCGTTTTGGGGAATTTGACTTTTTCTTTTTGCTTACATCACTATGGCGTTGGTGCTTGCCATCAGCGCCTCCAGGTTGGCCTCATCGGCTTCTTCCTCGGCCTTTTCCTCCTCGGTGTAGGTCACCAGGCCCGTACCGGCGGGGATCAGCTTACCAATGATGACATTCTCCTTCAGGCCCTGCAGCGGGTCTACCTTGCCCTTGATGGCCGCCTCGGTCAGTACACGAGTGGTCTCCTGGAAGGACGCTGCGGACATAAAGCTGTCGGTGGCAAGGGAGGCCTTCGTGATACCCTGCAGAATGGCTGTATAGGTCGCTTTCTGGCGGCTGCCGCCGTCCTCGGCGTTCTCGCGGTCGATCTGCTCGTTGAGGTGCAGTACCTCAGCGCGGTCGGCCATCATGCCGCGGATATAGTCGGTATCGCCCGGCTCCTCAATGCGCACCTTCTTCATCATCTGACGGACGATAACTTCAATGTGCTTATCATTGATATCTACGCCCTGCGTCCGGTAAACCATCTGAACCTCGCGGATCAGGTATTCCTGCACCGACAGCTCGCCGTTCACCAGCAGTACCTCGCTGGGGTCGGCGGAGCCTTCCGTGATCATAGTGCCCTTTTCGATCAAGTCGCCCTCATGGACGCGCACCTTGCTGCCGAATACGATCTGATGCTCAAAGTGGTCGCCGGTCTGCGGGTCGTCCACCTTCACCACATCCACGCCCTTGTTGTCCTTATCAAAGCTGACCAAACCGCCGTTATGGGCGATAACAGCCACGCTCTTGGGCTTGCGGGCCTCAAACAGCTCCTCTACACGGGGCAGACCCTGTGTAATATCGCTGGCGGAGGCGATACCGCCGGTGTGGAAGGTTCTCATGGTCAGCTGGGTACCCGGCTCACCGATGGACTGCGCCGCGATGATGCCCACGGCCTCGCCGATGGCAACAGGGGCGTTATTGGAAAGGTTAGCGCCGTAGCAGCGGCTGCAGGCGCCGTTCTTGGCACGGCAGTTGATGACACTGCGGATCTTCAGGCTGGTAATGCCCGCGTTGACGATCTCCTCTGCGGTCTTGTAGGTGATCATCTCTTCCCGGCTGGCCAGCAGCTCGCCGGTCTTGGGGTTCACCACATCCTCGCAGGGGTACCGGCCGGTCAGACGCTCGGCCAGCTCCTCGATGACGCGGTTGCCGTCGGTGATGGCCTCCACATCAATGCCCTCGTGGGTGCCGCAGTCCTCCTCTCGGATGATCACTTCCTGGGATACATCGACCAGTCGGCGGGTCAGATAACCGGAGTCCGCGGTACGCAGAGCGGTATCGGCCAGACCCTTACGGGCGCCGCGGCTGGACTGGAAATATTCCAAGATGTTCAGGCCTTCACGGTAGTTGGCACGGATCGGGATCTCGATGGTCTGACCGGAGGTATTGGCGATGTTGCCGCGCATACCGGCCAGCTGGTTGATCTGGTCCATCGAACCACGGGCGCCGGAATCCGCCATCATGTAGATGGGGTTCAGCTTACCGAAGTTCTCCTTCAGCGAGGCCTTTACTTCGTTGGTGGCGTCACGCCAGATGGCAATGGTCTGCTGGTAACGGTCGTCCTCGGAAATATAACCGCGGTCGTACTTCTTGCGGACCTTGGCTACCTTTTCTTCGGCAGCGGCCAGCACCTCCTTCTTGTTGGGGGGAATGGTGGCATCGCAGACGGCAACGGTAAGGGCCGCCCGGGTGGAATACTTATAGCCCTGGCTCTTGATGGCGTCCAATACCTCGCTGGTATCGGTGGTGCCATGCTTCTTTATGCTCTTGTCAATGATCTTGGAGAGCTGCTTCTTACCCACCTGGAAGCCGACCTCAGGGATCAGCTCATTGCCGGGGATGCTGCGGTCCACAAAGCCCAGATCCTGCGGGATGGGATTATTGAAGATATTGATACCGATGGTGGTATAGATGCTGCCGGTATAGGTCTTGCCGTTCAGCGTCTTGGTGGTACGCACCAGAATCGGCTCGTGCAGATCCAGCACCCCGGTCTGATAGGCCATCAGCGCCTCATCGGGGCTGCGGTAGATCTTCACATCGTGTGGGTTGGCCTCGTAGGCCTTCTCCCAATCGGCAATGGAGGTAAACACGCCGGGGTTGCGGATCTCATCAGTGGCGTACACCTTATCGATGATGGTGGTCAGGTAATAGGAACCCAGCACCATGTCCTGAGAAGGCACAGCCACGGGCCGGCCGTCAGAGAGCTTCAGCAGGTTATTGGCCGCCAGCATCAGGAAGCGGGCCTCGGCCTGCGCCTCGGCGGAAAGCGGCACATGGACCGCCATCTGGTCGCCGTCGAAGTCGGCATTGAATGCGGTACAAACCAGCGGATGCAGCTTCAGGGCGCGGCCCTCCACCAGAATGGGCTCGAATGCCTGGATACCCAGACGGTGCAGGGTAGGCGCTCGGTTCATCAGCACGGGGTGGCCCTTGATGACCACCTCCAGCGCATCCCAAACCTCCTTGGGGGAGCCGCGGTCTACCATCTTGCGGGCCTTGCGGATATTCTCAGCGACCTTCAAATCTACCAGACGCTTCATTACAAAGGGCTTAAAGAGCTCCAGCGCCATCTCCTTGGGCAGGCCGCACTGGTACATCTTCAGCTCGGGGCCTACCACGATAACGGAACGGCCGGAGTAGTCTACACGCTTACCCAGCAGGTTCTGGCGGAAGCGTCCCTGCTTACCCTTCAACATATCGCTCAGGGATTTCAGAGCACGGTTGTTGGGACCGGTCACCGGGCGGCCGCGGCGGCCGTTATCGATGAGGGCATCCACCGCCTCCTGCAGCATCCGCTTCTCGTTACGGACGATGATATCGGGGGCGTCCAGCTCCAGCAGCTTCTTCAAGCGGTTGTTGCGGTTGATGACCCGGCGATACAGGTCATTGAGGTCGCTGGTGGCAAAGCGGCCGCCATCCAGCTGTACCATGGGGCGGATATCGGGCGGAATGACAGGCAGCACATCCAGGATCATCCACTCTGGCTTGTTGCCGCTGGTGCGGAACGCTTCCACCACATCCAGGCGCTTGAGCAGCTTCGCCTTCTTTTGGCCGGTGGCCTTCTCCAGCTCCTCCTTAATCTCCACCGAAAGCGCCTCGATATCCAGCTGCTGTAAGAGCTTCTTTACCGCCTCGGCGCCCATACCGGCATCAAATTCATCCTCATAGGCTTCCCGGTACTCGTTATACTCCCGCTCACTCAGCAAGGCGTACTTCTTCAGCTTGGTATTACCGGGGTCAATGACGATATAAGAGGCAAAATACAGCACCTTTTCCAGCACACGGGGGCTCAGGTTCAGCAGTAGGCCCATGCGGCTGCTGGTGCCCTTAAAGTACCAGATGTGGGAAACGGGCGCAGCCAGCTCAATGTGGCCCATCCGTTCGCGGCGCACCTTGGCGCGGGTCACTTCCACGCCGCAGCGCTCGCAGATCTTGCCCTTAAAGCGGATACGCTTATACTTGCCGCAGTAGCATTCCCAGTCCTTAGTGGGTCCAAAAATGCGCTCGCAGAACAGGCCGTCGCGCTCCGGCTTTAGGGTGCGGTAGTTGATGGTCTCAGGCTTTTTTACTTCGCCGTAGCTCCAGGAGCGAATGGCATCGGGGGAAGCCAGCCCGATCTTGATCGATTCAAAAGATTTATTATCCAAAGTTCTTCCCCTCCATCATTAAAAATCAAATCCGTCGTCGTCCTCATCTTCGCTGCCGTCAAAGTCGGCATCGTCATAGGAATCGCTGTCCTCATCGGGGTTTTCCATGGTGTAGTTGTCCTCGATCTCGGAATCCACGGCTACATCGCTTTCATCGTAGTAGTCGCTGGCCATGGGCATGTTCTCGTCCTCATCGTAGGTCTGCTTGATGTCGATCTCCTCGTTGTCCTTATCCAGGATCTTGACATCCAGGCCCAGGGACTGCAGCTCCTTCACCATTACGCGGAACGCCTCGGGGATGCCGGGCGCCGGAATGTTCTGGCCCTTCACAATGGACTCAAACGCCTTCACACGGCCCACCACATCATCGGATTTCACGGTTAGGATCTCCTGCAGGGTGTAGGCAGCGCCGTAAGCCTCCAGCGCCCAAACCTCCATCTCACCAAAGCGCTGGCCGCCGAACTGCGCCTTACCACCCAGGGGCTGCTGGGTGACCAGGCTGTACGGGCCAACGGAACGGGCATGGATCTTATCATCAACCAGGTGATGCAGCTTGAGGTAGTACATATAGCCGACGGTAACACGGTTATCAAATTTCTCACCGGTACGGCCATCATAGACGACGCTCTTGCCGTCCTCAGGCAGCCCGGCCATCCGGAAGCACTCCCGGATATCCTCTTCGTGGGCGCCATCGAAGACTGGGGTCATCACATGCCAGCCCAGGCGGCTGGCGGCCATGCCCAGGTGCACCTCCAGCACCTGGCCGATGTTCATACGGGAAGGAACGCCCAGGGGGTTTAGCACGATATCCAGCGGGGTGCCGTCCTCCAGGAAGGGCATATCCTCCGGCGGCAGAATGCGGGAAACTACGCCCTTATTGCCGTGGCGGCCAGCCATCTTATCGCCGACGGAGATCTTTCTCTTCTGGGCGATGTAAACTCTTACCACCTCATTGACGCCGGGGGAAAGCTCGTCGCTGTTTTCTGGGGTGAACACCTTGATGTCCACCACGATGCCATACTCGCCGTGCGGCACCTTCAGCGAGGTATCGCGCACCTCTCTCGCCTTCTCGCCAAAGATGGCGCGCAGCAGGCGTTCCTCGGCGTTCAGCTCGGTCTCGCCCTTGGGGGTCACCTTACCGACAAGGATATCGCCGGAGTGTACCTCGGCGCCGACATGGATGATGCCTCGCTCATCCAGAGCGCCCAGCATATCATCGCCGACATTGGGGATCTCACGAGTGATCTCCTCCGGGCCCAGCTTGGTATCACGGGCTTCGGTCTCATATTCCTCGATGTGAATGGAGGTGAACAGGTCGTCCCGCACCAGCTTTTCGTTGATGAGAACGGCGTCCTCGTAGTTGTAGCCCTCCCAGGTCATAAAGCCGATGAGCATATTCCTGCCCAGCGAAACCTCGCCGTTGGCGGTGGCGGGGCCATCGGCCAGCACATCGCCCTTCTTCACTTCCTCGCCCTTTACCACAATGGGCCGCTGGTTGATGCAGGTGCCCTGGTTGGAACGCAGCATCTTTACCAGCTCATATTCATGCTCCACGCCTTCCGCATCGGTCACAATGATGCGATCAGCATCGACATAGCTTACATGGCCGTCTTCCTTGGCAACCACTACTACGCCGCAGTCGTGGGCCGCCTTGTACTCCATACCGGTGCCGACATAGGGGGACTCGGTCTTGATGAGCGGGACGGCCTGACGCTGCATGTTGGCGCCCATCAGGGCACGGTTGGCATCGTCGTTCTCCAGGAAGGGGATCATAGCGGTGGCAACGGAAACCACCATCTTGGGGGAAACATCCATGTAGTCCACCTTGTCGCGGGGGACCTCCTGGACGCTGTCGCGGTACCGGACAGAAACCTTTTCGTTGACAAAATGGCCGTTTTCATCCAGCGGCTCATTGGCCTGCGCCACGATGTATTCATCTTCCACATCGGCGGTCATATACTGGACGGTATCCAGCACCTTGCCGGTGGCCTTATCCACCGGGCGGTAGGGGGCCTCCACAAAGCCGTACTCATTGATGCGGGCAAAGGTGGCAAGGTACGAGATCAGACCAATGTTGGGACCTTCAGGGGTCTCGATAGGGCACATGCGGCCGTAGTGGCTGTAATGCACATCGCGGACCTCAAATCCGGCACGGTCACGACTGAGGCCGCCGGGGCCCAGGGCGGAAAGACGGCGCTTGTGGGTCAGCTCGGCCAGAGGGTTGGTCTGGTCCATGAACTGGCTCAAGGGGGAGGAACCAAAGAATTCCTTGACTGCCGCCATAACGGGACGGCTATTGATGATGGCCTGCAGGGTGATGGATTCAATATCCTGGGCCTGTGTGGTCATTCTCTCCCGGATGACGCGCTCCATGCGGGCAAAGCCGATGCGGAACTGGTTCTGCAGCAGCTCGCCCACGCTGCGGATGCGGCGGTTGCCCAGGTGGTCGATATCATCGGTGGTGCCGAGATCGTACCGGAGGCCGCACATGTAGTTGATGGAGGCGTAAATATCAAATTTGCGGATGTTCTTGGGGACCAGCTCATCGGCGCGGCGGGTCAGCTCTTCGGCCATTTCCTCGCGGGAAAGGCCCATATCCAGGATCTCGGAAAGGACGGCAAAGCGCACTCTTTCCCGGATGCCCATGGCCTTCTGCTCTTCGGCGGTGTAGTCGGTAAAGTCGGCCATATCCACCATGCCGTTGGAGAAGATCTTCAGCTCCTCCACCCCATCGTCCTCGGCCATCTGCAGGCCGGCGGGGGTCAGGCCCTGGGTGGTGATCCAGACGGTATCAACGCCGTGGGACTCCAGCAGGCGGGCGTCGTCGCGGCTCAGCAGGGCGCCGGCCTCAAAGAGGATCTCGCCGGTGCGGGGATCGGCCACGGGGCGGGAAAGCACCTGGCCGGTGATGCGGGGCACCAGGGAGAGCTTTTTGTTGTACTTGTAGCGGCCCACCCGGGAAAGATCATAGCGGCGGGGATCGAACAGCAGCTGAGCGAGGTGCTTCACAGCCGATTCGATGGTGGGGGGCTCGCCGGGACGCAGCTTGCGGTAAACCTCCAGCAGGGCCTCATCGCCCAGCATTTCGGCATCCTTGCTTTCGGCGGTCTTTACCAGGTAGGCATAGCGGCCAAACACCTCGTAGATCTCCTCATCGGTGCCGCGCAGGTCGGTCAGGGCGTTGTTCACATCGGCATTGATCTGCTCGACGGTGACATCATCCCGCAGGCGCAGCAGCGACCGGATAAAGGTGGTGATGGGCAGCTTGCGGTTTTTATCGATGCGGACGCTGAACACATCGGCGGAGTCGGTATCATACTCCAGCCAGGCGCCGCGGTTGGGGATCACGGTGGAATCAAACAGTTTTTTGCCGGCGGGATCGTGGTGCATGCCATAATAGACACCGGGAGAACGCACCAGCTGGGAGACGATGACACGCTCGGCACCATTGATGATGAAGGTGCCGGCATCGGTCATCAGGGGGAAATCTCCCATGTAGATGTCGGATTCCTTGATCTCGCCGGTGACTTTGTTGATGAGCCTGGCGCGCACGCGCAGGGGGGCGGCATAGTTTACATCCCGCTCCTTGCACTCCAGCAGGGGGTACTTTGGTTTGTCATCCAGCGTAAAATCAATGAAATCCAGCTGCAGATTGCCCTGATAGTCGGTGATCGAGGAGATGTCCTTGAATACGGCCCGAAGACCCTCATCCAGGAACCACTGATAGGAATTTTTCTGTACTTCGATGAGGTTCGGCATCTCGGCCACTTCATCGATGTGGGCAAAGCTCTGGCGGATATTTTTGCCCAGTTTTACGGGTTTGGTGTTTACCATCCGATGTTCCACTCCATTCCATCATTTTTTCGCCATCACTTGGACATCAATGACTGCATAAATATTTGTTGATTATGCACAGTATCACGAGAGTATTATCGTGACTTATGCACACTTGACAATACCGTTTAGTCATAAAAAGCCATTATGATACAGTATATTATTGTAGTCCCGAAACGGGGCCTTGTCAAGCAGAAATTCCAAAAAAAATGGTGAAATTTTAGTGACGGAAATTTTGACCAGAAACGCCCCGAAAGACGGCGAAACGCCCCGGACGCTATCCCATAAATGGGACAGGCCCGGAGCGTGATGACGCAGAGGGGAAATTACTTGTAGAAGGCACGCATGGCACGATAGGTCATGTAGACATCGGCCTTGGCGACGACCTCGAACGGGGCGTGCATGGAAAGCACCGGAACGCCCAGATCGACGGTATCGATATTGTGCTGGGAGACATACATGGCAACGGTGCCGCCGCCGCCCTGATCTACCTTGCCCAGCTCGCCGGTCTGCCAGCCAACATGCTCAGCATCCAGAATACGGCGGGCGAAGCCCATCATCTCAGCGGTGGCGTCATTGGTGCCGGCCTTGCCGCGGGCACCGGTGTACTTAGTCACCACGACGCCGTAATTGATGTAGCTGGCGTTGCGGCGCTCATGCACCTCGCCGTAGATGGGATCGAAGGCGGCGTTGACATCGGCGCTGAAGCAGTGACTGTTAGCGGCCACATGGCGCACCTTGCAGCCGGCCATATCGGCCAGATCCTCAATGAAATCCTTGAGAAAGTAGGAGTTCATGCCGGTGGGGCCGTTGCTGCCGGTTTCCTCTTTATCCGCCAGAATGGTAACGGAGGTATACTCGGGGGATTTCTCATCGATCTCCGCCATGAGGATGGGATAGGCGCAGACGCGGTCATCGTGGCCGTAGGCGCCGATCATGGAGCGGTCGAGACCGAGATCCCGGGCCTTGAAGGCGGGAACGGCGCACAGCTCGGCGGAGAGGAAGTCCTCTTCCACGATACCGTATTTTTCGAACAGCAGCTTGGCAATGGCGACCTTGACCTTCTCGGAGCCGGTGTCATCCCGCAGAGCGGCGCTGCCGATGAGGATATTGAGCTTTTCGCCCTCGATGCCTTCGGCCAGGGTCTTGCGCATCTGGTCGGCGGCGAGATGCGGCAGCAGATCGGTGACGCAGAATACGGGATCGCCCGCCTCCTCGCCGATGGCAACGGACAGCGTAGAGCCGTCCTTGCGGATGATGGTGCCGTGCAGGGCCAGCGGGATGGCGGTCCACTGGTACTTCTTGATGCCGCCGTAGTAGTGGGTCTTGAGGAAGCACTGCTCGCCCTCCTCATACAGAGGCCGGGGCTTGAGGTCCAGACGGGGGCTGTCGATATGAGCCACACCGATGCGGACGCCTTCGGCGACGCTGCGGCGGCCGATGGTGGCGGCGATGAGCGCCTTGCCGCGGTTATTGAGGTAGACCTTATCCCCTGCCTTGTACTGCTTGGCGTGGTCAAAGGGGACATAGCCGGCCTTTTCCAGCATGGCTACAGCAGTGGTAACAGCCTCGCGCTCGGTCTTGGCGGCATCCAGGAAGGTCTTGTAGCCCTCGCAAAAATCGTAAGCAGCCTTCAGCTCTTCCTCGGACATGGTCTCGGTGAGATTCTTGGGGTTCATCAGCAGCTCCTCGCGCAGCTGCTCGCCCTTGGTTTTTTCACTCATGGGTATTTTACTCCTTTCGGTTTTTTGATAATTTTATGGATTTATAGGCACAAAAACCGGCGGCAGCGCTCCACCTCTTTTTCCAGGTGGGCAAGATCCGACGAATTTGTGATGACAAAGTGGGAGCGGCGGGTATAGTACTCGTCCTCGTGTTGGTTGCTCATACGGGCTTCGGCGGCTTCCCTGGTGATGCCGTCCCGTTCCAGCACCCGGCGCAGGCGCTCCTCCCGCGGGGTCACCACGCTGACGATAACATCGCAGAGTTTATCGCCGCCGCTTTCAAACAGGGTGGGGGCATCCAGCACACAGGCGCGGCAGCCGGCCGCTTCAGCGGCATCCATGCGGGCTTCGCACTCCGCCAGGATAAGCGGAAAAGTGATGCCGACCAGGCGTTTCAGCTCCATCGGCTCGCCAAAAACCGCGGCTGCCAAGGCCGGACGGTCAATGGTGCCATCCGGCAGGCGGGTACCGGGAGAGGCCGCCGCGATGGCCGCCGCGCAGGCCGGGCTGTTATTCACCTCGTGGGCGATGGTATCGGCATCCAGGATTGCTACCCCGCCCCAGCGGCGCATAAGGGCGGTAACGGTGGATTTGCCGCTGCCGGTGGGGCCGGTCAGGCCGATACGGAGCATAAAATCACCTCGGTTTCGGGTTGGGGTAGGAAGAAGCCGGTGGCTGCCAAGACGGGCGCCGACGCAGCGGGGCAAAGCAAATAATCAGAGGTGGACCACCCGGAAGGCGGCGGCACGCAGCAGCCGGTTGTAGACGGCAAGGCCCATCTCTTCCGGCTCCGGGGCGTGGACATACACCTCGGTGGCCTGCAGCTTATCCAGCTGCCGCAGCACATCAAAGAGGTTCTGTGCCTGGGAGGGATAATCGTAGGCCACACCGTAGCTGATGGTGGGAGCCTCCAGCAGGGAAACATCCTCATCGAAGCACATGGCGTAGAAGCCGTCCTCCTCCCCTGCCCGCTGCAGGGTCTCGTAGTATTCGTTCACCCGGGCGGCATAATCCTCCCGGCTGCCGCACAGCAGCGTAAGGGTGGCGGCAGGGGCGTAGTGTTTATATTTCATGCCGGGGCTGGGGGCCGCGGCATCCTGCGGGAGCATATGTAGGACGGCCTCGGCGACCGAGACGCATCCGCACCGCCGCTGGATCTCCTCCGGGGTGACGGCGCCGGGGCGCAGCACCTGCGGGGTACCATCCGGCAGGAAGCAGAGAACGGTGGATTCCACGCCAACGGTGCAGTCATCGCTTTCCACAATGGCATCCACCAGGCCCCACAGGTCATCCACACAGTGGCGGAAGGTGGTGGGGCTGGGACTGCCGCTGCGGTTGGCACTGGGGGCGGCCAACGGCACACCTGCCGCCCGGATAACGGCACGGGCCACCGGGTGGCTGGGCATCCGGATAGCAACGGTTTCCAGGCCGCCGGTGGTGGTCAGGGGGATCTTGGACGAGCGGGGCAGCACCATGGTGAGGGGACCGGGCCAAAAGGCTTCTGCCAGAATTTTGGCGTTTTCCGGCATGGCGGTCAAGCAGCTTTAGATTTATCTTAAATCAATATATTGGTCGCGC
>OQVS01000672.1_pt1 | contig 23590 bp, 18 predicted proteins | sample 1691601 | NCBI WGS metagenome assembly OQVS01 (sample SAMN03418268, study PRJEB22391) | human gut metagenome | biome: human-gut; feature: organic feature; material: feces | host: Homo sapiens | place: Tanzania | collected 2013-01
GCAGGAAAGACAAGGAGAATCGATTTGCTGTTCTATCATATAGACCTACGATGCTATGTTGTCATCGAACTGAAATCAAAAGAATTCGAACCCGAATTTACAGGAAAACTCAACTTTTATGTCAATGCAGTCGACAAACTGATACGTTCAGAAAAGGACAATCCTACAATCGGGCTTTTGATTTGCAGAAACATGAACCGAACGGACGTTCAATGGGCCCTTCAAGGAATATCAACACCAATGGGTATCGCCACATACAACAACGTAAAAATCAAAGAAATACAGAAACGGCTTCCTACTTTAGAACAAATCAACACCTGTATCGAAAAAGCGGAAACAGAATACCTCGACAAGCGAGCAAAGAGAAAGGTAACAATCAATGGCTTTTGAAAATCTCACAAGGAGGATGACACAACAAAAAACGCACAGGATAGTACTACCTGTACAGCCTGTGCGTCAGCGATGCAGTAGAGCGTGCAAAGAACACCCCCCCCCTATAACGTTGTTTGAAGAATTTCGAAGGTATTTGAGCCGTATTCAAGGATACGAGCGAGGGATAGTACTACTTGTACAGCCCAAGTGCTGTGACGCCGAAGACGGCTCAAGGACCAAGAAACCTGCGACGTTATTTGGTGCGGCAGCCTAGAAGGAAGCGAAAGACAGTGCTGGGATGCACGGCTTGAGCGCACCGACAACGGCTGCCACCCAAAGAACTAGCAGGCGGCTTGTGCAAGGGTGATGGAGGCGGTAACTACAATATCCTCCACACTGCACCCTCTGGACAAATCAGACACAGGTCTTGCAAATCCCTGGAGAATAGGACCGTATGCCTGGGCGCCGGCAAGGCGCTGCACAAGCTTGTAGCCAATGTTTCCCGCCTGGAGGTCTGGGAATACGAGGACGTTGGCATGGCCGGCGACGGTGGAGCCAGGAGCCTTCTGCTTTGCAACGGAATCGACGATTGCAGCATCGAGCTGGAGTTCTCCGTCAACCTTCAAGTCAGGGCATTTGGCCTTGACCATCTCCGTTGCCTGAGTGACCTTATCGACGAGGTCCCCCTTTGCGCTGCCCTTTGTCGAGTATGAAAGCATGGCGACGACAGGCTCCGCATCAAGGAATGTGCGGCAGGACTCGGCAGAGGCCTCTGCGATCTCTGCAAGCTGCTCTGCAGTTGGGTTTGGAATGGTTGCGCAGTCGGCGAATATGAACGAGCCGTTGAGGCCGTACTGAGTCTTGTCCGTGGCCATGACGAAACAGGAGGATGCGCTCTTTATGCCAGGCTTGCACTTGATGATCTGGAATGAGGCAAGAAGGACATTGCCGGTTGTGTTCTCGGCACCTGCGACCATGGCATCGGCATCATGAAGGCGCGTCATCATTGCACCCCAACGAAGAGGGGCAACGATGAGGTCGTAGGCCTGCTCAGGTGTCATGCCCTTGGCCTTTCTGAGTTCGTAGTACTCGTTGGCATATGCCTGCCTCTTGTCGCTTGTCATTGGGTCTACAATGGCTATGCCAGTGAGGTCGACACCAAGGTTGGCGGCATTGGCCTTGACTTCGTCAGGGTTTCCTATAAGGGTGACAGAGGAAGCGATTCCCTGGTCCAGAATCAACCTTGCAGCCTTGACAGTCCTTGGTTCGAGACCCTCAGGTAGGACAAGAGCCTTCTTCGCTGCAATAGCCTTCGCTTTCATTTTCTCTGCAAATGTCATTTGTTTTCTCCTTTGGAACCCACGACAAGTGGCCATGGGTGCACGTATAGAACATTACACCCAAAGGATATTCAACACGGAGGACTTTTTCAAGCTGAAAAGGCAACGGCAACAGGCAAAAGCTACTTTGCAGCAAAAGCTACTTCATGACCCTAAGGATATAGGCTTTCAAATACTCGCTTTCGGGAAACGACATGCGCACAGGGTGGTCCATACCTTGTCCAAGGGTCTCAAGAATCTGAACCTCTACACCGGCGTCCTTTGCACTCCAGGCAAGAACTGTTCTGAAATCCTCGCGCTTCAAGGAACCAGAGCATGAACAGGTCATGAGGATGCCGCCGCTACGGATCTTCTCCATGGCAAGCCTATTGAGATCCTTGTAAGCCTTTTTTGCACTCTCAAGGGATTTGATGGTCTGTGCAAACTTTGGAGGATCCAGAATCATCACATCGTATGCATTGCGGGGTATCGAACGAAGAGTCTCAAAGATATCGGCCTTGTTTGCAGCCACCCTATCCAACGAATGCGAAGGAAGAACACCAAGCTCCACATTCAGCCTCACATTGGAAAGAAGCCTGTGGATGGCATCGGCGGAGCTGTCGAAGGCATCGACCTTACTGCACCCTCCACGAAGCGCATGTAGTGTAAAGCCGCCGGTGTAGCAGCAGCCATCGAAGACCACGGCATCCTTCACGTATTGTTCAAGACGCTTGCGGTTCTCTCGCTGGTCGCAGTAGAAACCGCTCTTCTGCCCTGTTCCAGGGACAAGGCCGTAGTAGAGGCCGTCTTCGCGTATACGCATCTCTGGAAGCTTCTCTGCTGGAGTGAAGCGAACACCACCTTGGTAGTACTCAACAACCTCATGCAGCTTTTCTATGGCACAGAAGGCGGAATCCGTATTGAGGATTATCATCTGAGGATGCAAAAGCCCCTCTATGGCACAAACCACAGTTTCCCGTATATCCCATGCCACACGGGCGCTCACGATTATCCTCACGATGCGTCCATAGACATCGGCCACAAGGCCAGGAAGGAGGTCGGCCTCTCCGTGGATTATCCTGAATACATTCGTCGACGATGACATATCGCTGAAGAACGACTTCCTTCTCAGCACGGACTCACGGACGCTTCTCTCCCACCATGCAGAGTCGGGTATGTCGTCCTCTTTCCATGAAAGAAGACGCAGTGGGATGTGGCTGTCCTTGTCATACCAACCCCATGCTATGAAGCGTCCATCATAGGATACAACCTTTTCGACACCTGCAGCTTCAGGCACAGTCGAAGCATCCATGGCGCCCGAAAAGACCCATGGATGATGTTTGAACAAGTTCCGTTCCTTTCCCTCTAGTATCGTTATCATCGCCGGTACAAAACAAGAACCCCAGACACGAGAAGCTCAACGCTTCTTCGAATTGAGGTTCCTGAACTCCTTCACATCATTCGTATAGATTATTCCAATACCTGGCTCGTCAAGGCACTCAAGGTTGGAGATTGCATCAATGATAGCCTGAGATTTATCGGATTCTGCAAGAATCATTATCATCTCCTTTTCAGGGACTATCGTGACACCAAGGAAATGGGCGTCTTCTGCAGTGCCGGTGCCCCTTGCATGGGTAACTGTTCCACCTGTGGCTCCAGCCTTCCTTGCAGCATCCATTATGTCATCGGCGTAACCGGTATTCACTATGACTGTAATCATCTTCCACTTGCAGTCCATATCTTTCTCCTCTTCGTTCGTAAGCAAGGCGAGAACGCCCTGTATCCTGTCCTCGCTGCGGACAGCATTGAAAATGCGATAGGCGGTGTCATCGTCAAGGAGTATGAGAACGACCTCCTTGGATTTGTCGCCAAGACCAAGGGCCGCCAGAATCGAGTTCGTGGCAGTCCCCTTTGCAGGGAATATAGTGCCGCCTCCAACCCCTTCTTTCTTTGCAATTGCGAAGAATCGCTCGGCATGTCCCCTGTCAACGATTGCAACCAAAAGGTTATTTTTCAGAAACAGCATTCTTCGCCTCCTTTGCAGACACAGCGCCACTTGCCACAGCGCCGCTTGGCACGGCATCGCTTGGCACATCGCCACCAACTGTGGAACCCCGTCCTTTCTTCTCCTTTATACGGAAGATAATGCCCAAAATCTGGATTGCAATCAATGGGGATATTGCAATAAGCCCAACAAGACCAAAGCCAAGCTCTGCCGAACCCGACACTCCCAAGGCGAACGAAAGCAGGAACGTCGTGCTCATAGGGCCACTTGCAACACCTCCGGAGTCGAATGCAATGCCGGTGAACAAAGGCGGAGAGAAAAGAGTAAGGACCAACGCAAGGCCAACCCCAATGAACACAAACCACAGATAGTTAATCTCAAAGAGGATCCTCACCATGGCAAGCGCTACGGCACCTGCAACGCCTATGCAAAGGAACATCATGACAAGAGAACCCTTTATCCTACCGGCGGTGACAGTCTCGACCTGGTTCTTCAGAACCCAAACTGCGGGCTCCGCACACACGACGATCCCTCCAAAGACAAGGGCTAGGCCAACGACCACGACAGGGCTGTAGTTGGCCGATATCATTTGTCCAAGCTGTCTTCCAACTCCAACGAATCCATAGTCAACGCCAGTGAGGAACACCACAATTCCAACAAAGCTGTAGACGATACCAAAGATTATCTTCCTGAACTTCACAGTTGGAAAGTGAAGCAGAACGAACTGCAATATGATGATTATCGCTGCAAGAGGTCCAAAACCAATGGCAGTGGTCTTTATCTTCTCAAGCATCACACCCCACAGAGACAAGGCATGAACCGTCTCGCCGGAGGCCAAAGAAGCGGACTCGCCTGCTCCGCCACGACCCGCAAAGATGGCCATCAAGGCAACTGCCAGGATTGGACCAATTGAAGCCACTCCCGTAAGGCCAAAGCTGCTGTCCTGGCCGTCCTTCGTTGCAGACGAAACACCAAGCCCAAGGGCAAGGAGGAACGGAACGGCCAAAGGACCGGTGGTTGCACCGCTTGCATCGAAGGCAATCGAAGCCATTGACTGGCCTGCAAATGCGACAAGCACGAACACTATGACGTAGAACACCATGAGGACCCACTTGAGAGGAAGCCTCTTCAAGATCCTCAAAAGGCCTATGTCAACGAACACTCCAAGGCCCAGTGCAATCATGAACACAAGAAACTGTTGGTTTATGGAAGGATTCAGGCTATGAACTTGGGATGCAAGCACGCTGACATCGGGCTCCGCGAATGTTACGCAGAATCCAACTATGAAGCCTATCACAAGCATAAGGACAGTGCTTCTTTTGTGTGCAAGGACATATCCAAGCTTCTCGCCAATGGGGACCATTCCAATGTCCGTTCCGGCAAGGAACAGCGAAAGCCCAAGCACAAGGAACACAGCCCCCAGAAGAAACGGTGCAAGGCTTTCACCAAGCGGAGCAATGGTGAAGTTGAGAACCAGCACCACACCAACAATGGGGAGGACGGAGTATAAAGTCTCCTTGAGTTTTCCTACGAAATCCATCTTGACTCCTCATATAAGACAGCGAAAAACAGCGGAGGCCCCAAAAGGACAGGAAATCACCCGCTGAATACAAATGACCAACAAATCCAAGATAGCAGGAATCAAGACAGGCTGTGAACCGTCAATTCGTGAAAAGTCACCAAAAAGGGGCTACCCTATTTCAAGAGCACCTCAATCAATGCGAATCTTAACCAATCCTTAACCCTCGACTCCTTTGACCTTATCCCTAGCAAACGCAAGCTCCGCAGAATACACACCAACCGAGCGATGGCATTTGATTTGGCTCCTGTTTATGGATTTGTAGGAACCCTTTCCAACCTCATACACAGTACCTACATTGCCGGAAACCTCGTATTTGCAGTTGGCACCGTAGCGTCCTTGGTTTGCAGGAACCACTCCGTGGTATACATAGCCAATTACAGGAGCATCCAAAAAAGGGATCTCCTGAGCAAAGCCGTACAACGAACCCTTGGTTCCAAAACCGGCCCTGGCAACGAAAACGATACCGTCAACGCTTGAGGAAAGACTCTGTACCTCCGAGGCATAGGCGAAAGCCGGTGCGTTCACAAGTACGAAATCATAGACCTTGGAAAGTTTTCCCATCATCGAATGGAACTCCTTTGCGCTGTATATGGCATTTGGATTGAACTTAGCCTTTCCACAGGAAAGGAAATGCAGTTTGGAAAGACCTTTGAGAGGCTTCACTATGCACATCTCAAGGGGAACCCCTTCATTCACCACGTCAGAGACACCAAGCGCAGGCTTTTTGATTCCAAACAGACTCTCCACCGAGCAAGAGCGACCGTCAACATCAACAACCAACGTCTTGCGGCCAATGGAAGCATAATAGACTCCAACGTTGCAAAGAACCTGGGAGGCCCCTTCATGTTCATCCACTGAACCAAAGGCAACAACCGTACCGGCACCTCCATGAAGGTCATTAGCTTCAGAGGAGCCTTCCAAAACGCTTATGAGGTTGTTCGCAATCGCCTTGTAGCGCTCTGCAAAGCAGGATTCCGGATCCTCTACCATCTCCAGACAGGTGCGGCCCTTCTTCGCCTTCCTTCTTGCGAGGGAATACAAGGTCCAGCCCAAAGGTCTTGGAGACCTCCCTATGCAGGACCTTATGACATCCTCGTCCTTTATGTGCGAATCGGTGAGTTCAAGAACAAAGGCCAAAAGGCATCCACCTCCAAAACCAAGCACGAATGCAACAGCCAACGTCATGAGCCTCTTTCTTGGAAGGGCCTGAGAAGGAACCGTTGCATAGTCCACTATCTCAATGTTGCTGGATATGGAGGCTTCCTCTATCTTTGTCCTTTCGTATGTTGTCTTGAGGGACGACTGCAGAGACTTGTAGATAGAGACATCGGCCTGAAGCTCCGTAAGCTTCCTCTCTATGGAAGGATACTTGGCAAGCTCTTCGTTGTACTGGGCCTCAAGGGTTTTCAGGACGCTTAGCCTTATTTTTGCACCAAGATAGTCTATAACGGCTTTGGTGTACGAGGATATGCCGGTCATGCCGCTTATGGAAACGATTTGGACCGCAAGCTCCCTCTCCTTTGTGCTAAGTGAGTTCTCCAGCGTCGCAATTCTTGACTCATCGGCAATCGAAGTGGAACCCTTGTACATATAGAACTCGGTCGCAACGGCCCTGTATTCGTTCAAAAGGGAAGAAACAACCTCGTTAGCCATGATCGCATCAACGAAAGGAAGTCCATCGACCAAAGAGGAAAGAGAGTTCATGAGAGCCTCGCTTTCGACAAGCTGCATCTCCAAAGGCTCCATCATGACATCGAAAGCAACGATGCGGTTGGACAGCAGAGACACCCTGTCAGACATCTTAATGGTCTCGTTCTCCTCCTTGTACTTCGTAAGGGCATCGAAGGAGGCTTCAAGCCTGGCGGTCGTTTCTGGAATCTGCTTCTCAACGAACTCCAGAAGCTGGGTCTTCGTGCTCTTGGCGGTCCTTGACAGGAGGTCTGCGAACGCACTCACCAAAGCATTGGCGAAATCTGCGCAGAAACTAGGATTGGAATCCTTGACGGTGACCTTCATGACCTTGCTCTTATCAGGATTGGATATGCTTATCTTCTTTGCAACGTTGTCAAGCTCCCAGACCTTGGCAGGCTTCTGCGAATAAGGGACTCCCTTTGAATCCTTGTACGAGGAAAGGTCCAACATGGACAAAGCATCCTGCATGACCTTGTCCGACTTGAGAAGCTGAATCTCCATGGATACATCCGCGGAAGAGGTCCCTCCATCGTTGGAGAATATTGAAATGCTGTTGGCTATTGGCTCAACGACCACAGTGGAGGAGGACTCGAACGAAACGCCCTTGAACATGACATACACAAAGGCGCATAGCAGCACGGCCAACGTACACAATGCAATAAGGCCTCTTCTCCTCTTGGCTATCTCAAATAGCTGCATTAGTGAAATTTCCTGACCATCTTCATGGTTTTGGGTCATCGTTTCGTACATAGTAGTCCCTTCTTTCTGTTCAATCATACAAGTTCTCCCCTATTTGGCCAAATTGCTTATCCCTGAAATTATCATCAATACCGATGCCGTAAGCACAATCACCGATGATGCCACTGCAAGGTCCCTTCCAAGAGTATCCTTTGCGGCGGTGATGGTATATCCCCCCCCTATTGGCGCACTGCGTCTTACGGATTTGCCCGTTTCATCGAACACATCAAACTTCCCGTCCGCCCTGGCATTCAGAGAAAGCCCTCTTGCAAGACTTATGTAGTACTCTGCTGACTCCCCTGGGACGTATGCATAGTTGCCGGGGTTCTGGACGGCTCCGTTGACCGTAACGAAGAGCTTTGAGAAAGGAAGAACTATGACATCACCCTGTTGCAGAAAGGTGGAACCCTTCTCGACTGTCGCAAAGGCAAGCGTTCCGTCCACTGGAATCTCCTCGCCGCCCCTTATCAGATATATTCCATCGATGTCGCAGGACGAGGAAACAAGGCCGGATGTGTTTCTAAGCATCTGTTCTGCGGTTTCGCCCTCCACGAAGTAGTACGTTATCTTGTTCGAACTTGATCCATACATCGAACCGCCCGATACAGCTCCAATTATGGTGACATAAGACTTTGCTTTATTGTACGAGCCAAAGTTCACGTAGTCGCCGTCGCATGGAACATAGGACTTCCAGTTTTGTGCGTCAAGAAGCCTTGATACATATGTGCCGTCCTCGTTTCTGGAAACGAATACAGACGAGAAGTCCACATCGAGGAGCAACCCATTGCAATAGCGTTCCACTATCCCGCCAAGGGTCTCTCCCTCCAAAGGCTGGTATGCACCGGGCCTTGAGACTGCGCCTTTGACCGTCACCGTGGTTGATGCCTTGAGAAACCTGATCGAACAGCCAGGAGAAACGAGTATGTCATCTTCCTTCGAATTCTCCCTGGTGGCCTTGTAGAGGTCAAACTCCTTCACAGTTCCGTCTGCAAACGAAACCTCAACCTTCCTTGTAGATGCGTACTGGCCTGCAAGTGATGCAAAATCCGACAAAGTCGCCATGCCCCATGTCTGCACCAACCTCGAATAAGGAACTTCACCCACAACTCGGATCTGAAACATTCCACAGCTGGTCAGCCTGAGCTTTGGAGTCGAAAACGGATAGTAGGTGGAGACCAATCCCTCAACATATTCCTTGAGGTCGTTCAATGTCATTCCTCTTGCATCGATCGTCGTAAGGGACGGAATAACCATCTTGTATTCGTTGTCCACTTGGAACGACATGGACACGTTCCTGTTTCCATCGACATACGTAAGTGCAAAGGAATCGCCTGGTGTCACAGGGTAGGACGAGCCGTTTGCAACTGCAATGCTGACCGCATTGGAAGGCATAGACGGGGAACTTCCGTCCATGCCCAATTGATAGCAATACGAATAGCTTTGAGTATCCGAAAACAAAGGCGACTGCACAAAGCCATCGGCCCAAGCTCCAAAAACCACCAATATCAAAAGGACAACGACCATCGAGAGCGTCTTGCTTTTTTTCATTCCTTATTTTTTCTCCCTTTTGTTAGAATTCAGAATATAGTACAGGACTAGGACCGTCAACACAGTGACCCCTGGGAATCGCATTCACTATTTACCAGTCACTTTTTCCTACTTCTCGTCGTTCCTCTTCCCTCTCTTATAGAATGGGGTCTTCACAAGCACGGCCTTCTTTGGCTTGTTGTGTATCACAATCTCTATGGAGTCTCCAAACTTTAGACCGTTCTTTCTCTCCATGAGGGCAAGACCAACGAACTTATCAAGCGTAGGGCTCTTGCATCCGCTTGTGACATAGCCAATCTCCCTGTCTCCAAGCATGACAGGATAGCCGTTGCGTGCAACCCCGCCGTCAACCATCTCAAAACCTCTCAACGACCTTGGAACGCCTTCCTCCTGCTGCTTTTCAAGAGCGGCCTTCCCAATGAAATCGCCGGCTTTGTCAAGCTTGACGAAAACACCAAGATTGGCCTCAAGCGGCGTTATGCTGTCCGATATCTCATGTCCATACAAAGGAAGCTTTGCCTCAAGCCTAAGCGTATCCCTAGCACCAAGACCGCATGGCTGTACGCCCATCTTGGCAAATTCATTCCAGAACAACACCCCGTCCTCTGCAGCGCAGTAGATTTCAAAGCCATCCTCTCCAGTATAGCCGGTCCGGCCAATGATGCACTTCTTTCCAAGCATCCCGCTCTTGTAGTCGATGCCAAAGAATCCAAGGTCGCCAGCTACAGGGAGAAGTTTTGAAACGTACTCCACCGCCTTTGGTCCCTGTATTGCAATCTGTGCCGTAACGCCGCTCAGATCTGTGATTTCCACACCTTCCTGCGGCTTATGGGCCATTATCCAAGCGAGATCCTTTTCAACGTTGGATGCATTCATGACAACGAAGAACAGGTCGTCCCTAAGGCAGTACAGGATGAGATCGTCCACGCATGTGCCGTTTTCGCAGCACATCACTGCATAGAGGGCGCGACCCACAGGCTGCGAGGAGACATCGTTGGTGACAAGTCCATCGAGGAACGCCCTTGCACCAGGCCCCTCCACAAGGCATTCACCCATGTGCGAGACATCGAACATCCCGGCATTGCTTCTGACAGCATTGTGCTCTGCTATTATTCCAGCTTCGAAGTTCACAGGAAGGTCCCACCCTCCAAAATCTATGAGCTTCATGTGTGGATAGTCTTTGTACGCCTCGTAGACAGGTGTTGTATGCACGTTGGTTCCTCCTAAGCCGCCACGCAACATGGAAAGCCATAAAAACATTTCCAAAAGCGTGGCCTTTCCAACATTCTACATCCTGAAATGCAGATTTACAACCACAACGCACAACACAACGTGAGACCAAACGCAATGCAAGCCCCCTACAAAGCATCGAACACCGCCCACACCGGCAAATGGTCGGACACTCCATTCAAAAGATCCCTCCTCCACGCATTTGGCTTGTCATCGGCACCCCTTATGGCACCAGAGAACACAATGCCGCACCTGTCAAGCTCATACCCAAAGCCATCCCTGCCCGCAGACGAGACCAGAATGTTGTCGTAGCATTTCCAGACCCCATTGTAGCAGTACGAACCACCTGGCCAGACCTCATTCCTGGAATCAAGCCAAGGGCAGTACCACACACCGCGTCCAAACGCACCTGAGACCGCAAGTGGAGCGCCGGACTCCAGACCACGACCCATGGAATTCCCATCCCAGCATTCTTCGTTGAAATCTCCGCACACAACGACAAGGCACCCCGGGTTTTCATCCAAAACGGACGCAGCCACCTGAGCCACGACCTCACCCGCCAATGCCCGAGATGGAGAGGTCTCCTCAACACCTCCAACATTGGACTTGAAGTGCACGGCAAGAACGAAAAGCACGACAGAATCGGTCTTGAGGGCAACTTCCAGGACAGGTCTCAGGCCTTCGCCCACAGCATGGACCTTTGCGTGCACGATTGGCAACGACGAGGCCACCGCAAGCCCCATAGCGCCACCCGGAGCCTTTGCAAACGCAAACTGCGATATCTCCCTTCCCGCCAAAACCCTTTGGGAAAAGACATCCCCTACCACACCTGCATTCTCAACTTCATTCAACACAACGACATAATCACCACACGATGGGATGCACGAAAGCACATTGGCAGCACCGACAAGACGTCTTGCATACGCCTTCTCATTCCAGCCCGATGCCTTCGTGTACTCCTCGTACTCGGTGCCATCATCCACAGCGTCGAAGATGTTCTGAACATTCCAAGTGGCAACGCACAACGCCCCACTTCCACTTGAACGGCCCTCAGACTGAGCCTTGCACGAACATGGCATGACGGCAAGCGCAACGACCAGAAGCACAACGGCGAACCTTCCTTTGCATTCCATAGAAACCCTCCAAACGAGCAATAGGTGGGCTGCTGCCCCCTTTCATCTAAAGGAATACAAAAAACCTGTCGTTTCCATTCACGTTTTTCGTTTTTTTGAAAAACCGTGCGTTATCCGTGCGCCCCGTAAGCCCCGTAAAACCCATGAAGCCCGTAAGCCCCATACACCCCATGAGGCCCATACACCCCGTAAGCCCCATGAAGCCCATACACCCCATAAGCCATGCAAGCGCACACAACTACTTAGAATTCTTTCTAAGACTATAGCTGAAATACAACAATGCAAGGAAATCCTGCTCATCAAAGCTGCCCAGGTCGAACGAACGGGCCCGGAGGATCCCCTCCCTAAGGTTCGCCATGCGGGAATCATCAAGGACGGACCTCTCGCAGAGCTTCATGCAAAACCCAAGCACAAAGTCCCAGTCCCTTTCTCGGAACGCCCTAGCAATGTCATAGAACTGGCTGTCTATCTCCTCAAGGTCCCTAGCCTCAGGGAGGAAGTCGTCTATGAAGGCGCTGCTGCTACCGGAGCAGTTCATCATCTGGTACAGTTGTGCAAGGCGGGGCGACCCAAACTTGAGAAAGCTTGCGATCACGGCATAGCGCGTCTGCCTGAACGTAGCGCTTCTACGCTGCTGCACAGACGCAAGAAAATCCCTGTAGAAAAGCCCTTGCTTGTCCATGTTCCTCTTTGCAATGAGGAAATCGATCTCCTCGTCTATGTGGCGCGCGGAGGCGGATAGCTCGTTGACAGCCTCAAGATATTCACTTGAATCGTCAACCCTTGAGAGGGACTTGCTGGCCATGGACCTAACCTGAGACCACCTGCAATATAGCAGACGAACCAAAGCGTTCTTTGCAGCCTTGTTGCCCTTGTAAGCACCAAGGGCCGCAATGGCGTCCATTTGCACATACGAATCGTCGTCGGAGGCGATGAGGATCAGATCCTCCACAAGCTCAGGCCTTGGACGGACGGCCAAAGCCCTTATGAAGTCCTGCTTGTCGTAGGAGAAGGGAGATGCAAGCTTCTGGTGGATCTCGGCTGTGGAGACGTTGGTTACGTTGTTTCCAAGGCTCATGAGCAGGATCTTGCGCTTGAGGGGATCCATGGTCTTGTCAAGTTTGTCCATCATGGAGAAGGCCCTAAGTCCATGGACGGAGAACAGTGCCTGCGCCGCCTCAGGGGTTGAAAGGCTCCTGTGCTCACGAATCCTTATCACCATGAACGTTGCTATGGACACAAGGCAGAATGCAAAAAGGAACGTGAACGAATAGCCGTTTCCAAAAACCAGACCCAATGCATAGAACACCGTTCCATTGGCCGATGAGGACAACGAAACCCCTGCGTTTGCAAGCACACCAGCAAGGAGGCTTCCAACCAAAGCCGTGATTCCAAGGCCAAAGTTCACCATGGAATTGTACGTTATGGCCTCGTCGTCAGGGATGGACTGGACTATGAGCCTATTCACAAGGTTTATGCAGAACTGGCACAGGAAGTTGTACAGGAAACCAAGGACCATGAAGAAAGCTGTGTGACGGGTCGGAGATATCATGGTCCACAGAAGGCACACGACAGACAACGCAAGACCTCCAATGATTATAAGCGGCCTTGAGCCCAACCTGTCAGAGAACTCACGTGAAGCAACACCTGCAAGTGCAAGCGCAATGCAACCGAACACCGTATAAAGGAGTACGATGTTGGAAGGAAGTCCAACCACATCGTTTAGAAACGGCACAGACATGGCAAGCACTATTGCAGCCGTCTGGAACAGCCACTTGGCCATTATGGACGCCGCCTTGTACGAATCCTTGAAGGTCTCGCCCATAATGCGGAACATGGAGTGCTTTGGATTGTATGAAATGGTGGTGCGGCACGGAATCCTTGCAAGATGCAAAGAAGAGAATACGTTGGCTACAACGCCAACCATCTGGAGCGTCACCAACGACACCACAAGCGAAATCCTCTGTATGGAGGTCGCTAGGAAGCTCACCACCTTTGCAACGACGGACACCTCGTTGTATGCGGTGCTGGAACGAGATACAACATCTCCTCTGTTCTGAAGCGACGACACGCTCTTTTGGGAGTAGTCGTTCATCATTATTCCAACACAGCGGAATATGCAAAAGAGAGAGTACACCAGAACAAGGGCGCACACGGCCGCCCTACCGCTTAGGAAAAACAGAGCAAGATACCCAATTGAGACTATTCCGCGCATCATCCAAAAGAACGAGTGGGCCTTCTCAAGGTTCTTCCCATTCAGAATCCTTGGAACGAACGGCAGGACGAGACCTGCCATGTACAACGCACCTGAGATATATGCAAGCGTAAGGTTCCCGGCACCAAAGTAGGCGGCAAGAAGAACGACGAGCGTATCCCCAAGGAACGTGGAGGCTATGCCGTTGTAGATTTCATACCAGAGCAGGTGCTTGCGGCCAACCCTCTTTTCAGCTTCGTTGAGATATCTGGTAGGCATCGAAACAATCCTCTATCGTTCCCGTCAACCCCGCCAACGCAAAATGCCCCTAAAGGACACTCCTCTTGGTCACTATGCGGCTTATGAGACCGTACTTCACAGCATCATCGGCATCAAGCCAATAGTCCCTGTCGGTGTCGTGAGCGACCTTCTCCAAGGACTTGCCCGTGGCCTCGGCTATCATCCTGTTTATCTTTGCCTTGATCTTCTCAAGCTGCATGGCATGGATCTCTATGTCCGTGGCGTTGCCCTTCATCTCGCTAAGTGGCTGATGGATGAGGTAGGACGAATTGGGAAGTCCAATTCTCCTCTCCAAAGGAACGGCAAGCAACACCAATGCGGCAGCGCTGGCCACAAGCCCCATTCCAATGATCGTGACAGGACACGAAACGAACCTTATCATGTCATAGATTGCAAAACCCGAATCCACATCGCCGCCTGGAGAGTTTATATAAAGCTTCACAGGCTCCTGGCTTTCCGCTTCGAGGACGAGAAGGTCCTTTATGAGCTTGTCAGCCATCTCTTTGTTTATCTCACCTGTGAGAAGAAGGGAACGGGTCCTAAGCAGTTTGTCGTACTGACCCATGTTCTCCTGAACCTGTTTCGCATCAATGTCTTCCTGTAGCCTCATAGTCCCTCCAGAGACCGGCCTTCACGACCGGTTTCCATATCAGTACGAAGATACCAGTTATTCCAACGCTTGGCAATAAAGAACATACTTTGCTATACTTTGCCCATGAAATGCGCATCAGTAGCCATAATAGGCAGGCCGTCCGCCGGCAAATCCACGCTCGTCAACACGATATGCGAGTCAAAGGTCTCCATCACATCCCCCACCCCGCAGACCACTCGCAACGCAATCCGAGGCATCTACACGGACACCCGCGGACAACTCATCTTCACAGACACCCCCGGCTACCATATCTCGGACAAAGGCTTCAACAAACGCATGCAGGAAATAGCGGTGTCCAGCCTTGAGGAGACCGATGCCGTTGTGTACCTCATTGACGCAACACGCTCCCCCGGTGCAGAGGAGGATGCAATATCGTATATGCTGAGCGGCCTCTCAGTGCCCGTACTATGCTGCATAAACAAGAAGGACATGCTTACAGACCGGCAGCTTGAAGTCGCCCACGAATACCTTGGCAAGCACATGCCGGGACGCCAGGTTCTTGAGCTTTCAGCCCTTGAGGACGACGGCATAGACGAAATTCTCATAGAGCTTTTCAAATATGCCCCAGAGGGGGAGCTTCTCTACGATGAAAACGCACGCACGGACCAGAACCTTGAGTTCCGCATTTCCGAGATAATCAGAGAAAAGGCCATGAACTCTGTCAAGGAGGAGATACCCCACGCCATCATGGTAGAGATTGCAGACCTTGAATACAACGAAGAGGAGAACAAGGTCTGGATACGCGCCTTCATCACCGTCGAGCGCGAAAGCCAAAAGGGAATCATCGTTGGCAAAGGCGGTGCAAACATCAAAGCCATAAGGGTCGCAGCCTTCAAGGACATAAAGAAGATATTCCCACAATCCAAGCTTGAGCTTGACCTAAGGGTACACGTCAACGGCAAATGGAAGACCAACGACTTCACACTTAGGAAAGTCTTCTGCGAAACCAAGGAATAGAGGCAAAGACAGGGGGACCATGAAGGCGGTTTTGAAAAACCTCTCAAGACTCCCTCATTTGCATTTTCGTCCGCCATGTCCATTTCCAATCGATGCGTTCATCTTCCCTATCCTCCATTTCCAGCTAAGGTACATTGCAATCCAAACGACGACGAAGATTGCAACGAAGATGCCTGCATAGGAAAGGAATCCAACAAAGGAGTGCTCCATCCAGTTGCTTGCATAGGCGATTGGAAGCATAAGGACACTTGCAATCAAGAAATACACTATGCTCTGCTTTGCAAGGCTCCAGGAATCCATCTCCCATATGACAGATGCCATGGCAAAGCCCGCCCCCATGACAGCGCACAGAACCGTCTGAAAGACAACGGCGTTCAGCTCACCGCCCATCGCAACCGCAAGTTCCGGTGCAACAGGATGGAAGAGTCCATCGCCAATGAACATTGATATAGCCAACGAGATCAAAAACCCAATTGCAATTCCAAGTGGCAATCCAAGCAAACCTCTTTTCACTATAGTCCTTTTCATCTTCAGCTCCTCCTTCATATTCCCAACAGTTGCTTGATCTTTGAAACATATCGTCTTGAAACGTATGTTGAGCTTCCATTCAAAAGGGAAACCCTAATCGTTCCTGTAAGGCTCAAATCAAAGCCCTTCACCTCTTTCAGGTTTATGATTTCAGCGTTTGATATCCTCACAAACGACTGACTGGCAAAACGCTGTTCCACTTCATAGACCCGCAGCCTAAGGACATAGATGTCTGACTTCGTCTCTGCATATACCTTGCCGCATGACGCAAAAACCCTATATATCCGACAAGGCTCCAACAAAACCACCTGCCCATCCTTGGAACCTGCAACCACCTGAGGGCCTTCTCCCTCAAGTCTCTTCACAATCTCGTTTATTTCATCAGTCACATGATTTGTCACAACGATGATTCTAGGCTCGGTGCAGCTAACGTCGATTTTTACCTCAACCTTCATCAATGCATCTCCTTAACGCAATCGTACAATCGTATGATAAACATTGCAGAAATAGACTTCCACCGTTTTTCTACAAGTGGTCGTTATTCGTCCACAAGTGGAAATTGAAGTGTCTCCTGAATCAATGCAAAGGGAACGGAAAGTGTCCTGATCTTCCACAACATATCACTTTCCAAACTCTCTGACGAACAAAAATGCGGATATCCGCAAAAAATGTGGTTCTTCACGGGAAAGCCGATGCTTGGAAAAAAGGGCGGCACTGCCATTGTCCACTGGTGGCTTTGATGGGCGTTGTATGGCGGAGTATGGCGTTGATGGGCGTTATAGGACGCTGTGGGGTGGTGATGATTCAACGGTCTTCAAGCGCCACAAACGCCACAAACGTCTCAACCACCTTAAGAGCCGCAAGCACCCTCTATTGTTTCAACGGCGTTCAAGGGACCTGTATGCCCCGTAGGCCGCAGAAAACAGGCCGACAGCCTCCACTCATGCAAGGGTCCGTGCCTGGACCCTCAAGCAAAAGCTTCAAATGGAATCGACATCTACAGGCAGGCCACAGACGCTGCAATGTCAGCGTTGCGTGATGGCGGTGTGGTGAGCATGGTGGGTGAGGTTGAATCTGTGGTGCATCTGTAGAGTCTGTAGCGGTTGTGGCAAGTGTAGCATGTGTTGCATCCGTAGCGGTTGTGGCAAGTGTGGCATGTGTTACATCTGTTCCACGGGACGCATGGGGCTCTCGGGACGCATGGGACGCATGGGGCGCATGGGACGCATGGGGCGCACGGAAAGCTTACGGATTCATTCGCCTCGTCCTCATAAGTTGACCCTTTCAGTACCTCCATCAATGAATCAATCCCCAAGGAAAACGTGAAGGGCCAACGAATTCATTTAAGAGAGTTCCAGACTCATTCAAGAAAATGGTCGTTGTAGAAGGCGAAATAATACCATTGCATGACGACAACGGAATTCTGTACATTGGATCAAAGCAGTTCCTGCTGGGTAAAAAGCCATCGACAATTGAGAAATTCTACGTTTATCCTTGCTTTTGGAGCAATCACCTGCAACAATGGATGCAGGAGGAAACTCAAATGAAGAAAGCTATTCTTATACTTTTGATGATTCTCGTAGCAGTTACAGCGTTCGCTGGTAAGATAGGCGGAAACGCAGGTGTAAGCGTCATGTTTGGAACGCAGCTCGACCAGGAGCTGAGCGAAAACAACATACTCATGTTTGGTTTTTATGCAGAGTCCATAAACACCCTTGGGAGAGAAGGCAAGGTCGAATTCGCCCTTGGTGCAAGAGTTGATGTATGCACAGAGAACATGGAGTTCTCAAACATTGCACTGTCTGCAGTCGCAGGAGTGGGTGCCAACATAAACTTAACAGACAGTCTTTCCTTGTACGTAATGCCAGGCTTTGGCAGCTATTTCCTCACAGGATACAAGGACAAGGCCGCAACCGGCGAGGATGTTCAGCTCAACCTTCTAGGCATTGGCCTCATGACAGGGCTTAGATTCGAAATAGGTGAAAGCGGATTCGTATTGAACCTCTCCGGCTCCGGCATATACCCAATAAGTGCACTCACCGTCTCCAATGAGCAAAAGTCGTCGTTGCTGTTCACAGCTGGCGCGGGTGTTGGTGTCAGCTTCTAACCAGCATTTTGGTCTACACCATAGACGGCTCTTTTGTATCCAAATCCTTTTTTTCGTCAAAAAGGATATAAAACACCAAGACGAGGTTTCCACAAAAAAAAGGATTTTTCACACCAACAGTGGAAACGCACGAATCCAGATTCGCAGGGATTCGCGATGGGATACTAGGAGCACAGCATATGACAGTGCTATCTGCACAGCATATGCTGTAGAGACGACGTAGACCGCACGAAGACCAAGAATCAGTATCTAGAGAGAATGGAAACCACCCTATCCTTCCCAATCGTATTCATGAACCCAGCGAGTTTTGGTCCTTTCTCCTTGTTTATCAAGGCACGGTAGACAGCGCCAAAGAGGACTGTGGGCTCGACACCGGCATCGGCTGCAGCATCATAGACGAACTGGGAGAGGGCCTTTTCATCTACGCCATCCCAGGATGCAACCTTTGAGCACAAAGCTTTAACGGCACGAAGCTCATCATCGTTCAATGGCACCAAAGGAGTTGAAGAATCGGCCACTGCGAATCTGAAATCCTCAGGGGAGAATGTGGTTATCCAATTCCAAGCACAAAGGCATCGGGTTCTAAGCCTTTCAACCTGATCGTCAAGGACACCAGGGAGAGAGGCAATGACCTTGTCTATGTCGCCACTGTTTATCTGAAGTAGGTTGCAGAGGTGTCTGAAAGGAATCTGGTAGCCAGGTGTCGTAGGAACAGGCCCAACCTGTGAAAGCTCATAGACACGGCGCTCCATGGCAAGCTTCTTCTCGTTGCAAGGAAGAAGACCAAAGTAGCGTCTCTCGCAGTTGTCGTAGTCCTCGTAGATCTTAAGGACATCAAGATCGAACGAAATGGCGAACTCCGTGTTCGGACGGGTGGAAGCGAACATGTACCTCGTTATCTCAGGAGTGTAGACCTCAAGGACATCGCCCAGGGAAATGACCTCACCGCTTGAAGAGGAAATCTTGCCACCACGCCCCTTGATCGATATGAAGTCATACTGGAAGCTTACCGGTGCGTGGCCTCCAAAGAGCTCAACGACCTGCTTGGAGGTATCGAAGCTGCCGCCCTGTGAGTGGTGGTCCTTGCCTGCAGGCTCAAAGTCAACGCCCTCGTATACCCATCTCATTGGCCAGTCTACACGCCAATGGAGCTTTGCGTATGGAGTGGTTCTAAGGTCAATCGTCTCCTCTTTGCCAAGTTCGTCGTCGCGATATGTAATGCCATATTCGCCGTCCCATGAAAGGATCGTCGTGTTGTCCTTGTCAGTGAACGAGCTGAACACTGCAATCGGCCACCATGAATCGTCAAGGGGCTCCTTTCTGTACTGGTTGAGGATGTCGATTATCTGCTGCTTGCACTCGAGGGCCTTCTTCATCTGCTCAGCATAGAGGCTGCTGCGGTAGCGCTCGGCTTGGTAGAGATACTCAGGGTGCACTCCAACGATTGGGAGCTTCTCCTCAACGTCAAGCTCGTTGCCGCGGGCATAGTTGTCCGCGCGCTTTGTCGTGTCAGGCACAAGGGTTATGGGCTTTCTCAGGTATGTCTGAAGCAACTCCTGCTCAGGCATGTTCTTAGGGACCTTCCTGAATACATCGTAGTCGTCCCATGAGTAGATGAACCTGACGTTCTGCCCCTTCTCCCTCAAAGCCTTGACGACAAGGTCAACGGAGATTATCTCACGGAAGTTTCCAATGTGGACTGTGCCGGAAGGAGTGATTCCAGACGCACAGGTGTAGACCTCCTTGGGTCCCTTTTCTCTGATTATGCGGTCGGCATAGATATCCGCCCAATGTACTGAATTGTGCTGTTCCATGAGGCCGATTATACAGCAACACGTCCGTTAAGACAATTCGCTACACGCCAATCAGAAATCAAGGAAGAACGTCGCCCCTGTAATCACGCGGCTGCCTGGATCGCGAAGGTTGCTTCCATTCACAAGGTACGCCACCTGCAATCCAAGGTCGAACATATCGAAGAAGCTCATCTCAAGCTGCACCCCGGTGGAGCAAAGGAACCGCTCCAAGCCATATTTTTCCGCCATGCTCGAGGCCGATATCTCTGTGTTCAGGTATTCGCCGGCATAATACCCCATGTCGAAGAAGAGGTTCGCCCTTGGAAAGACGCCATCAATGAACGGCTCAGGACCTGCGAACCTTATGTCAAAGTTGTTCACGACGGTGAAATTCGTGTTGTAGCTACCGGTGTTGAACCCCCTCACCTTTCTACCCAGCGACACCGGTTGCTGGGCGTACACAGGCACTTTGGAGCCGTCCGTCCAGTTCAAGTTCACCCTGTCGAGCACGACGATGGAGAACGAATTGCGCCCCGTAGAGGCATCCCTAAGCTCATACAGCGTGGTCCCCGCAACGGCATTGAGCGTTACGCTGTAGTACGAAGCCTTCCTGTTGAGAAAACCTGGAGCGAACTGCAACTTGAGTTCTGCAAGGACACCCTCGTTGGAGACCATCCTGTCGTCCATGCCGTTGAGCCTTGCACCAACGTACAGGTTGTTCATGAAGGAGGTGTCGCCTCCTGCAAGGTCAGGATAGATCAGGTTGGATTGCCTTGTCGTTCCGTGGTCAGAGAACCATGTACCAAGCTCCTTTATCCTGCCATTGCCTAGCGTTGCAAGTCCTGCATCCGCATAACCAAGCTTGCGTTCCTTGCCAACAGCCATGGAGTCTATGTTCTTTTCGAACCTCCCCTCATAGCCTACGTAGACGGTCACAAGGTCCTTGCCCTCCACCCAGGAGTCTCCAAACCCCTGGAGCATCTTCAGGTTCCAACGAAACTGTATGCTGTCGTATACGCCCTGGTCGTAGAGCAACGGCTTTCCCGTGGAAGGATCCTGGAAAAGGACGAGCTGGGCATACCCACCGCCAGCTATTGCCTGAAGCTGTGTAAGGTCGCCTTCCACAAACTCAAGCCCCTCGTAGCTTGCACCAACGGTTGTAAGCGTTGGGCAGAACCCAAACAGAATCTCAGGATGCTGTGCAAGCTCTCCAAATACGAACTTGACATCCCCAGAGAAAACGCATGAAAGCGCAATGAGAGCAATGACGGCAAACGCCAATACCTTCTTCATATCTTCCCTTCCTTTTCCTTATGTGGACCAGTCTATGTCTCCACCTCCACCGGAGACCGATACAGATACCTTAAGACTGTTCGATAGCCTATATCCAGACTTATATGCCGGATTTTCGCCAGTATATAGGAAAATCCTACCTATTTCATAGAAAAGATGAACAACTCCAAAGAGCTGCAGTTCAAAGTGAAGCCCCATGCTTCCAGCCCATACGGAGCCTATCTTGGAGTCCTTTATGTTGTTCGTGCGACCTCCGGAATAGCTCAGGTCCACGAATGCATACACGTATGGAATGCAAGATCCAAAGAACTGCTGTCCGTAGTAGTCAAGCTTGACGACGTTTCTTGCCATGAACGTCATGTTCTCCGGCTCGTACCACCAAGTGGTTCCTTTGAGGGTCATTGCATATGCGGGGATGTGGTTGCCCCCAAAGACCCTCATTTCGAACTCGTTGGAAAGGCCAAGGGACCACTTGTTCATCCCCCTTTCGTCAACGGCCTGGTGGATCATGAGTCCACCGTTAGCAAAGAGCCACAACTTCCAGAAATCGGCCACACCTCCTTTGTCGCTTGAAAGGTTCATGAAGGCGGGGGCCCATGTGAACTTGAACTCTGTGGCTATGCCTGAGGAAGAACCAGTCTTCATAAGCAGGTAGTTCACCTTGCCATACAAATCAAAGCTAAGACTCAAAAGCCTTCTATCTCCTGAAAGGTCAGGGGTTCCTTGAAGCGGCGTTCCATAGTATTCACCATCGGTCTTGAACATTGGAAGCGTCGTGAAGGGATGGCCCTTTCTGTTCTCGCTTTGCATGAGGGGGTCGAGTGCAACCTCCCACTGGCCGTCAAGTGAGAAGCGGAGCGTAAGGAAATCGGTCTGGGACTGCTCAGACCACCCAATTCCCTGTGCGATTCCGGCTTTCCATGATGCGTACATGACATCATAGCTGGAGTTGGCAATGATGTTGGCATCGTCCGTTGTGTCGAGGGCCTTGCCGGTGATGGGGTTGACGGTTATCGTGCGGGCGATCGTTCCGGTTGCAATCTCAGCGCCCACCTCCGTCTTGCGGCCTTCGAGGATCGTTATGCCGTCAAGGCCAATGAAGCTGCGCACGCTGGACGGGAATACGCCGGCCCAGAAATCGGGATGGGTCGTAACGCCTGTAAGTCTTGATGTAAACGAAATGCCAAAGGCACTTGCCATTGTAGAAACCAAAAAGAGGCATACCACAACGGCTCTGCGGCCGCAGCGAGAGATTCCGTCAAAAAACCTTCTTTCCTTGCCCATACTGCAATTCCCATTGGCATTGTAAGGATTAATCGCGACAAGTACAAGTTTAATTAAATAAACCGCACAGCAAGCAACGCAATAAACAACTTAATAAGCAACGCAGGGGCTTGATATTCAATGTCAAAAATGGTAATTTTACTTCGCTGTTGGTTTCGTAGCCAACTCGGGCCTGTAGCTCAGCGGTTAGAGCAGAGGACTCATAATCCTTTGGTCGAGAGTTCAAATCTCTCTGGGCCCAAACTTAGCAGATCAACTTTGGTTGTGTCGCTTGACAGAATTTGGCAAAGCAATCCTTCTTACGATGGAACATCGGTTGGAAAAGGTCTCTTCGGAGACCTTTTTCTTTCTTTTCATTTCACAGAATTGAAACATACTCTCCGATTTACAAAATTAATTGAAACAAATTCCACCAATTCTTGTTTTCTGATTTCACAGAAATGAAACAAATTGAGATTATTAGCAGTTGGATTTCAACGAATTGAAACATACTCAAATATCAATTTTAAAGAAAAACCACTCCAATTCTTATTTTGAGAAGGAGTGGCCTGATGATATTTAACAAACAATTATTTCACTTTTACCAATTGCGTTAACTCTGGCGATGCTTTGATATCAAGAAGGAATTTCGCGCTTCAATGTATTACAGCTAATACAGGAAAAAGCGATTAGTACGGATACCACTTTTTTACTTTACATACTTTAACTATATAGATTGTTTACATAAAAGGGGCTGTAACAAAAGTCAGGTTTTCCTGATGGGAGGTTGCAGCCTCTCTTACCTCCGTTTTTTACCGCATCGACAACGACCGGAATTCCGTCGTCTCTTTCTGCAACACTGCACTCCTTTTGATTAGCGATTT
>OQVS01000677.1_pt1 | contig 23478 bp, 18 predicted proteins | sample 1691601 | NCBI WGS metagenome assembly OQVS01 (sample SAMN03418268, study PRJEB22391) | human gut metagenome | biome: human-gut; feature: organic feature; material: feces | host: Homo sapiens | place: Tanzania | collected 2013-01
AAAAAGGTTGAATATCACATTGAGGATGCCTGCGACCATGAGGTATGCAAGTGGACGCTTCGTATCTCCGTTTGCACTGAGAACTCCATTGCCAAAATTGAAAATCCCTAGAGCCGGCATACCCAATGCATAGATGCGGAAATAGAGTTCAGCTCCATCTATAAGGTCTTCCTTTGTGCCAAGCACCTCAAGGAAATGAATGCTAACGGAATACCAATCCCTGTCATTGCAAGATGCGCTTCGATTTCTGAAGGACAGGTCGAGGAGATATTGAAAAGCTGACCGTTTGGGCCGTGGACTATCGAATTGGTTCGCGGCAACCGCAACTGATATTGAAGGACGTGGTTCACCATGTATAAATACGAACTGAACCTCATGGAGAAATACAAGGACGGAAAGTCTGAAGGAATCAATGAAGGAATCTCCATTGTCGAAGTCAATGCTACCAACCGCATGGTCAAAAACCTAAAGGATCAAGGAGTTTCCGTTGAAGTCATAGCAAAGGCTGCGAATCTGACTGTTGAGGAAGTCAACAGAATCCATTAGTGTCAAGTTTTTTGTATTTGATGGCATCAGCCTAAAGCCTTTGTCCTTTTTCCAACAACTTTCTTAGCTTTCGCATTTCAAACCATGTGAATGGTCTGCATGGCAGGGAGTTCACTTCATCCAACGAAATCCACTCCAAACGGGTGAACTCGGAGGGAGAAATGGAGGGTTCAGAGACATCGGTCTTGAAGAAGAAGGTCGTCCAATGGAAGAACGGTGGTAGGCATAATGTCCAAGCTCCCAAGTAGGAACGCTGCATTGGGCTCAGGTCGCAGCCGGTTTCCTCACAGAATTCGCGCATGGCGGTTTCAAGATAGGTTTCGCCCTTCTCCCTCCCGCCGCCTGGGACGGACCATTTGCCAATGAAAGGCTTCTTTGAGCGTATTCCAATGAGTATTCGGCCATCCCTGACAAGTCCTATTCCTGCGCCTTTGTATGGGAACCGCATGGCAAACCTTCCTCCAATCAGCCTAGGCAGCGGCCGTCATTTGCGTAGAATCTCTTGAGGTAGTCCTGTTTGAATGATTGGAAGCGGTCCTCTTCAATGGCTCTACGGACCTTGACTATGAGGTGGTAGAGGTATGTGAGGTTGTGCTCGGTTGCAAGCATGCCTCCAAGCATCTCGTTGCACTTGAACATGTGGCGCATGTAGGCCCTTGAGTAGTGGGTGCACGCTTCGCAGGTGCAGCCTTCCTGGATTGGTCTGTGGTCGAACTCGTTGAAAGAACGTGAAAGGGTCAGCATTCCATCGTCCGTGAATACCGATCCGTTGCGTGCCGTGCGGGTTGCCAATACACAGTCGAATAGGTCAATTCCGTTCTCAACGGCTTCCAGTATGTAGTCAGGTGTTCCTATCCCCATGACATAGCGTGGCTTTGCATCGGTTACAGCGTCTGCGGTGATTGCAAGGTAGTGGCAGAAATCCTCCTTGGATTCTCCAACCGAGAGGCCTCCTATTGCTATTCCTGGGAAGTCCATGGATCCTATGACCTGTGCGCTCTTGCGTCTTAGGTCTTCGTAGAAACCTCCCTGCACTATTCCAAACAGGTTCCCTCTGAATGCACGGCCTGTCGTATCCAAAAGCGAATCCCTGTGGATTATGGCGCGCTCCGCCCAAAGATGGGTGATGTCCATGGCATGGAGCGTTTCCTTCCAGGAGATTCCAGGTGCGGAGCATACATCAAGCATCATGGCTATGTCTGAACCTATGGTCTGCTGTATATCCACTACCTTTTCAGGTGTGAATACATGCCTTGACCCGTCTATGTGGCTTTGGAACTTGACTCCCATTTCATGTATCTTGCGCAGCGAGCTGAGGGAGAACACCTGGAATCCTCCGCTGTCCGTAAGGATGTTTCCATGCCAGTTGCTGAAACCGTGAAGCCCATCGAACGATGCAAGTACGTCTACACCGGGTCTTAGGTATAGGTGGTATGTGTTTCCAAGTATGAGGTTGTAGCCTATCTGAGCCACTCTGTCATGATATATCCCCTTTACGGTGCCGTTCGTTCCAACCGGCATGAACGTGGGGGTCTGGACCACTCCGTGGCCAAGCTTTATCTCTCCGGTTCGTGCCTTGCAATGGCAGTCCTTGTGATGCAGCGTGTATATCCTATCGGCCATAGATTCACCTCGTAAACTCACTTGTAAGTATTCATTTCATTATTATGGACATGATTCCTGAAAGTCCAAGAATCACAGCAAATGGTATCAGAATACCAAGCCATGGGGCAATAACCCCTTGGTCTGCAAGCATGACGGTCATCATTTGGATTACATAGTAGACTACGGCTATGCATATAGAGCAGATCAAGGAGAAGAAAAGGACGTTCTTCTTGAACCTGTAGTTCATGCTGCATGCAATGACCATCATGATAAGGGGCGTAAGGCAGCTGAAGATTCGTTTGTAGTACTCCGTTCCAAGCCTTGCATATTCGTCTGGGTTGAGTCCTTTCATACGAAGAAGATATGCATGGGCCAGATCCAGCGACATCTTAGAAATCTCAGACGACAGGTTTCTGAAAAGCTGTGGTTCCAGCATACCCAAATACGATACGTCAACCGTTTCGCCATCATGGGTCTGCTTGGTTGTGTAGACATAGCAGTCGTTGAAAATCCAAAAACCTTCAGCTTCGTTGTATACAGCCTTGTATGCATCTATCCTTCTAAGGCCTGTACCTGAATTTGCATTCGAATCTGCGTTCGAACTTGAGTCTGGGATACTGTACTTTTCTCCCGACTTTCCACTCAGTTCGATATACGACGCATTGTACAGCGTTGAGGTTTCGTCCTCGTAGCGTGAGGCATAGACCATATAGCCGTCCTGCATGTCGCTTAGTGCAATGTCGGTGTTGTCAAGGGAGCTGTCGCTTGTTGCAAACTGCGTCCTTGAATCCTTGAGGTTGGAGTTCTTTATCGCAATGGTTTCGTTGAATCCAAAGTAGAACAGCGCAAGCATCACTGCAAGTATCAGAAGAGGCGTCACGACACGTCTTGAGCTTACGCCTGAGTTTAGTACGCATATCATTTCATTGCTTGCATTTAGCATTGAAAGGAAATAAGTCGTCGAAAACAGGAACGACGGACCCAACGCAAGGAGGAACGCTTCAGGATAGTATAGCATGGAAAGCATGAACGCCTTTCCAAAACCCAATGAATGGCCAATGTAGGAGTCAAGGTTGGAGAAAAGGTCCACTCCAACAAGCATAAGGGCTGCAAGCAACGCCGTGGCCAACCCCACCTTAAGGACCGATATCAGTGTATACTTCGTAAGGACTTTCATCTTCGCCACCCTTCCCTATCTCTTACGAAGTTTCAGTAGAAGGACAACCCCTATGAAGAACACAAGTGCATCGGGGAACCAAATGAAGATTGCAGGATGCAGGGACGTCATTATGGCTCTTGTATGCATGTAGTACAAAAGGAACCAGTACATGCATGCAATGAGCATGGAAAGCCCAAAGCCAAGAAGACGCCCGTTCTTGACTCTGAAGAACGATATTGGAAAAGCAATGAACACCAGGAACGTACATGCAAACGAAAGTGCGATCTTTTTCTGAAGCTCCGTCCTGTAGTACTGGAAATAGATCCTCGGCCTTCTGAGCCTTGAGAGAGTCGTTCTCCTCCCTTCTCTCATTCGTGAGGGTCATGAGCTGTCTTATGGACATTTGGGAAGGGGTTATGTTCACATTGGCACCCGTCTGGGACGAAAGGTTGATGTACATTGTCATTGATGATGCCTTTGCAAGGGAATAGGATTCAAGCGAAGTGGAATCCGTTGCAAGTATCTGTGGGTTCTCCATATCTATACGATATATGAACCTATCTATGTCAACGACACTGAACGACCCCTTGTCTGCAAACACCACGCGGCTGTTGTTTGGATCGGAGTCGTCGAATATGAGCATGTCGTGGACTTCGTTCTTGTCTACAAGTCCGTTCGATATGACCATGTTTCCAAACGTGGTTGAGCTGTAGCTTTCAAGCTCAAGTGTTGGCACCCTCTCCAGCACCTGTGCATAGAGATCCCTGTATCTCTCAGTTGTGTACGGAATCATCCTGTCTGCAATGAACAAAGTTGAAATCGACAGCAACAACGAGATTCCAACGATTGGAACGAATATCCTTCCTGTGTGTATTCCACACGAGCGCAGAGCCAGCACTTCGTTCTGTGAGGAAAGGTTGCCTATCACCATACTTGCACTCGCAAGCGAGCTGAACGGCATGGTGTACATCAGAAACTGAGGAATGGAGAGGACGACAAGCATGAGCACATCGCTTAGCATGACGTTCTTTAGAAGTATCTTCTGGGCAAGTACGAGTATCTGGTTTACGAAGAATATGAAGAAGAAGAACACGAAAGCCACAAGGAAGGAAAGGAAATACTCCTTTCCCACATATCCATAGAGCTTGCCGTAGCCTCCTCTTTTTGACATCTCCCCGGTTCTCCTTTACTTTGAGGAAATCCCCGTAGAGCCAAAGCCACCTTCACCTCTTGTGGTAGCGGACAGTCCTTCGCTTGGCTCAAACGAAGCCGTTTCGTGCCTTGCAATCACCAATTGTGCAATCCTGTCTCCATCGTTTATGACGAACGGTACATCGGAATGGTTTATGAGTATGACCCTTATCTCCCCTCTGTAGTCGCTGTCTATGGTGCCAGGTGCGTTGAGCGTAGTGACCCCAAACTTGGCTGCAAGACCTGACCTTGGGCGTACCTGAGCTTCGTATCCAACAGGAAGCTCGATCGATACACCGGTTGGAACAGCCAACCACTTGTGCGGCTCTATCACGAGGCTTCCATCAACAAGACAGGCGCAGATGTCTGCGCCTGCTGCTTGGGAGGAGCTGTAGACTGGAAGTCTCGCCCCTCCCTTCAAAACAACTTTTACATTACAGTCTTTGACAGAATCCAAAATAGGCTTCCCTCTCTTCAGCTTGAAAGCTGCAGTGTCAGTCGTTCGAAGATTCCTTGGACTCAGTTGAATCCATAGGCTTGTTCTCTCTTGGCTTTCTGTCCCTTCTGTCATGGTCGTTGCGACCAAAAGGCTTTGAGGAACGTCTGTCTGAGTTGTGGAAATCCCTTCCGCCATCACGGCCTTCCCTTGGCTTTCTTTCTGGAGCCTTGGTCTCTCCGTCTGGATCGATTGCATCTATGTAGGAAAGGCTGAGCCTTCCACCTGTGCGGTCTACTTCAATGAGCTTTACAGGGATGACCTGTCCAACCTGAAGGACGTCAGATACGTTGTTGACTCTTGTCCTTGCAAGCTTTGAGATGTGGCAAAGTCCTTCCTTTCCTGGAATTATCTCAACGAATGCACCAAAGTCCATGATTCTCTTGACGGTTCCCTGATAGATCTTTCCAACCTCAGGCTCCTCAACGATTGACTTGACCATCTCAAGGGCTGCCTGTGCGCTTGCGGCGTTCTTGCCGTAGATCGTCACGACACCCGTGTCATCGATGTTGACCTCAGCGCCTGTAACCTGTGCAATTCCCTTGATCGTCTTTCCACCTGTACCAATGACGGCACCAATCTTCTCTTCCTCGACCTTTGTCGTGAGGATCTTTGGAGCGTACTGGTTGACCTCTGGTCTTGGAGCTGCAAGTGTCTGCTCCATGATGCCAAGGATGTGGTATCTTCCTTCCTTTGCCTGTTGGAGGGCCTTGCTCATGATCTCAGGTGTGACGCCTGCAATCTTGATGTCCATCTGGAAAGCCGTGATTCCATCGCGTGTTCCAGCTACCTTGAAGTCCATGTCGCCAAGGTGGTCCTCCTCTCCAAGGATATCGGAAAGGATCTTGTATCTGCTGTAGTCGGCACCCTCTGTGATGAGGCCCATTGCAATTCCTGCAACCGGCTTGGAGATTGGAACGCCCGCATCCATAAGGGAAAGGCAGCCGCCGCAGACCGATGCCATTGAGGACGATCCGTTGGACTCCATGATTTCGCTTACGACTCTGACCGTGTATGGGAACTCTTCCTTGCATGGAACGACAGCCTGAAGGGCCCTTTGTGCAAGGTGTCCGTGTCCAATCTCTCTTCTTCCTGTTGTAAGACGGCCTGTCTCTCCAACTGAATATGGAGGGAAGTTGTAGTGCAGCATGAAGTTGCTGTAGTTCTTGTCCCCGTCTATGTTGTCGAAGAGCTGCTCGTCCTGAACCGTTCCAAGTGTGGTTACGGCAAGGCTCTGTGTCTCTCCTCTTGTGAAGAGTGCGCTTCCGTGTGTTCTTGCAAGAAGTCCGACTTCGCAGGTGATTGGTCTGATCTCCGTTACCTTTCTTCCATCCACACGAACGCCGTCGTCAAGGATGGATGCCCTGAGCACTTCGTATGCAAGGTCGTCGAAGAGCTTTGCAATCTGGACCTTTCCATCATCATGGGCGGAGACCTCGTCTGCGAACTTTGCAAGGGTATCGGCCTGGACCTTGGCAAGCGCCTCGTGTCTACCTTCCTTGCTTCCTCCAAACGATGCCTGCTTGACAAGAGGCTTTGCGTATTCGCGGATTGGCTCGAGCCATGAAAGGTCTTCGTTTATCTCAAGAACAGGAAGCTTCTCCTTTCCTGCAAGTCTTCTGAGTTCAAGCTGTGCATCGCAGAGCATCGTGATGACAGGCTGTGCGGCGGCGATTGCATCAAGCATGTTCTGCTCGGAGACTTCGTGCGCTCCGCCTTCTACCATTGTGATGCCTTCGCGCGTTCCAGCTACGACTATGTCAAGGTCAGCGTTCTCGATCTGCTGGAACGTTGGGTTGATTACGTACTTCCCATCGATGAGGGCAACTCTGACACCTGCAATTGGTCCGTTGAACGGGATGTCTGAAATCGTAACCGCTGCGCTTGCTGCGTTGATTGCGATGACATCAGGTGTGTTGATCTGGTCAGCGGAGATGACGGTTGGAACTATCTGTATCTCACGGCTGAAAGCCTTCTCGAACAAAGGTCTCATAGGACGGTCGATGAGACGGCTTACAAGGATCTCCTTGTCCTTTGGCTTTGACTCCCTCTTGAGGAATCCTCCTGGAATCTTTCCTGCGGCATAGTACTTTTCGTTGTATTCCACTGAAACTGGAACATAGTCCAAAGGCTCGCTCGGAGCGTCCGAGCAACAAACTGTGGCGATTACGGCAGACCCTGCATAGTGTGCATAGACGGCTCCGTTTGCCTGCTTGGCGATCTTTCCTGTCTCGAATACGAGGTAGTCGTCACCAAGTTTTACTGAAACTTTCTTTACTTCTGACATTTTTCTTCCTTTTACTTCTTTCTTTTCTTCTTTCTTTTCTTCTTTTCTGTTCTTTCGCCATTGACATCCGTTTGGACAAGGCTTTCAATGCCGCCTGAAACCCTTCCTTTGGATGTTTGGCAATGCATCAAAGGCAAAGTGCCTTAGACGCAGTAAAGGCTCCGCATCAACGGAGCCCTGATTTGTACAAGCTTACTTTCTGAGACCCAGCTCCGCAATGAGTGAGCGGTACTTCTCAATGTCGTTGTTCTTGATGTACTTGAGAAGGCGTCTTCTCTGTCCAACCATCTTGAGAAGGCCACGGTTGGAAGCGTGGTCCTTTGGGTTGGCCTTGAAGTGCTTCTGAAGGTCGTTGATCCTTGCTGTGAGAAGTGCAACCTGTACCTCTGCAGCTCCTGTGTTCTTCTCATCGCCACCAAACTTTGCGATGATTTCCTGCTTCTGTTCCTTGGTAACCATTCTGTTACTCTCCTAGGAATGTAATCCCATCTGGAATCATCCGCACAGGCAGCTCCAGAGCCAAATGGTCCTCTGATACGCAGAGCCGGCATTTTGCCAATGCTCCACTGGCTGTCGCTTCCACCATGTACAGCCCTTCCGGAGGAAGAAGCTGTCCAAGAGCGCGGACGTCATAGAACAGGCGATTCTGACTCGGCTCATAGGGAACGTCCCTAAGGTCAAGACTGTACGCTCTGCCAAGCAATCTGAACGCTTTGTCCAAATCACCTGTTAGGAGACATCTGCGAATCAGGGAGCTGCTCACCTCCTCGCCTTCTACGAAGACGGAAGGAACAACCACCAAAGAAGCAGATGAAGTATATTTTGACAAAAGACCCTCCAGATTGGAAACCCCTGCGCTACTGCTTGGGTTGCCGCAACGGAAGCTTGTCCCAACAACCATCGCCCTCACGCTGTACGACGTACAGAGCATGGCGACGAACTCCTCTCCTGTGAGTTTACTCATATCGTCGGAAAAGTCAATTATGCAGTGCTGGTCAACACCTGCTTTCTCCAACATTTCATCGAAAAAACGCATGGATGACAATGGTTTCAACGCTTTCATGGAACCCTTTGCCATTTTTGGATTTACAGAGAACGTCATGACTACGCTCATCCATCCGTTTCTGTGCGCCAATGCGACGTTCTGAGCTATTATCCTTGCGTGTCCAAGATGCAGGCCGTCGAACACCCCAACGCTCACTACGCAGGGCTTTCCAGATTTGTTCGTCTCTCCAAAGACAGTCGTCTCCATCACGACTCTCCTCTGACCTGACAGATTATCCTTCCTTCCGCCACGCTGTAGATGCATACAGCCTTTGATTGGCCTTTGGTCTGGTTCATGAAAACGACGAATCCAACATTGTCTTTTGGAAGTCGTCCCCTCACGCTATATGGCACCGCACCGTTGGAAAGCTTGAAAGCCTCTGTTTCGTCAACGGTTACAAAGGATGTGTATGGGATGCGTCCTATGAGGCCAAGGCCGTCGTCCGTAGAGTCTGCAATGGCCTTCAGAGCCTCTGCGTCGTCGTAGCGGACGGCATCTCCAACCTTGAATGGGCCAATCGCCGTTCTGTAGAGTTCCTTCACATAAGCGCAGCTGTTGCAAAGGTGTCCAAGATCCCTTGCATAGGAGCGTACATATGTTCCTTTCGACACATGAAGACGAACTTTGAGGAACGGGGCCTCATATGAGATTATGGATGCTTCGTGTATGGTGACGTGACGAGGTTCGAGTTGGGGCATGTCTTCGTTCAAACGCGCCAACTGATAGCTTCTCTTTCCGTTCACATGGATTGCACTGTATGCAGGAGGGACCTGATTGATGTATCCAACAAGTCTGGAAACAGCTGCCTCGACTGTCTCGAAGTCTGGAATCTCTCCTGTCTCCATGACCTCTCCCTCTGGATCAAGGGTGTCCGTGGACTTTCCAAACTCAATCAGTGCCTCATAGGTCTTGTCCATTCCCATGAATACAGGGACGAGCTTCGTATAGCTTCCGCAGAGTACAATCATAAGGCCATGTGCGAACTTGTCCAAAGTACCGCAATGGCCTGTCTTCTTGTTTATGAGTCTCTTTATTCGTCCTAGGCAGTCGAATGAGGTGATCCCAGAGGCCTTGTCCACCAGAATCACAGCGTTCCTGTTCATACGTATTTCCTTTTGCAAGTTCCTACAATCAGGACTTTATGCTATCCAAAAGCTCATTTATCCTTTGTGCGTCACGCTCAGTGGTATCGGCCACGAACGTCAGCTTTGGAGTGTTCTTCGTCTTGAGCACATTTGCAAGGCGTGCCTGTATGAAGCCTGCAGCGCTTTGGAGAGCCTTTACAGAGGCCTCCAAAGTGCTGTCGTCCATGAGGCAGGACACATAGAGCGTTGCATATGCATTGTCCTTGGACAGCGTAATGGCGCTTATGCTTGCGAACCTGCTGAGCTTTGGATGCTTTATCTCACCGTTCACAATGAGTGTGTTCACGGCTTGGAGTATCCTTGACTCGTTTCTGCTCTGGCTGTACTCGCTCATCAGATGTACTCCTCTGAAACCTCAAGCTTCCTTGCCGTTTCGTGGATCTCCACGAACTCAAGGACATCGCCCTCCCTTAGATCCTGGAAGCTTTCGATTCCAATACCGCATTCGAAACCGGCTGTGACTTCACGCACATCGTCCTTGAACCTCTTGAGAGAGGTGATTTTCACAAGGTCGTGGTTTATCTGGATGTTCTCCCTTATCACGCGGCAGAAATTGTTCCTCTTGACGCTTCCTGAGAGCACATAGCATCCTGCAACGATTCCAACCTTTGGTACCTTGAAGACCTGTCTGACCTCTGCAGTACCAACATCCACCTCCGTCCTTTCCGGCGAGAGCATTCCTTCCATGGCGGCCCTTACGTCGTCCACGACGTTGTAGATTATGTTGTACTTGCGGATCTCTATCTTCTCCTGGTCCGCTCTTGCCTGAGCCTTTGGCGTAGGTCTTACGTTGAAGCCAATGACAAGGGCCGGGTTCTCGGATGCAGATGCAAGGTTTATGTCGTCCTCTATGATGGCGCCGGCTGCGGCACGTATTACGCGCACTCTGATCTCTGGTGTGGAGAGCTTTTCAAGTGCAAGCTGCAGGGCTTCGACGGAACCTTGGACATCACCCTTGATGATGACGTTGAGCTCCTTGACCTCACCGTCCTTGATGGCTTCGTTGAGGGTCTCGAGAGTGACCTTCTTGAACTTGCTGGCCTGGTTCATCCTCTCAAGTTCCTGCCTCTTTGCACCAATCTGCCTTGCCTGCTTTTCGTTCTCACATACCTGGAACGGGTCGCCTGCGGACGGTACGTCTGACAGTCCTATGACCTCAACCGGAGTGGATGGTCCTGCGGACGATATCTTCTTGCCCTTGTCGTCGAACATGGCTCTGACTCTGCCTGGATATATGCCAGACACATAGTAGTCGCCCTGCTTGAGGGTTCCACGCTCTATGACGACGGACGCCACGATACCTCTTCCCTGGTCTATCCTAGCTTCAAGGATCTTTCCTTCAGCCCTGCAGTTTGGATTCGCCCTAAGGTCCATCATCTCAGCCTGAAGCAGTATGGTGTCAAGAAGTTCGTCGATGCCTTCCTTCTTCAAGGCCGATATCTTGCAGAACAATGTCTGTCCACCCCACTCCTCTGGCATGAGACCACGGTCAGAGAGCTGCTGCATGACCCTCTCAGGCTTGGCATCCGGCAGGTCTATCTTGTTTATGGCAACGATGATAGGCACGTTTGCAGCCTTTGCATGGTCAATGGCTTCAAGGGTCTGTGGCATGACACCGTCGTTGGCGGCGACGACAAGGACTACTATGTCCGTGAGCTGGGCTCCCCTTGCTCTCATCATCGTGAATGCGGCATGGCCTGGAGTATCCAGGAACACAATGTCCCCTTTGCCTGGAATGGACACCTTGTATGCACCAATGTGCTGTGTGATTCCTCCAAACTCACCGGCTACGACGTTCGTCTGCCTTATGGCATCGAGGAGCTTGGTCTTACCATGGTCTACGTGACCCATGACCGTAACGATTGGAGCTCTTGGAACAAGGTCCTCCTCAGAGTCCTCCTCCCTTGCTATAATCGTTTCGTCATAAAGATTTACAAGATGCACGGAACATCCATACTCCTCAGCTATGATAGTTGCGGTATCGCTGTCTATGCTTTCGTTTATGCTCACCATCATACCCATGCTGAACAGCTTGGAAATGATCTCTGAGGCCTTTATGTTCATCTTCCTTGCAAGGTCGCTGACAGTTATGGACGAAAGGATGTCTATGGACTTTGGAATCGCAGCCGTTTGCTCGTGGCCCTTGGACTTCTTTCCAAACTGCTTGAGCTCGAACTCTTCGTCCGTTCTCTCGTCTCGTCTGTCCTTGCCCTTGTCCTTCGAGTAGACCCTTCTGTTCTTGTCCACTGCAACCTCTGACGGTGCAGAGAAGCCACCTCCTCTGTGCATTCCACCACGTGGTGCATCCTTTCCAAAGCCAGGCTTCTGGCCAAAGCCCGGTCTTGGACCCTGACCGTCTCTGTTGAAGCCACCTCCAAAACCGCCCTGTCTCTGACCGAATCCGCCTTGTCTCTGGCCATAGCCGCCTTGGCGGTTGCCTTGTTGGGCTGACCTTGGAGTGTAGCCCTGAGGTCTACCCTGCTGGCCGTTCTGGCCATAGCCGCCTTGTCTCTGGCCATAGCCTCCCTGACGGTTTCCATTGTAGCCGTTGCCTATCCTTTGGCCATCACGACCATAGGTTATTCCGCCAACGGATCCGACAGGTCCTGTGGATCTTGGGCTGTCAGAACTTCTTGAAGCCCCTCTTGGAACGATTGGTGGGAGGTTGTCGCCTGAGATGATGACCGGCCCCATGTTTATCGTGCTCTGAGGAACTGGGCTCTTCTTTATGACCTTCTTCTGTACGACCGTTCCAGGTACTGGGCTCTGCGGCTTTTTGACGAATGCCGTGGAGCCTGATACAGGTCTCTGTGGCTGTACAGCAGCCTGAGGGGCTGCCTTTGGCTGCGTCTCTGCAACAGATGCAACGCTGCCGGCATTTGCCGTAGAAGGCGCCGAGGAGACAGTCTGCGATGGAGTCCTGGACTCCGTTGGCGTTGATACTGCAGGAGCGCTCTTCTTCTCCGGAGCCTGCTCCGGCTGAGGTTCAGGTGCCTGAGCCTTGACCACGACGACGGGTTTCTTCTTTATGATGACGATCTTCTTCTTTTCCTGAGAAGCGTCCGCTTTTGGAGCCTGAGGGACAGCCTCAGCTATCTTTGGCTGTTTGATCAATGTTGCCTTGGGCTTGCTTTCTTCTGACATCAATAAACTATCACTCCTCGTCTTCTTCGACTTCCTCAAAACTTATCCCCACATGGCAGTTAGGACACTCGGTCATGCCAACCGTGAGAGGATAGCCACACTTTGGACAGGCAAAGCCTTCCCCTTCTTCGCTTTCGACTTCGTCTTCGACGATGTCTACGTTTTCCCTTATAACCTTGTTGATGTTCTCGATATCCTCAGCTGAGAGGTTTGTCATGCCGGCAAGGTCCTCTTCCGTGAGGTTTATGAACTCCTCGACCGTGTATATGTCATAGAAGTTGAGCTTGGCGATGAGGTTCTTGTCGATAGGAAGATCCGTAAGGGCCATCTCCTCCTCTTCGCCGTCCTGCTGTGCAGGCTGCTGATAGGCTTCGTCCATGTTGTCGAACATTGCATCAGCTGCAGCCCTTGCCTCCCTTGAGACATCCATCTCTGCGAACTGATCCTGGGTCTTTACATTGACTATCCAGTCGCAGAGCCTGTTGACCAGCCTTACGTTGAGTCCCTGCTTTCCAATCGCCAGGGAAAGCTGCGACTCATCCACTATTGCGACAGCTTCCTTCTTTGCCTGGTCTATCACGTATACCTGAAGTACCTTTGCAGGCGAAAGTGCGTTGGCTATGTACTCAAGAGGGTTTGGATCCCACTTGATGACGTCAATCCTCTCGTCGTCAAGTTCCTTCATTATGGCCTGGATCCTGTTGCCCTTGAGTCCAACGCAGGTTCCAACGGCGTCAGCATCCACCTTCCTTGGGTAGACTGCAACCTTCGTCCTGTATCCTGCTTCCCTTACTATCTTCATTATCTCTATGCTTGGATCCTTTGATACAAGCTCAGGGACATAGATCTCAAAGAGCTTTCTGACAAAGTCTTCGTGTACGCGGCTTAGGATGACCCTTATGTTCTTGTCAGACCTCTCGTCAGGCCTTACGCTCTCGACATAGCACCTGATCTTGTCGCCCTTCGTATAGAACTCCTTTGGGCTTTGGTTCTTCTTTGGCAGATACCCTTGGGTCTTTCCAAGATCCACAAGAAGGTCTCCGTCACGGTCGCCCTGCACATAGCCGTTGATGATCTCACCAACCTTGCCCTTGAATTCCTGAAGCAGTTCGTCCTTCTGGATCTCCCTAAGAGCCGACTGAGCCCTCTGCTTTCCTGTCTGGACGCTTATCCTATCGAAGCTCTTTGGGTCGATTGGGATGAGAAGCTCATCGCCTACCTCGGCTTCAGAGCTGAGCTCCTGGGCTTCCTCAAGTGGAATCTGCGTCACTTCATCGTCAAAGTCGTCGTCATCCACAACGACCTTGCGGGATGCAAGCTCTACGGATGAAAGGTCATCTGCGAATGTCACGACAGCGTTCTCATCTGTTCCATACTTCCTTCTATATGTGGCAAGAAGGGTCTGCCTAATGGTATCAAGCACCAGTTCCTGGGAAATACCCTTGTCTTCGACCATCAGTCTGATGGCATCACTTAACTCGGACATTCTTCACATCCTCCCATCTGTAATCCAGTTTTGCCTTCTGGATGTCTGCAAATTCAATTCTCTTCTCCTCGCCCTTCTCCTTGGAGTCCTCGACTTCGTAGTCAAGAAGGGTGACACCATCGTCTCCAACCTCGTCTATCGTTCCGCTTATCCAGGACGATGCTCCAAGGCTGTAAACCCTGCACCTCTTTCCTTTGAAGACCTGGAACTCGTAGACGTCCCTGAAGTTCCTCTGGAGGCCGGGGGTCGAGACTTCAACATAGAGGTCGTCGCGTCCGTACTTCATCTGAAGCCTTGGAAGAATGGTGTTATGGACCTTTGCGCAGTCGTCCACACCCGTCTCCTCCGCTGGATTCATGATGGTCACGGATATCTGTACGGTCTTGCCCTGCATGGACTTCTTTGCATCGCAAAGCACCATGCCCAGATTCTCCACGATTCCTCTGAGATCCTCGAAAAGAGGGTCCTTCGTAATCTCGTTGTTCAACATAAAGCCATAAAAAAGGGACCGAAAATTTCGATCCCTCAAAAATCCTCATTAAAAATCCTCTTGCAATATATCGCAAGCAAACGAGATATGTCAAGCAACGGCAAACGTATATGTGGAAAAACCATGCGCTTTGTGCTAGAGTTCAAGCGATATGGCAACCAACTGCGATGTGTGTATTGGGACATCGGCCTAAAAAGGAGGGCTTAAATGGATAGACAGGATGCGAATCTGGCTTTCATGCTCAGATACGAGAACATAGCGTGGTATGAGGACGGAGAGGTCCGCGTTCTGGACCGTAGGGTCTACCCTGCAAAGACTTCGTTCGTGGTGTGCAGGACGCACGTGGAGCTTGCAAAGGCCATAACGGACATGGTAACCCAAAGCGCAGGCCCATTCACGGCCGCTCCAATGGGCATGGCGTTGGCCGCTTGGGAATGCAGGGACATGACGGCGGAGAAGCAGATGGAGTACCTTAGAAACGCATCATACACCATATCCCACGCCCGCCCAACTACGGTGAACCGCATGAAGATAGTCACCGAGGCCTGTCTGCCATCCGCGGAGAAGGCCCTTTCAGAGGGAAAGCGCGTTGACATTGCGATAAGGGATTTCGTCGTGGAGGCCAACAACATGCGCTATGCAAAGGTTGGAAGATGCGCCAAGTACCTTGTCGATATGTTCCCAGACAACGGAACGGTCATGACGCAATGCTTTGCAGAAACGATACTTGGAATGATGCTCAAGGAATGCAGCGAAAGGGGCAAGAGGATAAGGCTCTTCTGTCCTGAGACTCGTCCGTACTTCCAAGGCGCAAGGCTCACTGCTACGGTCTGCCACGACATGGGATTCGACGTCACAGTCATAACGGACAACATGCCGGCCTTCGTGATGAAGAGGGAGAAGGTGGATGTATTCACATGCGCTGCGGATGCAATATGCGTGGACGGCTATGTGTTCAACAAGGTTGGAACCAGCCAAATAGCAATTTGCGCCAACTATTTTGGAATCCCAACGTTCATATCGGGTGCTCCAGACATTGGACATCCTACGCACGACTCGGTCACGATTGAGATGCGCGATCCTGAATTTTCACTTCAGGCAATGGGGGTTCGCACGGCGGTCGAAGGCGTAAAGGGCTACTACCCTGCGTTCGACATGACCCCACCGCACCTTATCTCCGGAATAGCCACAGACCGTGGAATGTTCTCTCCATTCGACCTCAAGCGCTACTTCGAAGGCCGCGTGGACGACGGAATCCTCACCGTCTGATCCCTTTGGAGGTGTGGCTTTGCACGAAACAAGCTAGGCTTTGTAGTCGTATAGCCACACCGCAGCCTTCACATCCTTGAATCCCATACCCGCAAGGCAACCCGCCGCAGCCTGTATGGTGCTGAACGTGGTAGTCACATCGTCCACCAACACCACTGGCCTATTTTCATACCCTTCATCCATACCTTCATAGGCCGATGCCATTGAAAACCGCCTCTCCCTTCCCTCCTCCATCCTTTGGGTTCTGTCAAGGAGCTTTTGCTGGGACAGTCCTTCGTTCGTGTTCTCAAGGATTCTCAGCATTGGTCTGTCCATGTATCTGCATACCTGCACCATCTGGTCCCAACCCCTCTCCTTGAGGCTTCTTCTACTGCAAGGTACAGGTACGATGTATGCATCCCCCTTTGGGTCAAGGGCATCTACAGCCCTTTGCATATACATTGCAGCTACCTTTGCCATCTTCTTGTCTCCAAAGAACTTGAATCTGTGCAAAAGAGAGTATGAAAGGTTCGAGTTGTAGTCTGCAATGGCATATATTGGAACTACGGACGTATTCGTACAGGACTTTCCTTCCTTTGTATGACAGCGTGGACAGTCGTAGTCATACGAAACCATAGGGAAGAAGCACTTTGGACAGCGCACCATGTAGGAATCGAAGCACTCTGCGTCAAGGATGGCCTTGCAGTCAGGGCATAGGACATCGTCGCTTGGTTCATTGCAAACGAGGCAGTTTCGTCCAAACAAACGTCCAAATGAACCCTTCACTGCGCTGCATCCACCTCCATTGCCTTCTCCTTTAGCTGTGACAGGATTATGAGAGCCTGCATTGGGGTGCAGCGGTCAAGGTCAACATAGGATATCTCCTTTGCAAGGGCAAGAGCCTTGGAAGCCTCTACAGTTCTCTCGTCTTCGTTTGCATCATCATAGTCGTTTGAAGTGAAAAGACTTGCCTGGCCCATTGAATAGTCCGCAAAGTGTCTGCTCTGAAAGCTTTTTGCATCCTTTATGACTGGTGCAGGAATCCCTGCCATCTTTGCTACATGTATACCGTAGCTGGAATTGGCTACGCCTTCCTTGACCTTCCTCAGGAATACCACATCTCCATCCTTTTCATCCACTTCAAGCGTAAGGAGCCGTATTCCTGATGTGTCTATCATGGTGAGTTCGTGGTAGTGTGTGGCAAAGAGCGTCTTTGGCCCCTTCTTCATGAGGTCCTTCATGACGGCGTATGCAATGGACATTCCGTCCTGGGTGCTGGTTCCCCGTCCTATCTCGTCAACGATGACGAAAGACCTAGGAGTGCAGCTTCTTAGTATGAAAGCGGCTTCCTGCATCTCAAGAAGGAACGTGGACTCCCCTCTAGCAAGGTTGTCCATAGCCCCTACCCTACAGAATATTCTATCCACAAGGCCAATGCGTGCATACGAAGCCGGCACGAAGCTTCCAATGTGGGCTAGGAGGATTATCAAAGCGTTCTGCCTTAGGAACGTTGATTTCCCAGCCATATTGGGGCCTGTTATGAGACAGAATCTGACAGACATGTCAAGGCCGTTGGCGACGAACTTTCCAGGTCCAAGCTGACGCTCCACCACCGGGTGCCTTCCGTCCTTTATCTCAAGGACATCATCGTCAGTTACATCTGGGCATGTGAACGACGAATCGACTGCAAGCGTTGCAAGGCTTTGGTAAACATCAACCGTATTCATGAAATGTCCAATGGCATTGAGGCATGGGCTCAGATCCAGTATCCGGCCCAGAAGGTCGTTGTACAGTTCCTTTTCCCGTTCCTCTGCGGTGGCGCTTGCGGTGAGCATCTCCTTTTCGTACATGATGAGCTCATCTGAGGTGAACCTTTCGCCGTTCACCAAAGTCTGTTTTCTGTAGAAAGATGCCGGAACCCTTGAAACCTGTCCTTTTGGAACCTCAAGGAAATATCCTATGATGCGGTTGTATCCAAGCTTGACTATGGTAAGGCCCGTCTCTGCCTTGACCTTTTCAAGATATCCCTTCAGAACCTCGCCGCCATGGTCCTTCATGGCCCTCTTCTCGTCAAGGACCTCATCGTACCCTGGAAGGATCACCTGGCCTTCCGTGAACTGTCCCAGACATTCTTCGTTTATGGCATCATGTATGACCTTCATGATATCTGCACACGAAGAGAGGGCCTCCTGTGTGAGGTTCTGCTCGAACAGCTGACTGTAGCTCTCATAGTTCTGCGACACGAGGTCGAAGAACGAACCAATGGTCTGCTTTATTGCCACAAGGTCATGGGGTACGGCCCGTTTCAGGAGCACCCTTGTTGTGAGCCTGTTCATGTCCATGGACGACGATATGGCTCCCCTTACCCTTGCCAGTTCATCAGGATTCCTGTACAGCGTACCAACCCACTGCTGACGTGTCTTGATCTCCTCCAGGTTCCTTAGTGGAAACGACATCCAGGATTTGAAAAGTCTGCTTCCTCCGCTTGTCTTGGTCCTGTTTATGGTGTCGAACAGGGAGTACCTTGAGGATCCGTCGAACAGGTTTGCAAAGAGTTCCAGGTTGCGTCTGGAGGATTCGTCCATGAACACATAGGAGTCCTCCGAGTCAACCTTGTAGTCCGTAAGATGTCCAACGGAGCTCTTTGATGTCTCTTTTACATATCTTAGGAGCGCACCGGCAGGTCCCAAAAGCTTGTCGTTTGGTGCAAGTCCATACGCTGCAAGCGAATTCACACCTGCCTGCTCGCACAGGAGCTTGAAACAGCTCTTGGTTGCGAAGTACCAGGAAGGAAGCTTGGTCACCATTGCATGGAAGTCGTCGACGGCCGATTTGAACGCAGAATCAAGGAAGTATTCGTCCTCGCATACGAGAATCTCCCTTGGAGCTATCTGCTCAAGGACGGCTCTTATGCCCTGGATTCTGTTCTCCTTTTGGATGCTCCTAAGATGGAAGTCTCCTGTGGACACATCGCAGAACGCACAGCTGCACTGGAAAACGCAAACTATGTAGTTGAAGCTCCTATCGTCCAGAAGGTCTTCGTCAACCACTGTTGCCGGTGTGACGATGCGAACGACTTCCCGCTTGGCCAGTGTCTTGGAACTTGTTGAAAGCTCCGTCTGCTCGCATATTGCAACCTTCTTCCCTGCATCCAGAAGTCGTTTCAGGTAGTTCTTTGCGGCATGGTATGGTATGCCGCACATGGGCGAATCCGCCCTGTGCGTTAGGGTAAGGTTCAAAAGCGCCGACACCTCAAGTGCATCGTCGTCGAACATTTCATAGAAGTCTCCCAGACGGAAGAACAGCACCATGTCAGGATACTGCTCCTTCATCTGTCTGTATTGTCTCATCAAAGGACCGTCTGCCATACCTTCTTAGCCGCCTGGATCAAGAAAATCAAATAAGGCTTGTGGATATTGCAAGCACAAGGCTCATTCCACTTCCTGCTGCGTTGTTCCTATGGAAATAGCTTCCACCTTGCCATGCAAATGTGTTGTCTATGAGCGTTGCATTCTTGACAAGGTACAGTCCAAGCGGGAAGCCCGATATCTTGAGCTTGATTCCGGCACCGGCAGCGAAGTACCAGTTGAGGTTGGATGCCTTTCCAAGGTTGTTCTTGATACCGGTTGCACTTACGAAGGCCTCGGCCTGGATTACGTTGTCCACAAGCTGGTAGCTCACTTCAAGCATGTTGTCCCAAAGGAACGCCTGGTCCGTTATTGTGGAGAATCCCCTTCCAATGGTCATGCCGTCTATGTAGAGCATCTCGTACTTCGTAGCTCCAAGCTTTGGGTCATGGAAGCCAAAGCTTCCCTCGTAGTTGTAGAGCTGAGGCAGCATGACGTTTGCGCTTGTGGATGCGCACAGCATGATGTTCTTGGTCTTCTCGTCCTTTGTCTGGAACGAGAAGAGCTTGAGGTAGCCTGCTGCGCTTCCAGTGAGCTTAATATAGTTGGAAAGACCTCCAAGAAGTCCTCCTGCATAGGTCATGCTTGCACCAAGTACATAGCCCTTGGTCGTGTTGGTCACATAGTCCCTTCCGTCCCACTGTGCAGACAGCGTGAGCTTGTTGGAGAACTGCCATGCCTGACCGTACTTGTATATGAGCTTTTCGAACGGATCGTACTTTTCTTTGTCGTAGACGGCTTTGTTGAGGCTTACGGAGAGTCCTCCTGAGAACGATAGTCTTCCTACATCATAGATGAACGTATAACCTGTAGAATAGCCAAGCGAGAACGTGAACAGCCTGTAGTCCATGAGATTCTTCGCTGAAGGATAGCTCTTGGAGGAGTTGATCCATGAAGCCGAGCTGTCATATCCCCTTGGATATGTATCGTTCTCGTTTCTTCCATCGTAGTATGGAACGGTGCTGTCAGCCCTTTGGAGCTCCCCTTCAACCTTCTTGTGGGAGAAGCTGAGAGATACGGAGTTGGACCAGCGTTTGTCCATGAACCAGCTGTCTCCAAATGTGAATGAAAGCGACTGGGTGTCTGGGGATACCGTTGTGGAGACATCAAGCTGCTGCCCCCTTCCTCCAAGGTTCCTGTCTGACCATGTCAGGAATCCAGATACAGGGAAGCCGTCCACAGTGCCTCCAAACGTTGCACCGAATTGTATATCCTTCTGGTTTCCTTCCTCAAGCTTGAAGTCCACTATGACATTGTTTTGGTCCTTGCCATAGAGAAGGTCATAGCTAAGGTCCGAAAGGAGCCCTGTGTTGTAGAGGTTCTGCGCGCTTGTGACGAGCTTCGCCTTTGAGAAAACATCGCCTGGGTTGAACGAAAGTTCGCGGCGCATGACGTATTCCTTGGTCTTGGTAAGGCCCGATATGAGGATGTCCTCTATGTATGCCTGAGGACCTTCCGTTATTGTGAGGAAGTACTTGACCGTCATGTTCGTGTCATCGCGTTCGTCCGATACATCCATGCCGTTTGAGATGTAGCCGTCATTGTAGTATAGGTCGGCCACTGCTGTGTATTCGTTCTGGACGAGCTGCAGGTTGAGCACGGATCCAACCTGCATGGAGAGTACAGAGGCTATCTCTTCGTCGGAGAAGATTGTGTTTCCATTGACCTCCATGCCACCGTAGAACCACTGGGAGCCCTCCACGATTGGGAACGTGACGGAAACCTCCCTGAACTTCTCGTTGGACGTATCAAGCTCTTCAACCACTGGCGAGCCCACTATTACATCTATGTAGCCGTTGGTCTGGTAGTAGAGAGCTATTGCATCGGCATCGCTTTTGAGCTTGTTCTCATCAAGGAAACCATTGTTGAATAGGCTTTTGACTTTGGATGAAACCTGCTTCTTGAGGATCGACGAATCCACGTGCTCGTTTCCTGTGAAGGAAATGGACACTATCCTCGTCTGGAGACCTTCTGTGAGCGAGAACACCACTGCAAACGTGCCGGCCTCTTCGTTTTCACGGATTTCGTACTCAACCGGCACGGACTCGAATCCTTTGGTTGCATAGAAATCCAATATCTCCTGCTTTGCAGCCTCGAAGACCGATTTCCTTGAGGGGTCCATGAAACTTCCAACCGCCAATGTGGACAAAGCACCTCTTAGGTCGCTTGTCTTGACCTTTTCGTTGCCTTCGAACGAAATGGATGAAAGCATTGGCAGTTCGTAGAACTCGAACGCAAGTACAAGGCCATCGGTTTCGTTGCGCTGGGCATCGGCTACGAAGAAGTCTATACCCTGCACGTTGTAGAGTGCGTCCTGGATATCGGCGAAGACTTCGTCCGTGAACGTTGCATGCCTGTATTTGTAGAGTGCATCGTCTATCTCCGCTTCCTTTACGTTCTTGAGCCCCGTATAGGAAAAGCCCTCTATCTCCTTTCCGTACCACCATGACTGGTCTGCTGCGAAAAGTGCGAAAACAGAGATCAGAACGACCAAACAAACTGAAACTATTCTTTTCATCTATGCGTCTCCTGCGGATAAATCAAAACTGTATCCTTTTGGTTACACTGAACCCAATACTATCCAAAATACTGAACGGGGACAACTCTTGGGGCTTCGTGAATATGGTGAACGTCCCAATTGGATTGTCCCAGTCTATGCTGAACTCCATGTCAAGCATGAGGTCGTTTGAAAGGAAGTGTCCAACATTGGAGTTCCTTCCCCCGCTCCTGTCCGCCTTGAGCCTGAAGGATGTCTGTGCGAACACACCTGGCATGATGTAGCTTCCTGCAAAGAGCGATGTCCCGTCCAGATACTTGGAAAGAAGGCTTATGTCGTTGCTTCCCGACACCCCTCCTGGGAGTGCATCGATTATTATGTTCTGGAGAATGGACGATCTTAGTGAGAATATGTCAAGGCCAAGTGAGTCCCTTATTATGCCTGAAAGCGAGTAGTTGCTGTTGGATTCTATGATTCCAAGCCTTGTGGCTGCGTCTGTGGCCGCAGCTGCAAGGGATGCGACGGATGCTACTGATATGCTTTGGTCGAATGTGCTTGAAGGAAGTATCGTCTGACCCAGAAGCGCAATGATATCGGTCTCAGACATGCTTGGAGTGCTTGTGAATCGTGGCGATATGTTGTCAAGCGTGGCGTTCTGAAGTATAAGGTTTATCTCTACCCTGTTGCCTGATGAGTCGTAGTCTTTGAGCCTTGCAATGAGATCCAGCTGGAATGAAATCCCATCTATGCTTGAGCCGAACTTCCTTGGGGTAAGGTCAAGGGTTCCTTCCGATATATAGAAGTCGTTCTGGAAATAATAGACCTGTCCTGTCTTGAAGGAGAACGAGCCGCTTGTCTCTATCTTGAGAGGATCGACTTGGTACACTACCCTTACGGTCTCCCCTTCGTTTAGGGTGAAGTTTATGAATGCGTTGTCCTTTTCAGGATAGCAGAACTCTACGTCCCTCCCTGTCGTAAGCGTTACGTCCATGTTGATTGGATCCGTGAGGAAGTAGATCCAGCGAGGCTTCTCGTCTATCTTGAAGTCCACCAGCATGTTCGATGCTGTAACAACGCTGTTAAGATAAGCCACCCCGTTCCTAAGACCGTAGTCCACATGTCCCTTTGCGTCTCCTCTGACCTCTATTTCGCTTCCATCCAAAAGAAGCGGCATCCAGAGGTCGATTGGGGTTTCGACCTCCATTGAGACTTCCATGTTTCCAAAGTTCAGGTTCTGTACGTCCATTGAGACCGATACAAGCCCGCTTAGGAACCTTCCATCCAGGCTGCTGTATCCCGTGTATGGAGTCTGAGGTATCGTTACGCTGTGGTCTTGAAGCGCTATGGCTATGTTGTTCACGACAAGCGACTGCTGTGGAAGGTAGACCATCCACATTTCGAACTGCTGGCAGTAGAGCATTCCGTAGAACCTTGGGTCGTCCGCAGGCCCCTTTATGAGGACGTCACCTGTTATGTCCCCCTTCGTGAAGCCCAAAAGCATCATGTCAGTGAACTGTTCTATGAGTGGAAGCGGGAAGTACAGGTTTGTCACCATAAGGTCAAGTTCCTTTCCTATATAACCCTTTGCATCGAGGCCGAATAGGAAGCTCTTGTCTATATGAAGGTCCAGATAGCCCGACGCTATGTCGAACGTTCCGTTCATCAGAGCCCCTTCCATATCCACCTTTCCATTGCTGTAGACTATGTCCACCTCTGTATCAGGGACTGCAAA
>OQVS01000678.1_pt1 | contig 23450 bp, 20 predicted proteins | sample 1691601 | NCBI WGS metagenome assembly OQVS01 (sample SAMN03418268, study PRJEB22391) | human gut metagenome | biome: human-gut; feature: organic feature; material: feces | host: Homo sapiens | place: Tanzania | collected 2013-01
TTACGTTTGGTGGAGAATTAGGGACTCGAACCCCAGACCCCCTGCGTGTGATGCATAATGACTTTTCGATTTTTAGAACGATGATTCGTTAAATAAACCCGATTTGCTACAGATCTGCTACAAACGACAGTTTTTCGACTTGCATCAGTAACCTGTTTTTTATATTCTCACTGGCCAAACTTTCAACTCCTATACTCTCCCCTCGCCAAAAAAGTCTCAAATGTTTTGTGTGGTTTGATGATAGTATTTTCAGTTGACGTATGATACACTGAATTTTAAGGAGTTATTCAGTTGTACTGTGACTACTTATCTAAGCATTTTTACGGACACCAAATCTTGCATACAAAAATGCGAGATCTGCTTTGAAATGGGGTATTTGCTTATGTTTAAAATCAACAATCTGGCAAATCAGACAAGTCACATCGTCACCGAACAGAAGGGTATCTTCTCCATTGTTGAGCACAATGTCGATTTCTCCGTAGCGCCTTGCAATGCAATGGAAGAATACTATATGAGCCAGATGAATGTCAAACGGAAACAGGCCATTGCCAATCTCAACGGAAAAGTTGGGCTTGTTCTCCAAGCGGGCGCAATGCAGTACATTGTTGGCAACGTGCAAGCAACCACCGGATTGAAGGGTGTTGGCGACTTCTTAGGCAAAATGGTAAAAAGTTCCGTCACAAAAGAAAGCGCAATCAAGCCGGAGTACGTCGGAACGGGTGTGCTCGTGACCGAACCCACCTATAAATATCTTCTGACCGAAAATGTCGGTGACTGGACAGGCGGTCTTGTAATGGAAGACGGCATGTTCCTGGCCTGTGAATCCACTGTCAAGCACGAGATTCAGGCACGCTCCTCGCTTTCTTCTGCAGCACTCGGAAATGAAGGACTCTTCAATCTACGGCTTGCTGGCAATGGTGTATGTGTACTGGAAAGCAATGTTCCCCGTTCGGAAATCGTAGAAATCGACCTTCAAGACGACGTTTTAAAAATTGATGGCAGCTTTGCGATTTGCTGGTCCGGCAGTCTCAGCTTTACGGTTGAACGTTCCGGAAAAACCTTGCTTGGTTCTGCCGCATCCGGTGAGGGTCTGGTAAATGTTTATAAGGGAACTGGCAAAGTATGGCTTGCTCCATTAACGCCTTCTCAATCACTGGTTAGCGCAACGCATGCAAAAAATGCAAAGTAATTGACCACCTGTTCTTATTGCTTTCACTGTTTTACTTCTTTACAGCATCATCTTTGCAAAAAGCTCTTGACCTTTAATATAGAGGTCAGGAGCTTTTTTGCTTGCCGCTGAACTTCTGCTTCAAAGATCGTGTTCAGCTTAATTTTCAATCATCTACACTTTGCGTTTCAGATAATTCTTCCCAGTCTTCCGGGTTTCCACACCTACGGAGATACTCATGCCCGCCATCGACTGCACACGATCCGCAAGAACAAAATTTGAAATCATGTACAGTGCAACTTTCAATAACATCCCTGCACTTTTTACACCGGATCATATTTCTCACTATTTTCATCATGCACGTCACCCGCAGTCAATTATCGAAGTTCATATCATTTTTTGAGCCGCAAATAATATTTTTCAAGGCTCTTATCGCAGACATCCACAATATGCAGCCAATCTTCCCGTGTGAGCTTGCGGAAGATGATCGGATTTACCTCAACAGTCTCTACGTCCTTGCCAAACGTCAAGAGACGCATATTTCCAAAGTTTCTAAATAAGGATGTTCTTCTCTATGTTTTTTCGTACAGTCACTCTTGGAGGGCGATTACTCAATCATTCCATACGCCTTGTAATCTTAAATTATCTGTATAATGCCTACCAACTTTTAAGACTAGTTTCTATCCTTTGTTAGCCGTGTGCAGTGTTTGCGTTATTCTCAACAGCGAGAATAAAGTCAGCCAGTGTCATTGCAGAGTTTACAAATAGGCGAGCATGATAGTCGCGGATTGGAATCCGTTTGGAACCAACACCGTGGGCATCACTGTCTTTGTTACACATTTCAGAAATAGCAGATACGATACTATTCAACCCAGAGAGCAGTGTGTTGATTCGCCGATCTGTATCTTTGTCTGTGTGCATATTGTAAAGCTCTCGAACCTGCTTGAATAATTTCATCATATCTCCATCCACGCATAGTTGGCGTTGCTTTCCGGCGGGGTCTCATAATCCGCCCAACGGGGGTCGTCTTTCAGGTTACTGTCGTACCAGCCTTTCAGGTTGAACGGCGGGTTATATATTATCTTAACCCACTGTGGAAAAGTCTGCGTAATACCTATCTTCATACGTTGAATATCCGTTCTTGACGTTTTTTGAATCTCCTGCTGGAGGATATAGCACCCTTCTCAGAGTATCAAAACTAAAGTGCACTCACGGTCTTGACACTCTGAGAAGGGTGCTATGCCAACCAATTAGGAGATCCAAGGTGAAATATGTCTTCGATTGATTAACCCTTTGAGCATTCTCTGAACTTAGGATACTCATTAGAACGGGAGTCAAGATAATTGCCACGAAGTACAGCCCCTTGTGCAGGTCATGGGTAAAACTGGAATCGTTGGTTTCGCCAAGATTGTGGCTGATACCACGCAGGGCAAGGTTCATTTTTGCAAGGCGGTAGGTGGCAGCTTCCTTTTCCTGACCGTAGGCGTTGATGCGGTTGATACCGCCCTGCTTGGACTGGACAAGGGCGGCACTCTGGACGAACATACCGCCGGAGCCGCAGCAGGGGTCTATAAAGACGCTGTCTTTGATACAAGCCCGGTCGCCGGAAAGGTGTATAAAATAGCGAAAACCGCAGGAAACAAGGCGTTTTTTGCGGTTTTCGCCGTATTTGTTGGTGTTCAATTTGTCCCACCAGTGCACAGCTGAGGTTTGTCTGGTGCTGACATCTTGGCTCCTGCGCGGCAGGCTCAGGGAAAAATTAAAAAGTATGCCAAAATTAAATGGTTCGGGCAAAATTAAAAAGTATCAGTCGACGACTTCAATCCAACCATTATTCAAGCACATGGTCAGGTTATACTTGACATCCTGACCGGCCTTATCCCCACTCTCGAAATTCAAAGTCACATACTCTCCGTCGCATCCAACTACACGAGCGTATGCTTTCTTCGATTTGTGGAACACCCGTCTACCAATGAGCTCGCCATATGCGCTTGTATCGCTCTGCAGTCCTTCTTCTTCCGGCTCCGGAGTAGAAGGTGGAGTCTCTTCCTTAACAGGCTGCACAGGTGCAACTCTATTCGACTCCGGCGCTTTTGCCACTTCCTTCGGCTTGGGCTTACTGGCAGTCTGCGGTTGGACTTTGCGCTCCTCTGCAGCTTTTTTCTTCAGCTTCAGAAGCTCTATAATTTCAGCGATATGAGTAGGAGTGAACCAGAAATCATAGTCATTGATAGCAACTGAAACGTGGTCATTCTCCTCAATGTCATTTTCTGACACATCAAGGATAGAGTCTATGAGCCGGTCTGCCAGGTACTTATCATTTCGCAGCGTTCTAAAATTTGCGGCGCAATTCGGACAAAGGCAGACGTTCAACGGGTCGAGCTCTACATCCGGCTTCTGTTCCAGCTGGCACATTTCCACATTGGAGAACGGCTTGTGACACAGCTGGCAGGCATATCGATAAGACGAGTTTACGCGATACATATTCATCAGGTATGCGCGGACATCGTCTTGCGGTCGACTGACGCGGATACGCCTCACGACAGTCGCATATACGGTTGGGCTGGCATAGGACAGTATTTGAGCGGCATGTTTCTTCAGCGCCTCCCAGTTCTTAACGGAACAGGTCGGGAACTCAAATTCGTCCTCCTTAGATTGACCAGTAGAACCTTCTTGTAGAGATAGCCCACCAAATTCACGGCTGAGCTGCTCCGGCGTAATGTGGAATCGGCGCTCCAACTCGATTTCAAAATAGGTTTGTTTCTTCTCATCTGGCAAGGCATCGTAATCCTTGACAATAGCCTCGTGCTGGTCAATTTTCCCTTTCTTAAATCCAAGAATGTCGTACAAATTTGAATCAAGGCTTACCTTCCCATATAGCGACTTGTTCAAATCGTGCTTTGATATGGCCTTGTGCGAGACCAGCTCTCCAGACTCAGTATAGAGCCATTTTCCGTTCCAGTCAGAAAGACGCCAGTTAAACCCATCCCTGTTCAGAGTATGGATTACATCTGCAGGCTCGTCATATTTATTTGGCGTTCCTCCGCCGATATAAACAGTACCAACAAGGCGGGACATGTTCTCCTGCAGTGTCTTAAAAATCACCTGTGATTTTATTAAGGCGTCTTTAGCTTTCGCATGCTGGGAGATGTAGAGAAGGGCCTCTTCCAACTTATCAATGCCGAGTTTCCAGCGAAAGTCTCCGGTCGTTCTCCACTCAGGCTGTCTGCCAGGATTGCCGGTATAGTATTCACCCCAGGTTTTTTCGTCCCCGGTGATGATTTTGTCTGTAACGCCAAGCGCCCGTAGGTCATCAAAGGTGATTCCGGCTGACTGGTATGCGTCAAAGTCGACAAAGTAGATATCCGGCGCAATGCCTTTGTAGTATTGCTCCAGCATTAGACCGGTTTCGGACTGAGGGAACCGAATAGCTTTTGAATGTGGCCGTACCCAGTATGCCTTGCCTCCTGAACTGCACTTTATGTAGAACGCTTTCCGAACAATCTGTCTCAGGTCATCCTCGTAGTCAGTGTTCCTAAGATACTTGACAAGGGCGTGAATGTCTTGTACGTGCTCCTCAAATGATCCGCTAAAATCTGTACCAGCATACCGCTTTTCAAGAGATTTTACAAAGTGCTCGTACTCGTTGGGCGTCTTCAGGTGCAGCACATTTTCAAAGAAGGCGCGGCACTTCTCAAATAGATATGGATGGACAAATTCCACCTCGGCCTGCATCGCCTTCTTCGACGGAAGGAATACATTGGGCAAATAAGAAGACTGCGATTTTCGGTATGGAGCAACCATGCGGTTGGATGCTGTGCGGACAATCACAGCGTTGAGAATATTTCTGTAATTTGATTCAGAGAAAATATTCGGGACAGTCTCATACAGCTTGTAAAGCCTAACGAGCCAGTCATTATCTCGGTTTTCCAAAAAACTGTGATTGTCGTTGAAGTAGCTTCTAAGGTCTTCCGGACGGATAACCTCTATTCCCAAAATGCTGGAGAAATAAGAGAGCACATCTTTGTACGGGCCTGTCTCCGTCAACGAAACCGGAAGCCATTCATAATGTCTTTTGTCGTTAATAAGTTCCGAGATTAACTCGCTGGGCAATAGCTCTGCAATTTCTCTGCTTCTCGCAATAACTGCATCGGCAGCCTTAGTGTAGCCCTTCCCATCCTTAACCGGCAAAACGCGCTCCGACGAAAACAAATCTCGCATTTCTTCGTATAAAGGATAGAAAAGCGGATAGACATCAAAGTCGTCCTCATCAAGAGGCAGAATCCGAATCAGGCTCAAGTCGAGGAGCCCCATATCGCGCAGCTCAAGGACACTCTGTCTGAGGAGCTTGGCCGTTTGTTCAGCCAGAGCCTCGTTTTCCTCTTCATCGGCAGGAACACTGCTCCGGTTTGGAGTAGTGCGGAACGGGCCTTGGACAATGAAGTCAAGTTTGCTTTCGGTCTCTGTCGGGAAGTAAACGGAGATATACGGATTCTTTGCTTTTCGGAAAGTGGTTTTTCCTTCTTTGTCTGTTGCGACAGTGAATGCAACGTCAATTGTACGGGTAGAAACCATCGAATCAATCGGCATCGAAAATTTGATGAATGACAGAGACTCGTCCGTCTTATCATCCTCGGATTCAATTGCCGACACGCGGGTGCAGTGGTCATTTACCGGCTCAGCATCCAGTAAATATTCCCCTGATGCTTCTTTGCCCGGAATCTTGATTTCGTACTCAATGAGTTCGAGGTGCCGCATGAAAAGGAGCGTGGTCACTCCGAGATCTTTGAGTCGCTTTGTAATAGCTTCATTCAGCGCAGCCAGATTTTTAAATCCCGAAAACTGGAATCCAACGCTATATGGGAACACGAAGAGGGTCGTATAGCCAGCCGGAACATCAACGGCAGGGATATCTACGGGCTTCGTGAAGTCCTTTATCTCAACAGCGAAGGGATGGCAATTTTCTGCCAGCTCCTTTTTGCGCGGCGAGCTATACAGCCTGACCGTTTCACATATGCCAAAGACTGATTTGAAGCCAACACCGAATTCGCCAATCTGGTTTAAATCATTAACCTTGTCCGACTGCCCTATGTCGCACAGGCCCTGCAGGTTCTCCGTAGTGAAGGATTTTCCATCATGCATCACTTCAAGCCTGTCAGAGTATTGGACAAACCGAATTCCGGTAGCTCCTGCGTCTTCCGCGTTCTGGAGCAGCTCGTAGACAAAGTGTGATTTATCGGTATAGAGCTGAATTATCCGTTCGAGAGACCGCCTGAGCATACCGTCTCTATCCTGATTCTGGAGAATCTTATCAGCTATATTCAAAGCGCTCACCTCTTTACTTTACTGTGATAACCCCGTTTGCAATCAACGTAGTATGTATATCAGCCTTTGCAATTTTAGCTTCAATCTCTGCAGCCTTCTGCTGATAACGCTGTGTTGCGTTTTCCAATTCAGAGCGATGCATAGTTGCAATTCGTTCATCTCCGGCCTCAGCAATTTTTCTTTCCAAGACCAATTTCCGGTTTCGGTAATTGTTTTTTAGGCTCTCTAATTTATAGCGAGCGACTTGCCTTGTAGACTCTGTGTGCTGGGCTTTCTCAGCTTGCCACATCCGGACGTGGTGTTCCTCCAAAGCGTCCCACGCCTCCGGCTTTAGCTTTGAAGAATAGTCAACTGCGGCAGCAGTCAGGATGTATTCCGGGAGTTCTGCTGCAATTCGTGGTTCTTCACAGATTGCGACCAATTTGAAATTTGAACGAATTCCAACGTAATCCCACGCATAAATAGACATCGGGTAATCACCGACTGGAATCTCGTCAGAGTAGTATTCCAAGTGAATATAAACGAGCTTGTTGGTGGCAAAATAGGACGCAGCTTGTTTGACCAGCGGGTGCACCGGAGTAATGAAAAAGGCGGTTCGGTTTTTCTCGGCAGCTTCTGAATCAAAGGTAATCGGGTGGTTCGGATTGTTGCCCTTAAGATAAACCTCCCATTTCCTACGCAGGCTGTTCCGCAGGCCAGTCAGATTTCTGAGGTCAGACAGGATTTCAGAACGCGCCACTGCACTGAGGCGCAGCGTTTTCAGAGCACCATCGCCAAGGATATAATTGCTACCACCTACGCGGTGATTGAGATACATCTCGACAAGATGCTGAATGCTTTTGGCCGACAGGAAGGGACTTTCTGCCTCCTGAATTTCCTTTGACATCGTATAATTCGACAAATCGAACCCGAACAGCTCCTTCTCCTCGCTTTCCAGCTTGTTCAGCTCCTGGGCCTTGCGCACCTCATTATCGGCCATCTGCTCCAGCTTTGCTTTTCGCTCTGCATCCGTAAGGCTGGTATCCATTGCAATCAGCTCAATTTGCCTGCCGATTTCGCCGAGAATCTCCTCGCACTCACCGATACTTCCTTCAAAGACACCGATGCGGGAGAGGCAGCGGTCATAAATATCAGCGTCCACAGTATCACTGGTAATAACATTATAGATGTTGACAACTTCGCTACCTTGGCCTCGGCGGTCGATACGACCGATGCGCTGCTCGATGCGCATGGGATTCCACGGCAGGTCATAGTTTATCATCATGTCACAGAACTGATAGTCCAAGCCTTCAGAGCCGACTTCTGTGAAAAGCATGATGTCAATGGCTTCCGGGTCGTCCTTCGGGAGTTCAAACCGAGCTCGGAAATCCAGTCGGTTATCATTTTTTACGCTACCATCGATTTGCTCGACACGGAATCCCGCTTCTCGTAGCTTTCTTTTGATATAATACAGCGTGTAGCGGAATGTGCTGAACAGGATGATTTTATTGTTTTCAGATTTCTGCTTTTCTCGGATAATCTGGAGCACCCCATCGAATTTCGGGTCGTCCTCCGGCAGGTTATCCGCCATTTCCAGAATGTTCTTTGCGATGGAGCGGAATGTCTCCAAGTCCATCTCACTGAACTCGCCTTCATCAAAATCAAATTCCGGGTCGTCCGTCATCTGCTCGAATCTGCGGTCAATGATACCCCGAATGTGCGGAGCAAGGCCAAAGATGCAGCTTGCGGCCTGACGACGAATTGTTGACATCATAAATTTGACACCACGTCCACCGTGCAATTTGGACAGCGCGGCAACTTCAAATGTCAACAGAGCATCATGGAGCTCCCGCTGTTGGTCGGTAAAATCGCTCTCCAGCGTATGCGTTCTCCGAATGCAGAAATCTTGGATATCCTTTCTACGCGTCCGGTTGAGCATCATATTGAAGCTGTGGAGGGACTCAATATCGGTAATGAGTTTTACCCGCTCCTCACGGGTGATGGTGTCCTGTCTGAGAACCTTCCGGATTTGCTCAAATACCGGATTGTTTGCGATTACATTTTCGCCCCATTGGGTCGTGAGAACACTATCCAGCGTTTCCAGTGCTTCGGCTTTCCAGTTTTCCTTCGCAGCTCGAACGATGTGGGCGCACTGAGAGATATACGGATTCGGACGCGACATCATCGTGAAGCTCTTCTTGTCGATTACGACATCCGGGCGCAGCAGATTAAGCAGCGTGTACAGGTCGTCGTCACTTGTCTGCAGCGGAGTCGCGGTCAGCATTACGACAGCGTCTGCGTGCTGACAGAAGTAGTGGACGCACTTATATGCAAATGCCTTGTCCTTCTCCATGCTGCCATTGCGCAGGTGGTGGGCCTCATCAATGATGACCAAATCAAAATGCGGTGCCGGGTCTAATTGTTGGAAGCCGAAGCCCTTATGACGCTTGGATTGGTTCCCTTGGTATGTCCTCGCATCCAGAATGGAATACGGGACGATGACCTTTCCATAGCGGGTAGGCCATTCACCGTCACGGTCGGTATCAGAGATAATCTGCCGAAGAGTATCGCCATCCAAGGGCGTGAATTCCTCGTCAAAGCGCTTCATCTCATTTTCCCACTTGCGGTCTGCGACAAGCGGCTTCGGGCAGATAATCATGATGTTTTCCAAATCGGAGCGGGCCTGCAGCTCCTTGATAATCAGACCGGCCTCGATGGTTTTACCGACACCGACACTGTCTGCAATCAGAATCCTTGGCTCATCTGCTTTTATCAGTTTCAATGCCGGTCTGAACTGATAGGGCACGAAATCGATCCGGGCAGCATTAAGGGAATACAGATTTCCGGCAGACGGATTGTTAATCTGGTAGGCAGAAAGGTAGCTTCGCAGGGTCTCAGAATCCACCCACTCATATTCAGGTGTGCTGCTCACCAGCGCAATCTGACCCTCATAATAGGTCTTCAGCGCACCTTCGACGAACACCTCGTACTTCTTGGTGTCGCCAAGCTGCGTAACAGAAAACACCATACCCTTGGTGTCCGGGCTGCCGACGATGTAAACGAGGCTTCTTTCTGTGATATCGTCCTCCTGCACAACCTCCGGTTCCACGATGACAGCTGTCTGCTTGGGCACGGTAACGGTTGGGCGGAGCGCTGGCTGCGGAGGTGTTTCATCCTTAAATGCTTCGGGCCGCTCCACCCTTGCTTTGAACTGTTCCAAATCAGGAATCAGTCCGCTCCGGTTCATCTGGGTGAAAAACCGGATGAGGCATTCAATGTCCGATACGATGGTATCCTTGCCGGGAAGCTCCGCGCTGACATGCGCCCAGTTGTTCCGGACACCAATCATATCGCGGATGCACTCCCGCTCACTGGTCGGAAGATAGGCATAGCCACGCATCGTGTACCACGACTTGTTGGCAACACGAAGAAGCGCTGCAAGGTCTAATTCCTCCAGCTTGGAAAGACCCTTTTTCTCAATGAGCTCTCTCTGGGGATAACTCAGATTGGAGAGTACGCACTCCTCCCACCAGTCTTCGCCGGATTTGGGCAGCATCACAGAAAGCCACGACGCCAGTGCTTGCGCGGCCTTGTGAAGATAATCGTTCATCCGGGATATGATGTTCTCGTCGTACATTCTGCTTCACCAGCCTTTAACCAAAAAATCCATTCTCATCAAAAATATGGTCAAGCTCGTCATTGGACATCGCGTGAGAAACGCGGTCACGGACGGCGCCGAGGGACATATCCAGTCTCTTGATGCGCCCGTTCAGCAGTCGGATAAGCTGAAGCCTGCCGACACCGGGATTCTGACGGGCATACTCAGCAAAGCCCTTAGCCTTGCCCAGATTGTCCGTTCTGGTGCCATCGTGAGGCTCCAAAATATCAATGACAAAGCCCATCTCGTCCTTCCGGATAATCAAAAAATCGGGATACATCGATTTCTTCTCCGCGTTCTGCTCATAGGGGATGCACAGTGACCGTGACTTCCTCGGCGGATTGCGGAGCCAGCAGATATAATCCGATCGGCCACGTTCGGCCTGAAGGACAGCCTTTTCCCAATTGTTCAGGTTGATGACCGCCTTGCCGGTCGCATTGTCCACAAACAGATGGTCGGTATAAGCCTCGCCGACATTACTGCGCTCGATGCTGATGGTCTCCGGCAGCCGGAAGTTATGCTTACTGATGATGTCGCCATCGGAAACGATGCTGTCATACTTCTTCCGGTACCGCTCAGTCAGGCCGGTGATACGGCGGCGATTTGCGTCATTTATATCGTGGAAGCGACTGCGGGCATAGTTATGGAGCATATCCATGCAGTCTGCGTCGGCAGCAAAGATGATAACGTCGATTTTATATCCGGCAGGATTATCGTCATCTGCGTATTGGGTGCCATAGCGGATGCCGACACCCTCATTGCCCAGCTTGAGCTCCGCAAGACGGAACTGACGGTCGAGGTCGGTGTCCGTGGTGGAGAACAAATCCATCTCCGCGTGGTCGTCCACAGACTCGCCGAACACATCAAATGTCTGCGTTTTCAGCTTGAACTGCAGCACCTGTGCGGCCAGTTCGTCGTATTTGCCCTCGTCCTTTGTCTTTTTGATGAAAGTGCGAATCATCTCCACGATTTCATTCACAACATCATAGGAGGCAGAGGGCTGAAGGCCGGACTGCGTCAGGAGCCGGGTGAGGCTAAACAGGGATTTCAGATAGTCGTTGATTCTGACCCTGCGCACATCGTAGGTCAGAAGTCCGGCATCATTGATGGCCTTTACGATGGCCTCGCGGTCAAGCTCCGGCTCTTCGGGAACGTCTTCCGGAGCAGGCTGCGGTTCCGTTGCACCGGAAGGCTCTGCCCCTGCAGCAGCTCCATTTGCAGGCGTTTCGGTGCTCACGCCACTAACCGGGCGCATGGTATCCGTGGTACCGGAAGCAGGTGCCGCTGGTGCGCCGAATGAGGTGCTACCACTTTGCGAGGGCGTCTGCTGCGTCGCCTCCTGCGCGGAAGGTTCATTGCCGGTCTCAGGGGAAGGGCTGTCTCCCAAAGACATCTGGCCGGGAACCTGCGGCTTCGGCCTCGCGGGACGCTGGGCGGGAGCCGGTCTGGTAGGCCGGACAGTCCACGTTTCAATGGTACTGTTCTCAAAGGAGTCGCCGATAACATCGGTAGGAATCTCACCGCCCTCGGTACTCTGAAGTGCTTTGACCACATCCTCAACGGTCTGGGCATCAAAGTACGGCAAGTAGAGGTGCACGTCGTTCAAAACATCGTCCACCTGAATATGCATCTGCATGGGCGTTCTGACCATTCTGCCTAGGAGCTGTGCAATATAAGTCGCGTCTGTAACACGACGGAAAGACATCATGGTTTCAGCACGGGGGCAGTCCCAACCGGTAGACAGATTTTCCTTGAAGAAAACTATCTTGACATTTTTCTCGTCTGCAATGCGGGATGGCTCCAGATATCTTACTGCGACTCCATTGATTTGGATGGTGCTGGTTGTCTGGCCAAAGGTATGTACGACCTCTCCGTCCTGAAAGCGGAAGCCTGTCCGCTCCTCAATCTTCCTGAGGCAGTCATCTAAGTCGGTGTCGGAGATACCGCTGCCGGTCTGGTTTTGCACCTGAATCACGAAAACCGGATTCACATAGGCGTAGTGCTGCTCCTGACAATACTGAGACCAGTGCTCCCATTTCTGCTTCCAGTCATCAGCGGCAGCCTGCAACACAGCCATATCCTTGCTTCCGGAGGCATCTTCCGGATAGGCGATGATGATTCTGTCTTTCAGCAGACCGGATGCCCGAACATCGTCGGCGGACACGATGACCTTCTGGATGGTCGACTCTGTCCCGGACACCAGATTGTTGAAACGCTCCGGCGTAGCGGTCACGCCAAGCACGACGGGAACGGGAGCCAGACGGTCTTCCCGGCTGCCCTTGAGGAACTTCTGCATGATGGTGGTGGCCTGCGCAGCAGCGCGTCCCTGCATGCCACGGTGGGCCTCGTCAATGATGAAGTACAAGCGGTCGTACTTCTCGTCCATCGTGTTCTGCAGCGTTTCCCAGATGGTGAAGGTGCGTCCGTCGCCCTTCTTTGTCAAGTTGCTGCTTTTGCCGAGCTTCTGGGTGTTCAGAAAATAGATATGCCCATCATCCAACATTTCCTGGTCAAAGGATTCATCGGTGATAGTCACACACTGGTCGAGCCGAATCTTGTCCGCCTTTAGGTCGATTTTGCTGCGCGACTGCTCGTTGAGCTCCGGAGAATCCGAGAGCCACACAAAGACAGCGTCCGGTTGGTCAGGATATTCTTCATCACCAAAATAGATGGATTCAATCAGAGACGCCAAAATGATGGTTTTACCCGCACCGGTGGGTGCGGTGAAAGAAAGCACCTGCGGCGTATGGGTGCGCTGGTAGGAACCAAGTGCCTCTGCGGTTTTTCTCCGCAGTTGGAACAGTGCCATCTTTTGAAACGGGAACAATTCTACTTTCATCTTAGCGTCCTCCGTGGTTAATCCGGAAGTTATCCAGATAGTCTCTGTAAAGCTGATAGGTGTCCTCGGCATGCAGGCCGGAAATCATTTCCCGATAGCCCGGTTCGGAATCGGTCACGATGTACACCGTCGTAATGGCATCCTCGATGTTCACTTGTGTAGCAAACGTCTCATACTGAGATTCGTCGGTCAGCACAGCAAAGTGGTTCTCCGGCAGCACCAGCATAGCAGGCACTTCTGCTGCCTCCTCAAGCGAAGGACAAGGCCCATGAGCACCGGCCTTCAGCCAGAGCACTGGAAGCAATTCCTTAAACTGGCGGCCCAGCGCCACGGCATTCTTATCGAGGAAGCCCAGCTTGAAGAAAGCAGCATTCGCCTTGAAGCCGTCTGCCATATGCATCGGCTTCTCTCCGCTGGTGATGTAGTCGCCCTTAAGCGGTTTCCCGTTCACATCATGCCCTTCAATGGAGCAGACGGTGCGCGGCCATGTCACATAGCGGGCAATCCCATACTGTTCCCACTCCGGGTCGCCGGGCTGGTATCCTTGGGCGGACAGGGTCTTGGCCTCGTCTGCCGATACCTCGTTGTTGGTCACCAGGATACAGCGGCGGTGGCCGCCGTCCTCGGCATTCAGCAGGTTGACCGCATGGAGCGTGGTGCCGGAGCCCGCGAAGAAGTCCACGATGAGGGCGTTGGGCTTGTTGGCAACGAAGAAGCGGAGGGTATCTTGAACGGCATACAGGGATTTCGGATAGTTAAACCGTTTACCTATCATGGCATTGAGTACGTTTGTGCCGTAAGTTTCAGCATTATGTGTTTTCATGTTCCACACGCGTTTTGGCGGCGTTACTCCTTCGTCAGTGTACTTGGCAATCACCGAACCGTCAGGATTTCGACCGGTAATGACCGCTTTACCTGTCTCAATGTCTCGAATCGTGCCAGAAGGTAAATAATAAACAGTTCCAGTCTTTTCCTTGGAGCTCCAATTATTCACTCTCAAAAAGCCTTTACTCAGATTAAGCCGTGCTTGTTCTGGAACTAAACTCCAAAGCCGTTCATCGCTATCCTTGCTTAGCGGCCATAATGCAATGCATCCGTCCGGAATTTCAATCGAGTTTCTATCAATTCCTGCCTTTACAACATCGCCTATGGAGTGAATTGTCCCATCATTTTTACGAACGAATACAGGATAAAACTGGTTTGGCCTTGATTCTCTTTTGGCTTGAGGAGCTCTGCGCCGAAAGCCCAGCCACTCAATGCTTCTTTCGGACTCCTTCTTTACTTCGTTATCAAGCATATTATAAATACCGGGAACCAGAGAGGATGAGCCAAATTCAATCACGAATATATATTCCTCAACTCTGGAAAACTGGCCGGTACGGACAACGCCTTTTGCACTGATTACGCTTGTTACCATCTGCATCCGCGCTTCTGAAAAAATCTCCTCCAGCAGACAGCCGAGGTGCAGATATTCTTTTTCATCAATGGTCACGATAAGCACAGAATCATTAGGATTCAGCAGCTTTTTCGCCAGCTGCAGCCGCTTTTCCATCATGGAAAGCCACTTGCTATGTCGATAGGTATCGTTGCCATCCACATAGTCGTTATTGTATTTCCAGTCTCTCGCCCCTGTGTTATAGGGTGGGTCGATGTAGATACAGTCCACCTTTCCGGCATAGAGGTACTCCAGCAGCTGGAGCGCATGGTAGTTGTCCGCTTCAATCAGCGTGTGCCACAGGTCGCTGTCCGGCGCATTGCAGACGGTATCCAGCGGCTGCAGATAGGGATAGATGGGCTCACCGAATTGGGCCACGCAAACCAGCGCATCCACAGGAAGCACGACGCGCTCCTTCGTCGCCTTGTGGAAACAGGCAGCCTGTCCATCCTCGATTTTCTCTACATAGTAGATGTCTGTGACCTGCCCGTCCTTCGTGGCCACGACGGAACCGCGCTTTACCGGGATATCGTAAAGCGGTGTGGCCTCCGGCAGATGCTCTTCAAATACCAGACCGAATTTCTTCTGGCGATTGGCCCGCTTCATCTCTGCGCGAATCCGCTCACGCAGGGACTCGTCCGGAATCTGGCTAATCAAATCGTCTAAAGCAGCCATGCGTTTTTGCCTCCTGTGTCTTTCTCTGGAGATTACTCTTCAGTGATTGTTTTATAATCATCAACGAGCTCCTGGGGGCTCATCACATTTTACAACCTGTCCAGTCCCAAAATCAGGACGCCAAGTAAATTTCGGGACTATTATACTGCACCTGTTCTGCTTCTCGGCGAATGCTCCGGTTTTCGCATTCCAGAAGCGCAGGCTTCAACCGGAGTTGGTCATTATCGTCAAAGGTAATGTACTGGCTCCGTTTTTCTGTAATATAAGCTGCTGCTTCGCGGGTGAAGCCGTTCCTCTGCAGCCATACTGCCTCCGGATTCGTTGTGCCGTACTCAACGAGTTCGTACCAATCGGTAAAAGAAGCATCTGGGAAGCATGCCCTGTATTCCTGCGAAAACCGGAGGAAGTAGTTTGCAATCCGAAAAAGGATTACATCCTCGATATCCTCCAGCATCCCGCTGATGAGTGCATTAACATAGGGAGCCTCATCCTTGAACGCGACATACTGACCTTTGAGCTTTACCTTTCCTTTGCCGGTCGAGCGATAGTAATCAATGGAATCTGTAACCATGTGGTTTAAGCTCATGCCAGAAACCCACTGATTCAGGACAAAGGCATAGTGCGACAGCTTCGTATGTGCTCCGGATGATTTATTCCGAAAGCCAAGAGTATCATACTCGTAGGTTTCCCACTTGAAGATGTCGCATAGCCGCTCAAGAAAGTTCCTCAGCTCATTATAATCCGCCTTACCTCCAATGCGGATAGCCGGATAATGAAGTCTTCCACTGCGGATTTCCCTTGCGAGTCGTTCTGTCTGGTCAAGAGATAGGTTGATGTCATCATCGAGGGAATGCTCCCGGCCAGCGAAGGCTGCGACAATGGCGGCTTCATCCTCCGGGCTCAGCACATCGGAGAACTCCTTTTTCACCCGGCTTGCACGTCCAGAAACAATATCTTTTAGCAGGATGTTGGCCACCTTGCGAATCAAAGAATACTCCGCTGGTGGCAGGGAGCCATCCTTTGGTATTTCAGCCTGCCCGCTCTTCAAAACAGAAACAATGCCAGTTTTCTGTTCCGGGGTCAAAGCCGTGGCCAGCGACAGCTGCTGTGGTACGATTTTTTCCTGCAGTAGATGGAGGAAGCGTTCTTTTTTCGTCTTCCGCTTTATGCACACAAGGAACACGTTGCCATACAGGTTGAACTCTATGCGCCCGACCCTTCCCATCAGGTTTCTGAAATCGACCGGAGACATATCACCACCATTTTTGTGGCTGGTGATGAAAAGGTTATCCACAGGCAAATTGACGCCTTCCAGTAATGTGCTGGTACAAAACAGGGTATGAATTTTTCCGTCCTTATAAAGCGATTCGATACGAGCCCGAATCGTCGAGGGCAAATACCCCATGTGATAGGCTACGCCTTTTTCTACAATATCAGCCAGGTAGTAATCACCGTGAACATCCTGCCGGATGTCTTGCGCCAGAACATCCAGGTCACTATCATGCAACGGTTGGAGCTGTGTGGCATACTGCAAAGCATACTCCACAACATTGTCCTTACTATTCGAGTACACGATACTCCTGGCACCTTCACCCAATTCATGGACAAAATCCAGTAGTCCCTTGTCCTCCGGGAAACTGCAGTACTTTGTGAGTTTCTGAGTCGCCTCATTATAATAATGCAGCTCGAAACACTTGAAATCAATCAGAAACTTCTCCTGATTCACAGGCGAAAACTTCGTTGCTATTTTATAGTTTTCCCTATTTGCAACGTCTGGGATGAGCTGCAAATAGACTTCTGGATTCGGGATGTTCGGAGACGCAAAAATAATGTGTGGAGGTGTGCTCCTCTGAGAAAGCATATCAACCACCTTGTAGTAGAATGCGCTCCGGCCATCTTTCTTGGAAATCTTGTGAGCCTCATCGATGAAAAGGTATTCGATAGGGATATCCTTCATCAAAATCAGCAAGTAGAGCAGGCGTTCTGGGGTCATGGCAAAGATGAAGTTATGTTCTTCTTCCAAGGCCATTGCGCCCGCTGAGGTAACAATTCTATAATTTTTCTCCTTGAGCTCCGGCCCAAGAACCTCTGTCAGTTTTTCCGTCGTTTCATTTATGAGGGCTTTGGTCGGAACTATAATAGCGAAGTTGCATTGTTTGCCTTTTGCTATCTGCTCTCGGATAAATGTCCTCATGATATATGATTTCCCCAGCGATGTGGGGGCTGAATAACTGAAGTACGGTTCGTTAAACTTCTCGTATATTTCCTTTTGAGCGCGGAAGAAATACTCATTCTCTGCTTCCGGGATGCGCAGGTATTCCTTGCTGACCTGGGTGAAGATTCGGTCAAGGAAGTCTGCGCTCACATAATCTGCAGCTTTAAGACTCACACCTCTAAAATTGCTTACACTGGTGAGAACAGAGCCGAGATAATACTGTATCAATTCGTCATCCGGACGGAGAGCATTCAAAAGAGCGACGATTTCCTGCGCCCACAGTTTGTGGGTCTCCTCATTCTGCGTATGCACCGATTTTGAGAGGATATCTGCAAACCGCAACGCTGCAGGTACACTTATCTCCTTTTCCGGAAGATTTGTCAGCCCAAAGAGCTGCCGACCATAGTTGTATAGAATGGCGTCATACAGTTCGTTGAGATACGGATTCTCCTCAATGCCATCAAAGAGGACAGCTCCGATGGTGGTTTCTTCCATCAGATGCCACCTCCTATCAGCATGTTGATAATGCTGGTTTTATCTTGGGGTGCATTGTTGAACGGCAGAACGTAGATATAAAACGAATGCATCCCAAGATGGAGGGCCGTAATCTTCTGAGAAATATATTCCGCATTCTCGGTGATTGCACTTTCCATTCTTGCAACAGCTTCTTCTATGAACTCTGTCGCGGAATAGTCCTCTGGATTTAATCCAAGAGAATAGCCAAGAAACAGGCCAAATGCAGTTCCGGGCGGTTCCTGCCCCTGCTTCGTTGGAATCAGTATATCCTTGACCGCAAGCGCCGTCTGAACATCCACGCTCCTCCCAAAAGCAGCGCTGTTGACCAGTTCCACGCCTGTAATCCGCTTTGCTTTTATCTGAACCACCGCGTCAAAAGCCGCGTCAATGGCAGATTTCAGGTCTCCTTCCATTTGAGAAGACCCGTACACCATTTGGTATTCGGAGGTATCCTGCCCGATGGAATGCAGATGAATCCCGGCACAGTTTGTGCTGGCACCCAGTTCAATAGAGCTCAGTAACTTAGGAGCCTTTAGCACCTCTTCCAAAAACGCATACAGCAGCATATCTGCCAGTTCATTCCCTGTGCTGTGTTCGCGGATGTATTGCGCAGCGTCCATGCCGACGCTTTCCAGGTCGCCCTCCGCCTTATACCGCTCCATCTCAGCTCTGGAATATACATAGCGGCCTATGTTGGTATTCAAATACTTTTTCAGACCGGCATAGGTGAATTTGTTGTCTTCGATTTTGAGGCGGAAGATTTGATAGTCTTCCGGATTTCTGAGTCCAAGAGGAATTTGACAGACGGGGACAAATGCATCCTCAAAGCCTTTACCTCGAACAGACATAGTAAGGCCGGTAGCAGCTCCACTTTCTAATAGGACTAAACGATTGAGTTCGTCCTGATTGAACGAACTTATATACTCACGTGAGACATCTTGAATGTATGTGCGCCCAGCCTTGTTATCGATTGTCCGAACGACAAAGAAAAAGAAATCTGTTAGCATCTCTGCCAGATTATATCGGCACTCAAACCGATAGTAGCCCTTGGTATTAGATGTAATGGTGCCGATTCGCACATCATCAGCAATATCATCGTCCTGAAAAAGCAAATCCAAGAGAGCGTGAACAATATGCTTCCGCTTCTCTGGATAGAGCTTCGGAATTATCTGTGTCTCGAAACAGGCCAGAACGGACGGCGCATGCTCCGGAGCAATCTCATCTGTAATCGCCGGTGAAATATTGTTTGAGCAGTTGACCAAGTGGCCTACGGTACCGTCATCTTCCCGGATGTCATACATGGAATTGACTGCTAAAAACATTGTTCCACAGAGGAATTTTTGCGTCGTGCTTCTGGGAGAGCACAAAGTGAGTATTCTAAGGAATGACCCAAAACAAAGGTGCCCTGCCATCTCAAACTCCTCCTTTCACAAATCGGAACAATTACTCTTTTACATAGTTGATTATGTCGCCGATATCGCAATCCAGCGCTTCACATATCCGCCCCAGTATTTCCATGTTCACAGGTAAGCCCTTTCCCATTTTGGCCATTGTAGAGGAGGTTATATTTGTCTCTGCCATAAGATCTTTTTTCATCATGTTCCTGTCGATAAGCATTTTCCACAATTTATTATAGCTGAACATCCTTGCACCTCCTTGGGTACCGTAGTGCCGTACTGCCGTACTGCTGATACTTAAGTATTATATAACAAAACTTTGCTTTTTGCAATATGATGTTTGAGTTTGCAAAGATTTATTGTTTCCGGTCTAATCCGTTTTTTGTTCCACCAAAGCGTCCTGACAAGAGACATCAATCTTCCAAGTCCGTCCAAGTCTCAATCATGTAATCCAAGTTTGAAAAGCTGTACTCTGTAATTGCTCAAGCGCAGAGTACAGTTTTTCTTTTTGGAAAGGCAGGTGAAAAGCAATGCTCTCAAACCGTGATTGGGTCATCAATATCGAGAATGCTGCGGCAAAAGTAGCAGCCGAGTATGGTCAAAAAGTGGTGGATTCCGTGTTCTGCCGCTACGACGCTCATAGCTTGGAGGATTTATCTCCTTGCTACTACGGCGAGGTGTTCAGCGACTTAGAGCAAATCGCCAACGACTAAAGGCTACACAGCCGCCCTAAGCAAGGCGTAAAACTACTTTCCCGAAAACCGACTCACCTTCTTCGTGGCCACGAGGTGTGTTCGCAGTCGGCGGACGGGAGAAAGTTTATATAGAGTGCCAGCTTGCGAACGGCTGGTCACCGAAACGAAGCGGAGAAATCCGCATGAGGTGACCATCTATGTACAGAAAAACTGGCAGCCATACAGGTTATCTCCGCTTCGGCTTCACCGCCGAAAGGAGAAAATCTTATGGCAAAGTATGACAATCAGAATCATCCCTTTATCTATGACCGCACCACCGGTGAGAAGATTCCGGTCAGCAAGGAAGCCCGCGACGCCTACTACGGCGAGGCAGTCCGCATCCGGATGAAGGAGCAGGCTCATGGACGCTGCGTCTGCCCTCAGAGCAAGGTCTGGGCCTGTGACGGCGACTGCCTCATTTGCGAGTACCGTCGTTCCGGCGACCTGGCTTCTCTGGACGTTCCCATCGGTGAGGATGGCGAGGACACCCTGATGGACATGGTTCCGTCTGAGGCTCCGGCCATCGAGAGCATTATTGCAGACCGTGACCTGCTTGACCGCCTCTTCGCCCGTCTTCGGGAGCTTGACCCCGATGCGGACACCATCATCGCCATGTGGATGGACGACGGCAACGTCTCCGACCGCGCCATTGCCAAGGCCCTCGGTCGGCCCCAGCGCACCTTCGCCGACCAGATGAAGAAGTACCGGACGGAGCTCCGGCGCATCCGGAGCTTCTAATCCCCAGCTCTCCCGGCCCTCTGACCATCGGTTCTCCCGGTGGCCGGAGGGCATTTTTTGTTTTTTGAAAACTCCTCCGCTCAAAACGGCTCCTCACCTTCAGTGGGAGGTGGAAGGCAACAAACGACACCAGCCTTCAGGGAGGTGAAAACCGTGTACGGCAACAACTACAGGAACAGCAGCCTCGCAGCCGAGGAGATTCAGGTGCTCAAGGCTATCTCCCGCGTCTCCGCACGTCTGGCGCAAAAGCTCGCTGCCCTCGACAACCAGAGGTAAACCAAGGAAGGAGGAAATCGCAATGTCAAAACTGGCGGATATGGCTATGGCCATACAGGAAGGAGAAATCGCCAGATGACGGCAAAGCAATATCTCTCCCAAGCCTACCGGCTGAACGAACGCATCAATTCCGATTTGTCCGAGCTGGACAAGCTGCGCGACCTGGCTACCAGCCTGAGCGGAGTGAATTACGATGGCGTTCGGGTCTCCAAGACAAGGAGCACGGAAGCGCCCTTCGAGAATACCCTTTGCAAAATCATCGACGCGGAGAGAAAAATAAACGCTGAGATAGACCGGCTGGTAGATTTGAAGGCCGAAATCAGTGAAGCCATCTCTCAGCTGGCCAATGTGGATGAGCAGCTCCTTCTCCGCTTCCGGTACATCAACAATTACGGTTGGGAGAAGATTGCAGTGCTGATGAGCGTGTCCATGCGGACGGTTCATCGCATCCACGCCTCGGCTCTTAGAAATTTCCAGACGCCAGCGTAAAGTTGGCACACTTTGGCACGGAATGGCACATTGATAAGCGATATTATGGTAGTGTGAAAAATAGGGCCAAGCCTTCGTGGGAGCAATCCTGCGGAGGCTTTTTCTATCTCCGGAGGTGATCGAGGAATGCCCATAAAACCAAAACGGCCCTGCTCTTTTCCCGGCTGCCCCAACCTGACTGACCGGCGCTTCTGCCCGGAACACGAGAAGCTGGAAGCCCAGCGCTATGAACGGTACGACTGTGACCCTGCTACCAAGCGTCGGTACGGACGGGCATGGAAACTCATCCGGGACAGCTATGCTGCGGAACACCCACTGTGTGAAGTCTGCCTTGCGAAAGGTGTGTACACGCCAACCGAGGAGATTCACCACAAGCTCCCTCTCTCGCAGGGAGGAACCCACGACCGCAGCAATTTGATGGCCCTTTGCAAAGAGTGCCATGCCGGATGAGCTGAGCGAATTCACGCTGGATAGCTGGCACGGGCTGGTGGACTACGGCACCGTCTACGCTGACGATGACATCCGCTTCACCTTTAAAAACGGGCAGGAAGTTAAAGCCTGACCCCAGAAGCGAAAACAGCTCCCTGCCGCTGGAGGTTTTCTCCGGTAGCAGGGAGCTTTGTGCTTTAGAGCGATACGCCTATTGCGTCAAAGATTTTCTTTGCATTTTCTTCGTCGTATTCATAGTAAGCAGAGCCTACATTTCCACTGGAGAAGAATACGATGTATCCTTTTTTCACCTTTGCAATTCTGCAAATCATATCGGTGTTTATAATTGCGGCTTCTTTGCTTTTTATATCCCGGACTTTGATAAACGCCATATTATACCTCCCACACGTTATGCTGCTTCCTCAAAGATTCTCATCTGTGCCTTAAGGTAATTCTGAAGATTGATAATCGTTTCCGAGGGCTTTGTGTTAGATGCCTGAAGCTCATCCTCAGAAAGCTCAATATCATTATCTTTTGCGAGCTTGATGGTGTACTCGTAAATGCGTCCTACCAAAACCTCCAGGTCATCGGTTGTTAACTGAATGCTAATTTTATCGTAGTTCTTATGTTGCTTTAGTTCTTCTAACGCATTCATCATGTTATTGATTTTGTCAATATCCATATTTCCTTCGCGGATTGCAGCGATATACACTCTCAGAGCAGCTCTGAAATCGGAAACCACCTTGGGCTCACGGTTCTTAACTTTGCTGTAAACAAAGGCACCAGTACCGACTACTGCTGCAGTCGCTACTGTAATGATAGTTCCTTTTTTGTGCTCCTTAACGAACTGGAGTGCCTTAACACCAAGCCCCTGCGCTTCCTCTGCGGTCTTCAAATCTATAGATTTCAAGTGCTTTACTATTTGTCCTTTGTTTGGCCCAACAGCATAACGCACCACTTGAAATATTGAAAGGAACGGCGATGGCCGCGGCAGAATTTTCGGAGGATACATTTATTTTGGTGGGAAATGAAGGCGAAATCCAACGGATTGCTCAGGAAGCCGGAATTTCTCTTGCCGGTATGACCGTGCGCCATACGGAGGGTGTCGTTACCATGAACGATGATCCAATTGCCTCGGTACGCAATAAAAAAGATTCTTCTATGATGGTGGCTCTGCGGATGTTGGCCGACGGCGAGGGCGACGTGGTCGTTAGCGCAGGAAATACCGGCGCTTTGTTTACCGGCGCTTCGTTAATTGTACGCAAATTGAAGGGGATCAGCCGCGCAGCAATTGGAACGGTGCTTCCGTTCAAGCCGCCCGTGCTTTTGCTGGATTCCGGCGCAAACCTTGTCATCAATGCGTGGGAATCCTGAATAATGGAGAAGAAGAATGTAAGGGCCTCCCGCTTCATATCGAAAGCTACAAACGCTTGCAGGCAGAGCCGGGAGTTAATTTTGTCGGCAATATCGAATCCAACCGTTTGATGAAAGACACCTGCGACGTGATCTTGACCGATGGCTTTTCCGGCAATATTCTTTTGAAAATGGTAGAGGGCATGGGAAAAATGCTTCTCAAT
>OQVS01000679.1_pt1 | contig 23443 bp, 16 predicted proteins | sample 1691601 | NCBI WGS metagenome assembly OQVS01 (sample SAMN03418268, study PRJEB22391) | human gut metagenome | biome: human-gut; feature: organic feature; material: feces | host: Homo sapiens | place: Tanzania | collected 2013-01
GAATGGCTTTCAATGCCTTCAAAGCGGCCGCATCTTCTGGATGTATAAATTCGGTATATTGCATTATTGGTTTCTGTTATTTCAAAAAGTTTCAATAATTTGTATAAAGCTGTTAGGGGTATATTAGGTATAGTTTGATTCAAACTACTTTCTTTGGCAAATTTAACACTTTTTGCACAAGCAATCAACTTTCTTTAGGAAGAAAATATGTTTTAGGGAAATGAGGGGTTGGGAATGGGGGAATTTTGTAACTTTGTGGTGGTGATGCGGAAAATTAGCGACATATTGGCCACGGTTCGGCACTTCGGCGTGTATCTCACGGTGGAGAAGGGGCTTGCGCACAACACTGCCATGGCTTATGCCGACGATGTGGCGAAGTTGGTGGCGTATCTGCAAACCGAGGGCGTAGCGGTGGAGGATGTGACGCACAGCGTGCTCGACAATTTCCTCTGCACGCTCCGCGATGTGGGCATCGGTCCGCGTTCGCAAGCGCGCATCATTTCGGGTGTCAAGAGTTTTTACAAATTCCTGAAAATGGAGGGCTATATCGACGACAACCCTACCCGAATGATTGAGTCGCCAAAGATTGGAAGGCGGCTGCCTGAGGTGCTAACGGTGGAGGAAATCGACGCGATGATTGCGTGCATCGACATGAGCAAGGCCGAGGGGCAGCGCAACCGTGCCATCGTGGAGACGCTCTACGGCTGTGGATTGCGTGTGTCGGAGTTGGTGGGACTGCGCATCTCGCACCTGTATTTTGATGAGGAATACGTGGTTGTGGATGGCAAGGGCGACAAGCAGCGGCTGGTGCCGATTTCGCAGGAGGCATTGGAGCAAATCCGCCTCTATATGGAGCAAACGCGCGCCAATCAGGTGGCGAAACGTGGGTGCGACGACATTCTGTTTCTGAACCGTCGTGGCGGCGCGCTGTCGCGGGTGATGGTGTTCTACATCATCAAGGAACTATGCCAGTTGGCAGGCATTCGCAAAACGGTGAGCCCCCACACGTTGCGCCATTCGTTTGCCACGCATCTGCTGGAGGGCGGTGCCAATTTGCGTGCCATTCAGCAAATGCTCGGCCACGAGAGCATCACCACCACCGAGATATATGTGCACATCGACCGCAACCGTCTGCGAGAGGAGATTCTGATGCACCACCCCCGAAACAACAGGAAAAAGTGAACACCGTGTCTGATTTTTTGCTAACTTTGCCGTTGGAAAGAAAACGCAACTGCTTTATGAAACGATTAATTCTCACCATATTATCAATTTTTGCCATTGCTTTCGGCGGCATGGCAGAGGGCACGATGAAGACCCACGAACGCATTGCCGAAAACGGTTATCCTTTCTGGATTTACACGCCCGACGGCTACGACGGCACCAAGGCGCAACCGATTGTGGTGTTTCTGCACGGTCGCTCGCTGTGCGGTCGCAACCTCAACCAAGTGCTTCGCTACGGCACGCTCGACGCCATTAAAAAAGGCATGAACATGCCGGCGTTTGTAATTGCGCCGCAGAATCCGGGCGAGGCGTGGAAGCCATCGAAACTGATGGACATCATTGAATGGATGGAGGCGAACTACAAGGTGGACGCCAACCGCATATATGTGCTGGGAATGAGCCTCGGTGGCTATGGCACGATGGACTTTGCCGGCACCTACCCCGATAAGATTGCGGCGGCAATGGCACTGTGTGGCGGTTGCTACCTGAAGGACCAGACCGGGCTGGGCGAACTCCCATTTTGGATTATTCACGGCACTGCCGACCGTGCCGTGGGCGTGAACGAGTCGAAAAAGGTGGTGGATGGGCTTCAGGAGAAGCAACTCACCTCACGTCTGCGTTTCGACTGGCTGCCTGGCGCATCGCACGGTGCACTCGCACGCGCCTTCTACCTGAAAGACACCTACGACTGGCTTTTCGCCCACTCGTTGCAAGACGAAGGCCGCCCCGTTGAAGAATACATCAGCATCGACAACGCCATCCTAAAAATGGCATACAGCGAACTCCGTGAACTCCGCGCCCTCGTAGGCGAAGACGACTAACCCCACCCTCACACACATTGCCTAAAAGCCCCTTAAAATGGGGTGGTTTTTCGTTTTTTTTTGGATTGGGGAGATTTTTTGTTGAAATATATGGGTTTTTTCGGGGATAATTGTTAAATTTGTGGGAGTTGCTGCTGCGGATTTATGGTGGTAATGTTCGGATAATTAACTGATTAGGATTTTAAATACTGGTACTTTACTATGAGGAAATCATTTATCCTCCACTAATTCCCCCACACCTCGCACGAATCCATCCCTCACAGGGTTGCTTTAGTGAGTGGAAAAAATCATACTTTCTAAAGCAATTCTGCGTAAGCACCTTAAAACAATATGTGGGAGGGGGATTAGTGGAGGAGGGTGTAGAGGAGGTAGGCGATGAAGATGAATAGAAGCAGGGAGGGGAGGCTGCATGTGCAGGAGCGCATTTTGGGCAGTTCGCCGTTTGCTTGGGCTTGGCGCATTTGTTCGAGCAGTTTTTTCTGCATCTGGTCGGTTTCAAAGGTGCGTTTTGCGCCCCGTGGCAGGTCGCTGCTGTGGGGAATGAGGATTTCTCTTGGGCCGCCAGTGAACGGGGCCACCACGCCACGCTGTTCGAGTTCGCGCATCAATTCCGTTGCCTCTTTCTCGTCGATGCCAAAATAGTGCATCAGCATAGGCACAGTGATGGCATCGCAGGTGGAAATGTATTCCACGGCGTTGTCGTAGAGGGTGGGCTTTTCGTCGTCGTCGTCGATGATGTTTTCTTCAGAGAATGGGGGAGGCAATTCGCCGTCGGGTTGGTCCACAGGCTCAAACGACTGTTCTGCTGTGGGCATATACAGGAAATCGCCATCGGCTTGCAGCACCGACTGACATTCGGGGCAGATCACCGAATTGCCCATCGCTGCGAGGGCTTGTTCCTCTACTGATATTTCGTTGCCACATTTCGGGCAGGTGAATTTCTTTATAGCCATAATGCTTACATTTTATCAAAAATTAGCCCCACAAGGGTGTAGAGCAGAAAAAATCCTGCCGTGATGCAGATGGTGGTGAGCACGCACCCTGCCTTCGACATGGGCTGGCGGGGCGAGGGCTGGCTCGGTTTGCGCTTAGCCGCTGGGCGAGGTTTGGCTGGCGTGCGACTTGTGCGCGATGGCACAGGTGGCGGCGTGCTCTGCTTCGCCGTGGCAGCCTTTCGGGGGGCAGCTGTGGTGCGGCGTGCGGCAGGCTTCGGCGTGGATGCTTTGGCTCTGCGCTTGGGAATGGGTGGGGGAGAGTCGTCGCCGTCGTCATTGCTATCGGCATACGGCATTTGGAACGTGGTGAGGCACTTCGGGCAAACCACAGTTCCTTTCTGACGGCGCAGGTCGGCAACCGACACCTCATTCTCACGACCGCATTTCGGGCAATAGCATTTCATACCTTACAAAGAGCGTAGTGTGTGTGATTACTCGTAGTGGATAGTGGCTTGCTGCACGATTTTCCACTGCCTGCCCTCTTTCACGGCACGGCCAGGCGCATCGGTGACGATGCGTGTTTTGCCGGCGGAAATCTGTATGTTGTGGCCTGTGCAAGCACGGGTGAGATTCTCGGTAGGCATCATCAGCGCCAACTGATGCACGCCGGCATCGTTGATTACGGCAAATGTACCAGTGGTGCCGTCGGCGGTGGTGAGCACGAAGATGCTGTTGCCCGGCTCAATGTGGGTGGAAGCCGCCAAAAACACGCCCTTATCGTCGGGGCGAGAGAGGAAAATCTTCGATGCGCCAGCCTTTTTCTCAGGCTTTGGTATGGCGGTGGCTTGCCCCACGGTCACTTGGCGTGGTGCCACGCTTGCCCTTGACCCCTGTTCACGCTCCTGTTCCACCATAGCGATACGCGTTTCGATTTGGCGCAGACTTTGCTCAAATTCCTCGTTGCGCTGCTTCAAAGCCGTTTTCAGGGCGGTAATCTCGTTGTCCTTCTCCACTTTCATTTGTTTGATTTTGGAGAACGCCACCACCGACATCACAATGCCAGTGATACCGCAAAGCGTGAGCACACCCATCACCAGCAGATTTGGTCCGCTGTCGTCGGTGGCAGGCTGGGCCATTTCCTCGACTTGTGGTGCGGCGGCAGCGAGGCTGTCGGCGGTGTTGTCGGCATCGTTGATGCGGCTTTGCAGACTTTGCTCGGTGCTGGCAGAATCAAGGTCCACTTCATTCTGCGCCCAAATTGGCATCGCCGCAAGTAGCAATATGATAGTAATCAGATGTTTCATAACGGTATGGATTATAAATTTTTCAGCAAATTGTAACGTATCACGCCAATGATAGGATAGAAGAAAGGCACATCTTCCACCATGGCACCCGGCTCGTAACGGCCTTGCAGATAACTGTTGATGCCGGCAATGAGGTAGTTTGCCACATTCTCATCGACCACGGTCTTGAACGTGTTGAACACCTTGTTGTCAACGCCCAACTCGTCGCGCATCACAGCGTCGCAAAGTTCGATAAAGAACTGGTTGAACTGCTTCACCTCGTTCACAATCTTCTCGCGCACGCCGAGGTCGTTCACCTTGTCGATGGTGAGTTGTTCCTCGTCAATCATCGAGTAGCAATACTTCATGGCGTTCACGTTGCGTGGGCGCATCATGTCGATAAGCGTGCTCATTTCGGGCGATGTGTGGCTGTCGAGGCGTTGGTTTTCGAGGCGCACACCGCCACGGCAGGTGATTTGCTTCGGACAGTCGCGCTCCACCTTGATGCTGAACGGCTCGGTGTATTTCTCGCCAAACACACGCTCCAGAATGCTCTGGGTGATTTCGGTCACCAGTTCGCGGCTGCCCAGAATGTTGAGAATCTTCGAGCCTGTGCCGCTGAAGTAGATTTGCTTAGGCTTCACGAAATTGCGGTGCTTCATCGATGAGGCGATGTAGTAGATGAGCGCGCTGTAGAAGTACACAAACACCAGTTTACGCTGGTCATCGCCACGCAAGAGGGCGTTGTAGCTGTAGAGGTTGCGGTCCATTGGAGGCAAACCACGCAACTGCTCCACATTCTCGATAGAGAACAGGAATGCGTTGATGTCCTCGCTGCGCTTGCCAGCCATGATGGTGTTCATGATGCTGTTGAGGTAGGTGACATCGGGGTTGTGCTCCACCAGTTTGCGGAAATATTCGGTGTAGTGCTGGAGCAGGGGATTGTTGTCGGCATCGTGTGGGCTGAAAGCGTCGCCGAAGATGGCGTTGCCGGCGAATCGGAACGACGAGATAGCCACAGGCACCGTCTTTTGCTGGTCGGCGCTGGTTTGGTAAATCACCGTGTCGCTGGTACCGCCACCGATGTCAACCGACACATAACTGCTGCCAGCCACATCTGCGCCCTTGTAGTAGAACGCTGGGGCGATGGATTCGGGGTAAACATGCAAATTGTTGTCGATGTTGCCGCCGATGTAGGTGTTGAACAGTTCTTCCCACGCTGTTTCGAGTCGTGAACGGTCGGCACCGCCCATGCTCACAGGGTAGAAATACACCAGTCGCACCTTATCGAGGTCGGCGTTTTCGAGCAGCGCCTTCGCCTTGATGAGCAACACGATTTCACGCAGGAACTCCTTCGAGAGCGTGTTGTCGCCCATCCATTTGAGGTTGGTGGCCACTTCGTAGCCATCGAAATATTGGCGTTCGTAGAGGAACGGAATGTTGATGTCGCTGAAAAGGTTGGTGCCACCTGCCGCGCCACGGTTGTTAGCCAATGCGGTGCGCAGAGGGAAACCATAGATGTCGTCGATTTCGCGAGGCAGGAACTCGATGCGCTGGAGTTGGTCGGCGATGAGCAGCGAATCCTTCTTCAGCAGCGATGCGATGAGCGTTTGCTCACGGTTGTCGCTGAAAGTGAGCGGCTGTGACTCCATGCCACGCTCAGCCCATTCCACATGGCTGTTGGTGGTGCCGAAGTCAACGGCGAAAATCAGTTCCTTCGCGCTTGGAGCGTAGGGCTTCCACAGCGGCACAATCACGCCTTGGAAAGTGCCCAACTCATTGCTCACCGAAGCCTCGATGTAGTCGAAATCGCCTTGCACATCGTAGTAGGTGGTGGCGTAGCTTAGTCGGGTGCGAGGTTGCTCGGTCACCTTCGGCATTTCGCCGCTGCCTCCGTCGGAGAGGAAGCGCAGACTGCCGCCGCCGTTCATCACATAGGTGAACAGTTGCACCTTGTAGGCATCGGCACGGCCTGTGCGCACGAATGGGAAAATGCTGGTGCAGAGCTGCACGCCGCTGACGATGCGGCCCATGCCCATCTGCTCGTTAAACTGCCATGAGGCATCGTCGATGGGGATATAGGTGCGTGAAAGTTCAATGAAGCGTTTTTTGACAGGAATGCGCAGCGTCACCGTCACGCTTCCTGCGCCGGTTTCCACAATGTCGATGAAATTGCGGCCAAGCACATGGCTCGAAAGGTCGGAAGCGTTGAAATATTTGAAGAACACAGGCTTCAACGGCAGCAGATAACTTGCGGTGCTGGCGTTTGCCGTGCGCTGGATATTGCCGTCGAAGTAGTGGTTTTCGTCGATTGTTCCGCCCAAGCGTATGATATTCTCGGTGAAGAAATCGTCGGTGGTGAGGAATGGGTAGAGGATGCTGGTGTCGGGCAGATGACGCTCGTCAACTGGCACGCCGCCGGCAAACACCTGTGTGGCGCTGTCCCACTCACGGTTGATGTAGGTGTAGTGGTCCACCGAGCCGTTGAAATTGTTGCGAAGCACCAGCGGCAGCAATTCGCCGTCGGCTTGCTTGCGTGTGGGGGCAATCACGAAGTCGCTGTTGGCGGCACTTGTGGTCACGTCCACCATCTTCTTGCGGTAGAGCGGTGCACTGAGCACACTCACGGCACTCTCGCCAGCGAATGGGCTGAACTGCATGTCGAGCATCTGGCGCACCATAGGCTCGCGGTCGGCTTGCAGGGCGGTGGGGTTGGGGATAACCGCCAAGATGCGGTTGTAGAGTTCGGGCTTGTTGCGCTGAATCAGAGGCAGGTTGTTGACCATGTATTGGTAAACGTTGCCCAGCGAGCGGCGCAGGCTGGTGTAGGCGTTGAAGAGCAGGAACAGATGGTAGATAAACTCATCGTCGCGCTGCCAGAGGTCGCGCACCTGACCGAAAAGTTTCACATTAGGTTCCACATTCACCGATTCCACCATGCCCACATTGGGCGCAGCCATCGTGAACGAGCAGGGGCTGGTGCCGCCTATCACCTGATTGTTGAGCAAGAGGATATACCAGTCCTGAAGTTGTGCGAAGTTGTACACACGGTCGGCTTGCAGGAAGAGCTCGAGCGTTTCGCCGTAGAGGCGGTGCTCTGGCGAAGCCTTCAGTCGCTCAAGTTCGGCGGTCTTGTTCCAGCGCACGATATGGAGCTGGTCGCGGTGGTTTTCGTATTCAAAGAAGAGTTGCGCCACATCGAGGGCGTTGCTCACCATGATTTGCTCGCTGGCTATGCCCACCATGCCTTGTGGCGTGGGTTGCAGGTGCTCAAACGCGTTTTTCACGAGGTCGAGCTGCGCAAATGGGCTTGGAATGGCTGTGCGAGGGTTGCGCGACAGTCCGCCGTTCGGGTCTTTGATTTGGCGAATGTCGTCGTCGCTATATGGCTCCACTGCAATCCAGTCTTCCGAACTGGTCTTGGTGGTTTTGTTGTTGTATGAAAGAATCTTGCTCATGGTGCGTGTGAGGCTTAATTGATGTTTTCGTATTTTTCGTCAAGAATGTTGCCAGCCGCTTGGTTGAAGAGGTCGAGCAACTTGTATTCCACAGTGCGGTCGCTGTATTTTTTGTTGTCGCGGCTGAGTTTGTTCATTTCGGAGTTGAACGTGTTTTCGTCCACGCTCTTGCGTCCGAAGAATCCCTTTTTGGTCATCACATTGTGAATGATGTTGGAAAGGTTGTTCTCGCCCACGTTGAACAGTTCCACATGGCGCAGATTCTGGTGCATCTCGGTGAGCCATTCGGTGTAGAAGTCGAAGAACTGGTCAACCAATGTGCGGTAGAATTGCGTGGTGGTGAACTCGCTGCGGATTTTTGGCTCGTCTTGCGTGTAGCCCTGGCCGATGATGGCTTTCAGGGCGGTGCGCATGTAGATAAACAGCATGTGGAACTTCACCATTGGGCGATAGATGAGGTGGCGTGTCTCCTGGCCGAATGTGGTGAAATCCACATCGAGCAAGTCCTTGTCGAGACCATACTCAAATGCCTTGGTGGGCAGGAAACCGCCCATGCCGTCGAGGAATTGCCTGTCGGCCATGCCGGCGAATTTCAGTGCCGCCATCGCGCCCACCATTTCCACCAAGTGGGCAGGGTTGTGCTGGTCGCGGATGTTGCCGGGGTCGTAGTCGTAAGGTATCGACGAGGTTTGGTCGCCAAGATAGAAGATGGCGTTCACGTTGCGGTCGGCATCGCCGGTGAGCGTTTCGTTGTAGTATTGCAGCGCGCTTTGCGTTTTCACCACGAAGTCGGCTTTGTCGATGCTCTTGCCCTGACTGTTGTTGAGGTTGAAGTAGGGCAGCACGGTGAGTCCGCCGATAGGGGCTTGGCGCAGGAAATTCTTGTTGCTCACGTCGAGGTTTTGCGCTTGGCGAATGTTTTTTACCAAAATCGGGAAACCTGCCGCGCCTGTGCCGCCGAATATGCTGCTGATGAAGAAAATGCGGTCGCCCTCGCCAAACACGTTGGCAAACGCCTTAAATTCTTCGCTGTCTTTAATCATATTGAGCGCCACCGAACCGATGTTGGGCGACCCCACGAAACCGATGTTCATCTTGTTTTCCAACTGGTAGTCGGCAAACAGGAGCGACGTGAGTGCCTGGTTTGGCTCGTCCATGGTGTCGTAGCTGATAAACTGGCGGAATTTGGTCTGCCCCACAGCCTCCATGTTGAAGATGAAGGTGTCGTTGATGGTGGTGGCAGTCATGCCCATAATCGAGCGCAGGGTGCTGATTTTGGTACCGAAAAATCCGTCGCCGTTCACTTCGCGTCCGTAGAGTTTTTCGCGAATGGTGCAGTATTCGGTGAGCATTTGCTCGGTGCGTTTGAGGTCTTCGTTGCTCTTGTGCGGGTCGATGATGATGGGCACCAGTTCCACGTTGGGGATTGGACGGCCGTCTTCGTCGAGCGGTTTCACACCGGCTGCCGAGAGCATGACGAGCGACTTCAGCACTCTGGAGCCTGTGCCGCCGATGGCGAAAATGAATAATCTCATATCTTGACTATGTATTGTGCTGTGATGATTCGGTTTATTGTGGGAATGGGGTGTGACGGCAGTTGGTGCTCCACCAGCGGATAGAATACGATGCCACCACATACAAAACTGCGGTGAAAATCATGTTCACGCCCTCGAACGACACCATTTCGGCGGCGTAGGAGTAGTTTTCGGAGTTGAAAATGCTGGAGTTCACGCAGTAGCACACGATGGGCGCGAGAATGCTCACGATGGCAAGGATTGAGAGCCAGTGCCACCAGCGCGCGAAGCGCACCGAGTTGATGGCGTAGTAAAAGATGGCGGCTGCGCCCCAAGCCATGGCTGCGCTGATGATGCCCACTATGCCGTAGATGCCGGTGTTGTACATGGCATCGCTGTAGCCTGGTGCTTGGTAGAGCCCTTCGTAAACTTCCACACGGAAAACCCAGAATAGCACTGTGGCCACGATGCCCGTGATGAGATAAATGCCTTTTTTGTCCATATCTTATTTTTCGAGTTTTATTGTCATTGAGGTGTAGTTGGCTTGTGATGCCGAGAATGCGTCGTAGATGCCACGGAGGAATCGCTCCAATCCGAAGGTAGTGTTGGCAAATCCTGCGGTGGATGCGCTTGAATCGTCGTCGCTGGTGGATTGTGCAATCCATGCAGGGAAATCGTTACGCAAGTTCACGTTGATTTCCTCCTTGGCGGTGTTCATTTTGCCGGTGAAGGTAATCACGTGTGTCATGCCGTCGAGGTATGTCTTGGAGTTGCCGGTGATGTCGGTGGGCATGATTTTCTCCACCTTCATGGTGAATCCGTTTTGCGACTGTATTGTGAAGTTTGACGGATTGCTCAGGAATGCCTCGTCTTTCTGCAAGCCGCCGAAGTTCACTGCCACGCTGAATGCGATGATGCCGGTTTCGCGGTCGGGCTCGCAGTTGGTGATGAGTCCCTTCTGGTCGCGGCTCTCACGGAAGCGGCCGGCGTTGTTTTTCCACACAGGCACCAACTTGTAGTCGAGTGTGGTGTGGGCTTGGTTGAAGCGGTAGGTGTTCACCGTGCCTTGCAGGTTGAGGAAGTTGGTGAATCGGGAGTCTTTTGCCATGCGGTCGATGGTGGAAGCGTCGGCGATGATGATGGCGTAGAACGGACGCAGCCCTTTGTAGTGGAATGAGTTGCCGTTGTAGGGGTAGTACTGACCATCGTAGTCGCCACGAAGTTGGTTCACGATGATGGATTTACCCTTGTATTTGGTGAAGATGGAGGTGGCAAGGCTGTTTTCCTCGTTGAAAATCTTGCTCACGCTCACGCCTGCGGTGTTTTTGGGTGAGTAGATGAGGTCGGTAATCAGCACCGCCACATTGCCGGGCTTCTGTGCTTGGAAAATCTTGTCGAAAATCACCTTGAAGTCGGTGTACGACGCATCGCCGATGCCTTTGGTGGAGGCGTAGATGTCGCGGTCTTGCAAAAACGATTCCACCGTGCCGCTGTAGGGGTAGATGTTGTCGTTCACGATGTTGATACTCGCGTTCTCGCCGCCGGGGAAGAAGTTGATGAGGTCGTTCACCGCCTTTTTCAACTGGCCTGCCCCCGAAGCCTGGTCGTAGGGCACCATCGAGCCGCTGCGCTCGAAGTAGATGCTCAGCGACAGCGCGCGTTGACCGTAATTTTTGGTGTTCCAAGTCATTGGTGGGCGCAGACTTTGCCCCACCTCGTTAATCATCTCGTCGAGAGCGTCGGTGTTGATATTGCCGTCGGCATCAACGTAGGCGCTGTATTTTTCGGGATTGCCTGTGATGATGTCGCAGATGGCTTGATAGGTGGTTTCGGTGGTGTCACCCTTGATAAAAGCGTCTTTCACAGCCTTTTGCAAGGCATCTTTGCCACAACCTGAGAGCGCGATGGTGATGGCAAGCACCCCCATTACCAGCAGAGGAGTGAAACGAGAAAAAATCTTCATATCTTATATAAGTTCATTATTAACCAATTAACTAACAAAGATACCCACAATATTCCAATCCCCACCCCAACCACTGTTAAAAAATGCTAACAAGTCAACGAGTCAACAGGTCAACGAGTCGATGCCATCGAAATCTCGAAAATTCGAAGATTCGAAATTTAATTTCGAAAATCTAACCTCTAACCTCTAATTTCTAACCTCTAATATCTCGCTACACTGGTTTCATGGCGGCGATGTGCTTGAGGAGGGCGAGGGCTTCGGTAACCGATTTCACGTTTTCGATGAGGAAACTGCAACGGTCGTTCACGTCGCGGAGTTTGCAGCGCAGTGGCTCGCTCTGCAAGTACGACAGGCAGCGGCCAAAAGCGTTGGAATTGTAGTACGCCGCATTTTCCTTGCCCACGAAGTAGAGGTAAAGGTTGCCCTGCTTCAGTGCCACCTTCTCCACGCCCAGGGTGCGCGCTATGCGACGCATGGGTACGATGCGGATGAGTTCGGCGGCAATGTCGGGAATAGGGCCGAAACGGTCGCGCATTCTCGCCTCAAATTCGTCCACCTCCTTATCGGTCTCCATATTGTCGAGTTCGCGGTAAAGCGTGATGCGTTCGCTCTCTTGTGGCACGTAGGAAGGAGGGAAGAAAAGTTCGAGGTCGGTGTCGATGGCACAGTCGTTCACATATTCCACCTCGTGGCCCGAAATCTGCGATTCTTCCGTCTGTTGAGCCTCGAAAGTATCGGCAAATTCCTGCGTTTTCAGTTCAAGCACAGCTTCCTTCAAAATCTTCTGATAGGTCTCGTAGCCGAGGTCGGCGATAAAGCCGCTTTGCTCCGCTCCGAGCAAGTTGCCGGCACCACGAATGTCGAGGTCCTGCATCGCAATCTGAATGCCGGAGCCCAAGTCGCTGAAACTCTCGATAGCGTTCAGTCGGCGCATTGCCACAGGGGTGAGCGGACGCTCAGGCGGAATGGTGAGGTAGCAGAACGCCTTGCGGTGGCTGCGTCCCACACGCCCACGGAGCTGGTGCAAATCGCTCAAACCGTAGTTTTGGGCGTTGTTGATAATGATAGTGTTCACGTTCGGCATGTCGATGCCACTCTCGATGATGGTGGTGGCAAGCAGCACGTCGTAGTCGTGGTTGGTGAAGTCGATGATGCGTTTCTCCAGTTCTTCGGGGCTCATCTGACCGTGGCCCACCACCACACGCGCATCAGGCACGAGGCGGTGAATCATATTTTCGAGGATAGGCAACTGGTCGATGCGGTTGTTCACGAAAAACACCTGACCGTTGCGTGAGAGTTCGAAATTGATGGCTTCCTTCACGATGTCGTCGTCGAGCGGTTTCACCGAAGTGAGGATAGGGTAGCGGTTGGCTGGTGGCGTGGTGATGGCACTCAAATCGCGTGCGCCCATCAGTGAGAATTGCAAGGTGCGAGGAATCGGGGTGGCACTCATCGTAAGGGTGTCGACGTTCGTTTTCATCTCCTTCAGTTTCTCCTTCACGCTCACGCCAAACTTCTGTTCCTCGTCCACAATCAGCAGTCCGAGGTCGCGAAATTTCACGGTTTTACCGATTAATTTGTGCGTTCCGATCAGAATGTCGATTTTTCCGTCAGCCAAGTCGGCAAGCAGTTGCTTCACCTCTTTTGGCTTGCGGGCGCGGGTGAGATAATCCACCCTCACCGGAAATTCCTTCAGGCGCTCGGTGAAGGTGTTGTAGTGCTGGAATGCTAATACCGTGGTGGGCACGAGCACAGCCACCTGCTTGCCGTCGGTCGCCGCCTTGAATGCCGCACGAATCGCCACCTCCGTTTTGCCGAATCCCACATCGCCGCACACCAGTCGGTCCATAGGGCGGTCGCGCTCCATGTCGGCCTTCACGGCTTGCGTGGCTTTGAGTTGGTCGGGGGTGTCTTCGTAGATAAACGACGCTTCAAGTTGCTGCTGCAAATATCCGTCGGGCGAATAGGCGAAACCCTTCGCCTCGCGGCGTTTTGCGTAGAGTTTTATCAAGTCGCGGGCAATGTCTTTGAGTTTGCTCTTGGTGCGGTTCTTGATTTTGTTCCAAGCACCGCCACCGAGTTTGCTCAACTTTGGCTCCACGCCCTCTTTGCCGCGGTATTTCGACAGTTTGTGCAACGCGTGGATAGAGCAGAATATGATGTCGCCGTTCTGATAGATGAGTTTGATTACCTCCTGCAAAGTGCCGTTGGCACGGTTGCGCACCAGTCCGCCAAACTTGCCGATGCCATGGTCTTCGTGCACGATGTAGTCGCCCACCTCAATCTGGTTCAGTTCTTTCAGCGAGAGGGCGAGTTTGCCCGAACGAGCGCGGTCGCTCTTGAGATTATAGCGGTGGAATCGGTCGAAAATCTGGTGGTCGGTGAACACGCACATCTTCAACTCGTCGTCAACGAAGCCCTCGTGAATGGTGCTTTTCACTGGGGTAAACGGAATCTCGTCGTGGCGATCGTCGAAAATCACACGCAGGCGCGCGGTTTGCTTCTCGCTGTCGCTGAGAATGTATAGTTTGTAGCCTTTCGCAATGAAATCTTTAAACGAACTGCTGATGAGGTCGAAATTCTTGTGGTAGATGCCTTGTGGGGTGAACGAGAAGGTGAGGCGTGCGTCGCAAGGGTCGGAGTTTTCGGCTGTGTGCCACTCCAGACGGCGAAAATCGCTAAAATCTGCGATGAAATCGATATAATCCACGATTTTCTCCATGGCGTGAGAATCGCATTCCTCGGCAATCATGGCGCTTGACGAAAGCGTTTCCTCCGTCACTGCCTTCACCCTGCTGGTGAGCCAGTCGGCACTGCGGCAAATCAGCCACGCCTCCTTCTGAATGAAGCCCAAAAGCGATGTTCCGCTGTTGGCTGCGTCGGCATTGTTGTTGAGAATGGAAATGCTGTTGAGGCGTTGGTCGCTCAACTGAGTTTCGACGTTGAATGTGCGAATACTGTCGATTTCATCGCCGAAAAAGTCGATACGGTAGGGCAGTTCGTTGCTGTAGGAGAACACGTCGAGAATGGATCCACGAATCGAGAATTGCCCCGGCTCATACACATAGTCCACCATTTGGAAACCAAACTCACGGAGTTGTGCGCCTGTGGCTATCAAGTCCACCTCCGAGCCCACGGTGAGGGTGATGGTGGTGTGGTCGATGACCTCTTTTGCCGCCACCTTCTCGGCGAGCGCTTCGGGATAGGTGACCACGCATTGCAGATTGGGGTTGCCGTACCACTGGTTGAGCACTTCGGTGCGGAGAATTTCGCTCGGCGCGTCTATTTGCCCATATTTGATGTCGCGCTTGTAGCCCGACGGGAAAATCAGCGTGGAGTCTTCGCCATTGATTTGGCAGAGGTCGTTGTAGATGTAGCCGGCTTCGTCGAGGTCGTTGGCGATGATGAGGTAGGGCGCTTCGAGGCGTGGTAGCCGCGCAAACAGCATGGCAGCCGACGAGCCAGCCAGCCCATCAACCGACACCACACGGTTGCGCTTCGCCGTCAGCAGTTTTTTGACGGCGGCAATTCGCGCCTTGTTGTTGAAAATATCACATAATTCTCTTATTTCCATTTCTTTTTAAGAAATTAGAAGTTAGAAATTAGAAATTAGATTTTTTCGGACCTATCGGACTTATCAGACTCATCGGACTTCTCGGACTTCTCGGACAAATTTTAAAAAAAAATCTGTGAGATCCGTGAGATCTGTGTGAGGCGAGTGAGATAGGCGTGCGTGGCTTCTATTTTCTAAGTATCTTTTTGTATTCGCCGGGCTTGTTGAACATAGCCACGGCTTCGTCCATTGCCTTGTGGAACTTCAGTTCGTTTTCACATTCGCCTGCGTCGTAGTAGTATCGCTTTACGATTTCGCTCGACAGTTGGCGGCTGATTTCCTTACGGTTGCGGTCGAGGTCGTGGTTGAGGTCGTGCTTCAGCATCTTTTCAAGTTTGTCGAACTCCGCTTTCACCGAGTCGGTCATATACCCCTCCGTTTCGGCGGTTTTGCGAAGAAGCGAAACGCCAGTCTCGCACAACTTGTCGTATTGGAACTTGTTGGGGTCGATAAATTTCTTGAAATCGTTGAAAATCTCGTCGGTGATTTCAAATTCGCCAGCAGGGGCGATGGTGGGGTGCTCGGCTGCGTATTTTGTGGCGTAGTCGAATGCCCACTGGTCGCGCACGATGTTGTAAACCAGTCGGTTCACCTCTGGGAAGGTGACTTTTATATCTGGAGTGATGCCACCACCGTCGCGCACCTCACGGCCGTGAGCCGTGTGAAACACGTTGCACAGACTGTCGGGCTTGTGCTTGAATGTGCCGTCGGGGTTGCGGTGGCTGTAGTCGATTTCCTGAATCAAGCGGCCACTTGGAATGTAGTATTTGGCGATGGTGAGTTTGAGCAAACTGTTGAACGGCAGTGGTCGGGTGGTCTGCACCAGTCCTTTGCCGTAGGAACGACCGCCAATAATCACGGCGCGGTCGAGGTCTTGGAGTGCGCCAGCGGTGATTTCGCTTGCCGAGGCAGAACCGCCGTCGATGAGCACCGCCAGTGGCATATCGGGCATAATGGGCTGCTCCGAGGTTTTATACACACGGTAATCCTTTGTGGTGCGGCCTTTTGTGGTCAGTACCTCAGTGCCTTTAGGCAGGAAGAAACCGAGAATTTTGATGGCCTCGTCCACCAGTCCGCCGCCGTTGCCACACAGGTCGAGCACCACCGCCTTCACGGCAGGGTTGGCCTTAAATTCGAGCAGCGCCTTCTTCACACCCTCGGCAGAGTGCTCGTTGTAGGTGTTGAGCGCGATGTAGCCTATGTTGTCTTTCGTCACGCCGTAGTAGGTGACGGGGCTGAGTTTGATTTTCTCACGAGTGAAGGTGAACGTCTTGATGCTGTCGGTGGTGTAGGGGCGTTTGATAGTCACCTTGATTTGGGTGTTGGCCTGACCTTTCAGGCGTTTGCTCACCTCGGCGCTTTTCAGCGAAGCCACGCTGTCGCCGTCAATCATGATGATTTGGTCGCCGCACTTCAGACCGGCACGAGCCGCTGGGCTGCCGGCGTAAGGGCCCGAAATAAACACGCCGCCGGTCTTGCGCTCCATGATGTAGGAGCCGATGCCGCCGTATTCGCCGGTGCTGATCACCAGGAAATCGTCCTGGTTGTCGTCGTTGATATATTCGGTGTAGGGGTCGATTTCGTCGAGCATCGAGTTGATGGCGGTTTCGATATGCTTTTTAGCGTTGAGCGTGTCAACATAAAAAGTGTTCAATTCCTTATATAAAGAGTTGAAGATATCCAGATTTCGGATTACAGTCGCCTCGCTGCCTTCTGCCGCTTCGCCTTTCGCTTTCTTCTTCCCGCTCCACGCCATTGGCGCAAAAAGAGTGGCGGCTAAAACGAAAATCGCTAAATTCCTTAAATTTTTTCGTGTCATGTGTTTTGAGAATTATTCTGCTAAAGTACTACTTATTGCCGAATTATTGGGGGTGGGAAAGCTGAAAAAAGCATAAAATAGGTTTTTTTGGTAAGATTTTTTCAAAAAATATTGCATAATTCAAAAATTGCAAGTACTTTTGCATCGCAATTCTCGGAGAGACCGGTTTTCTGGGTTTTGCAACTGCTTCAATAGCTCAGTTGGTTAGAGCACCTGACTGTTAATCAGGGGGTCGTTGGTTCAAGTCCATCTTGAAGCGCAAAACGAGAGGAGTCACACAGCGTGGCTCCTTTTTTTGTATCAACCAAACTTCAAGTGAAAGCACTATTGAATAAAGGAACTGAATTTTTTATTATATAATCACATTTTAAATTTACTATCTACGAAAATGAAGAAAGTATTTCATTTTGTGTTTGCAGCAGTTATGCTGGTGATGGGTCAAAGCGCGATGGCACAATCAGAGGTGACCACTGTGCTCGACGAATCATTTGCTGCATTCACCGAGGGCAGCGAGGCAGAGCCCGCTACCACCGACATCTCAAGCGGCTTGACCAACAAGTTGGGTACCACCCTCACAGGCTGGAGCGGACGTTATGTGTATGAGGCCGGCGGTATGCTGAAAATTGGCGACGGCGGCTACTTGCAGACTGCGCGCTACGATATGAAGGCCAACAAGGGCATCATCAAAATCTCGATGCGTGTTCGCTCTTACGACGAAAGCGGCGCCATGTTCGCTATCGCTGTGAACTACAGCAACAAGGTTACCGACTTCGTGTTCGACAACAAGTGGCACGAAGTGAGCTATGTGGTGAGCGGCGCAAGCACTTCAAGCACCACTTATTTGAAGATTACCGCATCTATGGCATTGAACGGCCTGCTCATCGACAACTTGAAGGTGGAACAGAGCGCCGACTTCTATCCAGCTCCTGTGGCTAAGCAACCAACCCAAGCCGATGGCACTTCGTTTACCGCTAAGTGGGACTACATTTCTGGCTCAACTGGCTACTATCTCGACGTATATACCAAGGACGCAAATGGCGCACCTGTTTATACGCTCCAAAACGAGTTTGTGTCAGGCGCATTCACTTCTTCTTATAAGGTGACTGGCCTCGATGCCGCTAAGCGCTACTTCTTCGTGGTTCGCGCTACCAACGGCACTGCTACTTCTGAAAACTCCAACGAGATTGAAGTGGTGAAGGTGATTTCAAGCCTCGCTGCTCCTGAAGCTCTCCCTGCAAGCAATGTGACTGCCGCTGGTTTCACCGCCAACTGGAACGCCGTTGACCAGGCAGAAGGCTACCTCGTGACCGTTTCGAAGGTGCTCACTTTGAAGGAAGACAAGAATATGGTTGTGGCTTCTGAAGACTTCTCTGCTTTCAAGGAAGGCACAGTGACTGCACCTATCTATCCAAGTTTGAACGAATACCTCGACAAGTACACCAACGAAAGCGGCTGGTATGCCTACGCACACCTCTACGCTCAAGGTCTGCTCGGTTTGGCTCCATTCTCTGAAACCTCACCTGCTTCACTCCTTTCACCAGTTAAGAACCTCGCAAGCAACGACGGCAAGTTCGTGGTTAAGGTGCGCATGGGCGGCACCCAAAGTGGCGTGTATGTGGCTGGTGGCGTAGTGACTGTGAATGTTTACAACGGCGAAAACGTGGTGGAAACTCAGCAAGTGACACTTTTGGAAGGTTTGAACGACTACACTTTGAACTTCACCAAGGGTAACGAAAACACCTATGTGGAATTTACCTACCCAAGCACCACTTCTCGCGTGTGGATCGACAGCATCGAAATCTCACAAGAAAAGAAGGCTGGCGACGAAATCATGAGCCTCGTAGGCGAATTTGATGCCGAAAACGCTCTTTCTAAGGCATTCGAACTCCCATTCGCCGATGGTATCAGTTACAGCTACACCGTGGCAGCTTACGTTACCACTGTGGTTGGCGGTGAAATCGACAAACTTTATAGCAAGGATTCTGACAAAGTGAAGGTTACATTCACCGAACAAACTTCGGTTAACGATGTGGCTGCCGCTAAGACTGTGAAGAGCGTTCGCTACTTCGACCTCTCTGGCCGTGCCCTCGCACAACCAGCCGATGGCGTTAGCATTGTGGTTACCACCTACACCGATGGCACCACCTCTTCTGCAAAAGTGATGAAATAAACCGATTCAATCGCTATCATATCCTGGCCCTCGGCTTCCCAAGCCGAGGGCTTTTTGTTTCCCCACCGTCCATCTTCTCCATTTACATCGATGCTATAGCACCGATGTGTGGGAAAGGGGGAAGGAGAGATGGGGGGATAAACGGAGAACACTCTGTAATTCCGTTAAAATTACAGAGTGCTCCGCATCATATATTAAGGAAAGGTTTAGTCTGTTTTTTGCAGGCTTTAGTGAATTTGCCGGCGTGGGTGCCTCGTGAAATCCACATTGCAAAAATAGACCTTTTTATATATAATGCTTTTGTCATTAATGCTTGTGTTTTTGTCATAAAACAAAAAAATGCTTGTCATGAAATCGAAATTCATGACAAGCACCAGGGTTAACTATCTAACAATCAACTAATGTGTGTTGCTTTTATTGTTTTTTGTGAATTGTGATCCATTCTGTGGGAGAAATGCCTTCTTTTGTTTTGAAAGCCCTTGTAAAATTGGGGTGGTTGGCATATCCGCTCGCCTCGGCAATGGCTTGAAGGGTGAGTTCGGGATGCTGCGTCATCTGCCTTTTTGCTTCCTCGATGCGCAGGTATGGCAGCCACTTTCTGAAATTGGTGGCATCGGTGTTGGTGCTGAGGTAGGCGTTGAGGGTTGATGCCGACACGCCCATCTGCTTCAGTGCCGTGCCGATGGTGAGGTTGGGGTCGGTGTAATAGCGTGCATCCACCCACGCCTCGATTTTTCGGGTGGCGTGTTCCGGAATGTCGGTGCTGGGGCGTTCCTCCTCCATCAGTTGCGCCTCTCGGATTTCATCGTTCACCTCAATGGCTTCCGCCATGTTGTAGCCGTAGAGGCAAAATTCGCACACCAGCCATGCCAGCACCAGATGCATTATCAGTCGGGTGAGAGAGTAGAGCAGGGGGGAAGATGTCAGTCCCACCCACGGAGCGAACACGGCAATCAAGAGTAGGGCGTTCATGGCGTGCGAAGTGTAGCGCAGTGCCACGTGTCGCTCCTGAAGTTCCTCGTCGGTGAGGCTTGAACTCGCTTTTTTCACGCCACGGTGCAGCACGATAGCCATTTGCGTGATTTTTGCAAACAGGGCAAGAGCGATGTAGAAGGTGACGGTGGTGTGTGGTTCCACATCGTCGATGAGCAAATCGTTGGTCAATCCGTAGAAAAACAGTCCGTAGCAGAACGCCACGAATATCACCGACCGCCAAATGTGCGGCTTCATGTCGTGACCGGCGCGCAGCAAAAACAGGCTGCCCAAGAAAATAGGAGGAATGGTCGCTACCAGAAACATGGTGCTGACAGCCCACGACAGCGTGATGCTCTGCTCACGGAAATTGCCAAAGAATTGCACCATATTGTAGATACACAGCAGCAGACAGCCCGTGAAAATCAGCCACCGCGCCTGATTATATACTTTGAGTTGCGTTTTGCCTCGGTTGACAAACACAAGCAGAATGGAGAGGGCAAACATGGTGAATGCGCCCATGAATCGTGTGCCAGTGACCAGGTCGTGTCCTATGCTGGGAGATAAATGCATAATGTCGTTTTCCTAATTGAGTGTCGCAGTGGCGACTATAAATAACTGTGTAAAAAAATATCGATTTTTCCGTTAAAACACAAAGTTAATATTTTTTTGTTAAAAGCCATCGTTATCATTGGAAATTCCACCAAATTCCACCATTATTGATTACGTATTGACGAAAAACTCCGTAAAACCCACTAACAATCAATTCATTTGCAATAGTTTCAAATTTTTACTAACTTTGGTTTCTATAAAAATTTTACTGTATTTGCGTATGAACCGAATGCTTTTGCTGCTGATGCTGGCGTTTGCCGCAGTTGCCACCCATGCTCAGCGAGTTTTCAGTGTGGTGACCTGTCCTGCCGAAGATGCTTCGGTGGCGATGAATGTGAGTTGGGCAACCGATGCCACCGCGCCACAGTCGCACGTGATTTACACCGAATCCACCGACAAATTATGGCGAAATGCACGCCGTGCCACCGATGTGGATATGCACCTGTGCACCACTTTCGACAGCCTGTGGAGCAAAACCGCGCTCAACGAAGATGTGTATGAGCGGTGGCGGTTCAACAAGTGCGGCACCACGCTTAAAAAACTCAAGCCCGACACCGAATACATGTACCGTGTGGTGGCTGGCGACCAGCGCACACCCATCTACCGCTTTCGCACGGCAGGAGCCAAGTGCTGGAGCGCGTGTGTGATTTCCGACTTCCACCACTATCCGCCAGTGCTCTCACGCCTGCGCTCGGCAATGACGATGATCGACACCATTTGCCGCAAAGACGCGTCGCTCGACTGGGTGTTGCACCTCGGCGATGTGATTGCGTGGGGCGGCAGTTACTCGTTTTGGAAGTCGATGTACGAAGAACCCATCTTCCGCAAATATATGTGGGCTGGCGTGAACGGCAACCACGACAACATGAGCCGCAAATACGCCAAGTGCACCAACGACTTTTTCCGCAATGCCAACCACTATCCTCGCAACGGCTATGCTGGCGAGGAGGGCGTGTGCTATTATTTCCGCTATGGCGATGCGCTGTTTGTGATGCTCAACAGCGAGTCGATGCGCACCGACGAGGGACTCGCTGCCGCTCAAGACTGGTTCCGCCAAGTGGTGCAGACGCAGCGCAAAAAGGCGCGCTACGTGATTGTGTGCGAGCATTACCAATGGTTTTACGGCAACGATGGCAAGACCTCGCAATACGCCAGATGGGGCAAATTGTTCGATGAATTCGGTGTGGATTTGGCTCTCGCAGGCAATAATCACATTTATGTGCGCTCCGGTGCGCTCTACGATGGCAAACTCGCCGCCGATGACAAAGGCACCGTGTGTGTGCAAACACCATCGAGCGACAACGACCGTGGACAGGCTGCGCGCGAATGGACACTCAACCGCGACATCATCAAGAAAATATGGACAGAGGGCGTGAACACCGTGGGCGCCATTCACCTCAATGCCACCCCGAAAGCCCTCACCCTCACTCTTTACGACCGCCACGGCACCGCCATCGACCACCTGCAAGTGCCCTCCAAAAAACGCTGATTTGGGGCGTTATTCGTAGTAGGTGATTTCGCGGTGGGTGGTCACGCCTTTTACGGTGCGCTCGGTCCAGTTGCCGTATTTGTCAAACTTTGTGTATTGATACGTCTTTCTGTAGCGTTCGCTCACGGCATCGCCCGTTTTTTCAACGCAGTCGGCATAGTCGATGAAGCCTTTGGCATTGTAGTGAAACAGCTCTGTACCCGACTCGCCTTCTGCCATCCACTCGGTGCTGGCGAGGCGCATATCCTTCCATGTGTAGTTTTCGATTGATTCCCACATTGCCATTTCGGTGATGCGTCCTTCGCTGTCGCGCGTGTATTTGACCATCGCCTGTTCGGGATCGTCGTATATGTCTTTCGACACGTCGAATGGGTCGTATTTGCCCACTTTCACGATTTTGCCATCTTTGCTGAACATGTGGGTGCGGCCGTCCCATGAATACTTGTCGTTCACATCAATATAACTCTCTTTCACCGTGTGCACAGGGCCGTGCAGCTCCAAGAAGGCGAGGTCGTAAGTCACTTGCTCGTTGATCGTATTTTCTTGGGTTTGCGCTTCGGCTATGTGTGCACTTTCTGCTTGCTGACTTCCGCCTTTGTTGCACGCAGAAAGTTGAATGGCAGTGAAAACTGCCACAAAACAGCAGGTAAGAATGATTTTCTTCTTCATGTTGATTCAGTATTTGGTTGAGTTTAGATTAGTCTGAAGTGTAATATGTGATGGTACGCTTCGTGAGATCACCGTTTTCGGTGCGCTCTGTCCAGTTGTCGTAATTGTCAAACTTCTTGTATTCGTACACTTCTTTTACGCGAGTCACCTCGGTAGGATCATCATCTTCGTATGTTTCATATTCCGTTGTGTTGGTGGCATACTCAATAAGCCCCTTAGGTCCATAGTGGTATTCCATTGTTCTACAACCGGATTCAATGCCGCGTACATATTTCACGATTCGCTTGCCTTCCCAAGTGTAGTCTGTGTCAAACATCGCACCCACAACTTTACAAATGCGTCCATCGCTGTCGCGGTTGAATTTATTCAAGAGTTTTTCGGGCTGACCATACACATCGGCGGTGAATGGATCATAGCCATTAAAGGTGACGATGTTGCCACTCTTGTCGAAAACATAGGTGTCGCCATCGAGGTATTGAATGGTGTGCACAGGTCCATGCGCTTCCACGAAAGCGAGGTCGTAGGTCACCCGATTTGCATTGTCATCTTGCTTTTTTGCTTCCACATTGGATGCGGCTTTGCTTTCCGCACTTTTGTGATTTTGCGCTTTGGCACACGCCGAGAGCATGGTGACCATAGAAATCACCGCTACGCAACTAATAAGGTAGATTCTCTTATTCATATTATTCAGTATTGGAGGTTAAAAATGTAATATTCACAAAGATAGACAAAAATCGCATAAATACAAAATTCCCCACCGTCGCCACGGTTTTATCGTAGATTTTCGGCACGGCTCTTTCATTTAAGATTTCGCTGCTCACTTAAAAATGTTGTTATTTTATAGCGTGTTTTTCTTGTATGGTGAGGGCACTTTTTGCCTGCACGGTTCATAATTCATGTGGCG
>OQVS01000680.1_pt1 | contig 23422 bp, 22 predicted proteins | sample 1691601 | NCBI WGS metagenome assembly OQVS01 (sample SAMN03418268, study PRJEB22391) | human gut metagenome | biome: human-gut; feature: organic feature; material: feces | host: Homo sapiens | place: Tanzania | collected 2013-01
GTATAATCTTGAACAACAAGAAAAAATACAAATTCTTTCTCATTTACTTGCTAACTATAATGACGGTCGCAGAAATTTTGGCAATACAAAAAGCAAGTAAAAAATTAGAAAGCTGGAGATTGCTAGATTGTGAAATGTATATAACCTTATCCCCCTCGCCCTTGTGCCACGAATTAGGAATATAAAAATTGCACGCAAAAAAAGTAACCACAAATACCGCCACCATAAACAGCCCTATCAGTAACGCTCCGCTTCGGCTGATTTTTTTAGGTTTTTTATTCTGCTCGTAGTAACCGTAACCATTACTACCGCTATTTCCATAGCCGCCTTTTCCACCAAAACCACCTCCTCGACCAACAAAACTATCGCCCCGACCACCAACACCGTAGCCTCCGATTTTACCATCTTGCCTATTTTTACGCCTTCTTTTAGTTTTATCATAACCGCTAGTAGCGTGCCTATCGCCTTTCCGGCAAAACCGAGCAAAGCTGGCACACTGCCTTCTTTTATGTTGGAGACGGGAGATATCATGTTAAGCATTTCGGCCGCTTCACCCTGCGGGTTTTCGATATCCTGCGCGGTAAACTCGTATCCCGCCACTATTGACGCATACTGAGCAACTTCCGCAGCGGTATAGTTATCGAACGAGCCGAGATGAAAATCTGAAGGAGTGGTGAGATTGAATATCATTTTTATCGGAATCGCCGATTCATTGAAACGCGAATACGCATAAAGTGCGGAGATATGAGAGCCTGCAGATGTGCCGGAGAGCGCAAGGGAAGAGGCCGAATATCCCCTATTTGAAAGCTCTCCCTTTATTGCGGATATGCACAGGGTAACATCGTCAAGCATATCAAAAATATCCGCATTCGATTTACTGCCGGTCACTTTTGCAACATTGTCATTTCCCTGGGACGAGAGATCATAGTCCATTGTAGCCGTTATATAGCCGAGCTTTGCATATCTTGCAGCTGCCCACGCCATATGTTCTTTTTCGCCCATTGTCCACGTTCCGCCGTGAATAAAAAGAAGAACGCCCTGCGGCTGTGATTTGTTAAGCCCCTTCGGAATATACAAATCGTATTTCTGAGCTTTGCGCTCACCGTAGGAAAGGTCGCGGTAACGCTCTCCGTCAATGCAAGTCCAGGCCTCAGCAGCTCCTGCAAGAAGATTTGCAACATCAAAGACCTTGTTCATCATCGGTACGGCGATTTTCGCCATTGCATAGCTCATATCCTTGACTCCGAAGCCGGTGGGGTCGTCGGACTCGTTGCCTTTGGCGTTAGCCGCCAGAGACAGTGCCGAAACGGTAAGCGCTCCGACGAGCATAATCGAAACTATTTTGCCGAGTTTTTTCATATTTTTACCTCTTTTCAAGTTTCTTGCAGACCCATTCAAGGTACTGCTCAAAAGCATATGCATATTTTTTATTATGTGTAAAACAGTGATTTGCGCCGGGAACAATAACGAATTTTGCATCCCCGCCGTCGCTTTTCAAGAGTCCGGCATATTTCTCGGATGCATCGGGAGAAACGAGCATATCGCTCGTCCCGTGGGCAATGAACTGTGGAACATCATAGCTGTTGATATTTTTTGTCAAATCGTAATGCGAGAAAAACTCGTCTGTTCTGCCGTCGAAATCCTCTTTATCAAAACACGCATAAAGCACATTCGGATTCCCGCTGAAATCTATCAGAGGATAAAACAGCGCGGCACTGTTTATGCTGTCGTCGATTTCGTCAACGGCATCTCGCCGATAGTTCTCGGGCAAAACGTCTTTCCCTCGCAGGAGATTTATGAATCCGGCAGCCTGATATCCGCCGGCGCTGAAGCCTATAAGACCTATCTTATCGGGATTTATCCCAAACTCTGTGCAATTGCTTTTCAGCCAACGAACCGCACGCTGCATATCGGCAAGCGGAGCGGGCATTCTGTAAGGATTATAGCGGTAGCCTAAGACAAAAGCGTTTATGCCGGCCTCGTTCAGTCTTTTTGCCGTTAAGGTTGATTCTCCGTCATCTTCGGGGAACTGCTGTGACGAAATATTGCCCGCCGCATAGCCGCCGCCCGGAATAATGATGACCGCGCTGTCGCTGCCATCTACGGGAAACGCCGTAAGAGTGGGTACATCGTCAAACTTTTCACTGCACAGACCTTTCTTCATAAAATAAAAATATGTATAGCTGTCCAAATTCCTCTTGCCCTTGGGGACAAGCTTTTTTGAACTGGCGGTCTTTATAAATCGCAACAAACCGATAACGCCGTCTGCCTTTTTGTCAATCTCCATTTTGCTCAGCTTATCAGCATCGCAGTTAAAGGGTATCGTATCGCCCCATATAGGATACTTAATATTCATCGTGCAACCTCACATGTTTCCGTGTGTTCTCATCCAAAAGCTCACCTGTGCGTTTATCGACCCGTATCGTGCGAAGTTCATCGGGTGCAATTCCGTTTTCGACCCAATCGATAAGAGCCTTCATTCCCGCGCTCTCCGGTATTCCCGGGCCTTTGTTTTTGCAGTCTCCGTGACCGTCTCCCGGTGTGAGCCAAAGGCGTAAGAATGTATCGACTTTTTCGTATCCGCCGCAGGATGCGCAGACGCGCTTGAAATAATCTATCGTTCCGTCCGTGGGGATGAGAGGATCGTTCAACCCGTGGTCAGCCATTATTTTGCCGCCGCGCGCCGCAAACGCGCTTAAATCCGGATTGTCTGCTCCCGCATTCGGGAATTTTTCTGCCGCCAAGCGAAACAGTTCTACGACTTCATTACGGGTAATGTCTCCGAATTTACGCTTGCCGTCTCCCGTTATCCATCTTGCGACATGGGTACACAGAAGGAAAGTCGAGCGTTTGTGGGTTATGGGAGCGTAGTTTATAGCGCCAACCGGTATTGTTGTGCTCCAAAACTTGACTCCGGGGCGGAAAAACTTACAGAACACATTTCCGCTTTCGTCGCAAAGTCCGCGCCATATCTCGTTCATCACAAGCGCATCCTGCTCGCTCAGGTCATACTTTCCGACAGCCGAACGGGCATCAAAATCGACCGGTTTATCAAGCTTATAATAAGCCTCTGAGCCGCCGACGCTGTCATGAACAGCCTGCATAAAAGCTTCAAGCTTTTTTGCGCTGAGCACATGACCGATATCATTCATAACAGCCATTGGCCAGAAGCCGCACGGCAGGAATTTCATCCAGTTTATCGCAGGGCACGATGCCCATATACCGTCAAAATCCTCCGGGTGCTCCTGAGCCTCAACAAACGACTGACGCCCGCCGCCCGAGCCTCCGTTCATATACGAGAATCTGACAGGGCGGCCGTGAAGAATCTCGGCGGTCGTTTTGCCGAACACAGCCATATGGTGAGTTGTCCGCGAACGCCAGTTTTCAATAAGGTCGAGCCGTAATTCATTTGTTTCCGGGTCTATTGCCTTGTCGGTAAGTCTGCTTACATTGCAGCCGTCCGCCGTCGCAGATGCGAAACCGTTTATCAACGCATAGGGCAAAGTCAGCCCGCGTACGGTATTCTCGGCGCGCCGTATATACTGTTTTCCGCCGGTGGAGGTGCCGCCGCCGCCCGTGCCCGCAAATCTGTCATTCCATGCGAGAGGCACCCAGACAGTAATAATTTCGTGAAAATTTCCGGTCTGATTTTTTATGACAACCTCGCAAAACGGCGGAAGTCCGTCTATGACATTGAGGCCGTTTCTGTATCTTCCGTTTTCAAACAGACGCACTCCGGTCACACAAAACTTCTCGCTCGGTATGCGTTTTTCGAGCTCCGACTGCAAAAATCCAACAGTACAGCGTTCTTTTATCCCGGGAGTCTGAGTCAGTGCGGAAATATCAAAGAATTTTATTTTGTCTTTCTCTTTCATGGAAAGCTCTCCCTAAAACCGTTTTTTATTACATTTTAACTCACAGCGAAGCCTTCGGCAACAACACTTTTATTTTTCAAAAGTATAACTGCCGCTGCCTATTTCGGTTTTTGAGCCGCCGAAAATAACCGTTGCTCTTGTGTTGCACGGTATTTTCACCTTGAGTGTATTGCCGTGCTTTTCAACGAAAATTTCACCCGCTTCGCAGACAAAGCTTCTTTTGAACGAGCCGAAAATATCCGTTTCGTCAGGCTCTATTATTATCCGCTTATAACCCGGCTCGGCGGGCTTTATACCGCAGACGGTGTGAAGAATATAGCTGTCCACGCAGCCGAACGCATAGTGGTCAAAGCTGGTTCTTTTGGGCTGACCGTCCTGTTCATAGGACTCCCAGTTTTCCCAAATGGCGGTTGCGCCGTGTTCAACCTCAAACAGCCACGAAGGGCACTGCGTCTGGCGAAGTATTGCCGCAGAAAGATCGTGTCTGCCTATTTTGTCAAGAACGGGAAGCAGGAAAGGTGTGGCGAGAAAACCCGTGCCGAGGCGTCTGTCGTTTTTCTCGACTAAAGCCGCAAGTCTGTCGGCATATTCTTTTTTCAGCTCCGACGGCACAAGATCAAACGCAAAAGCCAAAACATATGCGCCCATAAGATAGTCCGGCAGAAGATCGCGCTTGAATATTCCGTCTGTTATCGCTTGTTTCATCTTTTCCGCCGTCTGTCGGAAATAAGTAGAGTCCTCTCCGAGAAGCTCTTGAATATCGGCCATAAGCTTGAGCGACCAAAATCCGAAATACGGAGCTATATAGAATGCGGACTCTTTGCATATTTCAAAGCCTTTTCCCGTTCTTCCGGGAACAAGCCATTCGCCGAAATGAAAGCCGGTATTCCAGAGATAGCGGTCGATGTCCTCGGGATTGTCGCTTCCGCGTTTATCCCGTGCGGTTTTTATTATATACTCGCACCACTTTTTCATGGCGGTATATGTCCGCCTGAGTATATCCCTGTTGCCTGTCACGGTGTACATATCATAAGGCACCCATATAACGGCATCGCTCCAACCGGCTATACCGGTAAGCTCTGTGTCACCGAACGGCACCATAGTCTGTTTGCCCACCGTTTCATACAGCTTCGTGAACGGGGATATCAGCGGTATAACGCCGTCGGTTTGCTGATCCGCACACAGACCGTCAATCCAGCTTGAGAGAAACGGCGTCATCTCCTCGTTGAGCATTGCGGTTTCGGCATAGATAAGAATATCTCCTGTCCAGCCTGCCTTTTCGCGTCCGGGGCAGTCGGTCGGCACAGACATCATATTATTTTTCTGTGAATATCTGATGTTTTTGTAGAGCCGTTCGAAGCGCTTGTCGTCACAGGCGAAGCTCGCCGCATTCTCTTTTGGAGTGGAAAGGAGAACAGCTTTGAAATTCTCCGCTCTTATGTCGGAAATTCCCGTTACGCGGACATATCGGAAGGCATGAAAAGTAAATGCGGGGTCAAACACTCCGGGATGTCCGTCGGAAATATATGTATCTTTCTGCTTTGCAACCATTGCGTCAAAATAGTTGCCGTCCTTGTCAAGAACCTCGGTATGTTCAAGTGTTATTTCCGTCCCGAGAGGCTCGTCGACGTTAACTACGGTTTTTCCGGCAATAACCTGACCGAAGTCGATTATTTTATCTCCGTTAGGAGCGGTAAAAATGCGCTGCGGCCGAAATTCTTCAACGGCCGATATCGCGTCTGTCGGCTGAACTCTCAGATTTTTATACCCGTAATTGCGAACAGCGGGCTGCAGTTTTTCCGCCTGAGGGAGAGTCATATTGTGTTTCTCGCCCATAAATAAATCTGAAAAAACTATTTTTGACGCTTCGCAGGTCTCGCTGCCGTCGGATGCTACGATTTTATGCGTTCCGTCCTCAAAATCAACTTCAAGTCGGTAAAGAACAGACGGAGCCGGTTTCCGAGCCTCGGTGACAACGGCGGTCTGCTCGCAGAAATACCAACCGTCGCCGACAAGAAATTCTATTGAATTTTCGCCGCTGTTCAGCATATCGGTCACATCATAGACCTGATAATTGAGAATTTTATCATACGGTGTAAATTCCGGGGCAAGCTCACGCAGATCCGGCCTTTTGCCGTTTATATACACCCTGTAACAGCCGTATGCGGTTGCATAAAGGCGTGCTTTGGCTATATTCGCGCCGACGGTTGCCGCCCTTTTGAACAGCACGGCGGGATTTTCTATCCCATATGTAAACATCTTTGCTTCGTTTCTCTCAACGGTACTCTCGACCCACTGAGCCTGCCACTCATCCTGAGACAGAAACGCCGTTTCAAAAGCACTTTCGGCAGAGGCGCTGACATCCTCATTATCCCAAACCGTTACTCTCCAGCTATAAAGCGTTTTTGAGCGCATACAAAATCCGTATGCTTTGACAAAGCTCTGACAGTCAGAGAGAATTTTTTGGCTGTCAAAGACCTTTTCTCCGTCTGCGAATATTTCTATTCTGTACGCTTTTTGCAAAACATTGTTCCTGTCACTCTCGATTCTCCAAGAGAACTCCGGAGCAGTGTCGATAAAAGGTTTTTTTCTGTGATTTACTCTAAGGTGCGTTATATTCATTTGATTCTCCGATTCGTCAATTATATTTTCTTGAAAGCTGAGCCTCGCACTCTTCTCGGGTTATATCGCCGGCGTTACATTTTATCATAAGGTCGATATCCTTATCCTTTATCCTGTAAAACACCATAACGAGTATTCCCAAGAGGGTTCCGACAGCCGGGATAAGCGTATAAACGATCCAAAGCATATTGAGCGCCGAGGCAGGCTGCTGAATATTCTGTGCCGCAACATCGGCGAAGTCGGTAGCCTCGATCTCAATCCAGCCGGAAAGTCCGAGAAGGAAAAGTCCGAGCGACGAAGCAACGCTCTGCGTCAGCTTGGTGACAAATGAGTTCATCGCAAAGAATATGCCGGAGCAGTCTTTGCCCGTCTTATAACGGGTATATTCGATTGTGTCGGGAATAAGGAAGGTTTTGGCTATATTGGCTATGTTACCCGGCAGAGACTGCAAAACAAGCAGCGAACAGATGAGAACAATATGCTTTGAACCGACAAAATAGATAAGCATAAGCGGAATACTGCCCATTATTCCGGCAAGCAGTATCGTTTTTACTTTTCCGATTTTCTTAGTTATTTTTGCAGTGTTCAACTGGGCAATAAGGCCGGGAATCGCCGCTATGGCTATCGGAACGGCAAAAACAAGCGAATTTCCGAAATGGTAGTAAGCGACGAAATTTGCAAGATTTGCGCCGGTTGCAAGGCACGAGGTTATCAAAGTGGAAAGCAGGAGGACAAACATATATTTGTTTGTTTTTATGCACTCGAGCATATCCTTAAATGTATAATGGGCGTTTTCGTCCTCATTGACATTCGCAAGCTCGGTGTTGTATTCCTCGACACCGCGAACGAGCGGTATCATCATAGCAAAGAATATCACCGACGAACCTATAACAACATACTTTATCGGAAGCCCAACAAGCTCGCTGACAAGTGCATAAAAAACAATTCCGATAAGCATTATGACATTGTTGCTGAGTATCGACTTGTTCTGAATGATAACATTTCTTTCATCGACATTGTCGGTAAGCGTAACCGCCATGGAATTCATCGGCACTTCTACAAGCGTATAACTCAAATCATAGAGCAGATAGAATACGCCGAACCACACAAGCTTTCCGACCTCGGAAATTCTCATGGGCATCATAAAGAACAGGATAGTAAAAATCGGGAACATCCAAAAGGTCAGGCGATACCACGGCAAGTATTTACCCTTGCCGGCGATTTTTCTTATCTTGCTTAAGTCGGCTATCTTTATTTTATCAATAAGGAAACCGAAAATAACATCGTCAAACGAATCGATAAGTTTTACGGCGAGCATGACACCGGCCATTTTTGCGGGATTGATTCCCTGCATAAGCAGGAACATCGTCATAAATGTCGTTATGATAGCTCCCTCGCAGGTTCGTGCGAGATCGCCTATGTAGTATTTACTTCTCTGAGCTGTGGTGGTACGCCACGAGCTTTTGTCAAGAACGGTTTTTTTCTGTTTTTTCATTTAGCTGCTCCTTAAAATGTATAGACTGCGGACAATTTGTATTTCAGTTCTGCGCTTATTTCAATGCCGCTGAGTATTTTCGGAATTTCGAGTCCGCTTAAATCGACTTTGTCCATGTAGGTTTCGCTGAAAGTGAGTGAAGCGGAAATTATTTTTCCGGAATCCTTAGAAACAGCAACATTGATAACACCGTCAAAAAGCTCGATTTTTCCGACATTAAGGAAATTAATTTTGTCATTCGCCCTGTGCAAAGTGTTTTCTACGGCTTTTGAATCAAGGAAAAACTGATATCCCGCTTTAGGTGCCGATGAAGACGACGGCAGCGAGATCTTTTTGAGCTTGAATGTAAGCCTATATTCCCCGCCGGAGTCGGTAACATTATAAGACAGGCAGTCCTCTTTTTTTATGGCGGCAAAGGCGGGTTTCTCTATTGCGGTTCCTTTGCTGTTCTGTTTGCTTACCGTTTCGCTGTCTATATAATCGGCTATCAGCTTCGTCAGCGCGGAATTTGATGTTGAAAACTTAACATCCGTTGCAGTCAAATCATACTTCGCAGTTGATATCCTACTCTTTCCTATTGCCGACGAGAGGAGCTCAAACGGGTCAACGGCGGTTTGCGGCTCTTCCGACAAAGGCTTTTCGGTTTCGCCGTCAACAGTTGTACTTCGCTGCAATGTGTCGGTTTCATTGACTGTCTGCGCCGTATTACCCGTTTCTGTCCAGACTGTTTCGCCTGTGTTTACCGACGGTCCCGAAGTGTCGTCGGTGTCTTTTCCGACACAGGCGGTAAGGCTGAAAACGATAAAAACAAGCGCGAGGGTAAAAGAAATTATTTTTCCGTTCTTCATGTTGCATTTTCCTTTCCGCAAAGCTTTATTATTGTTCTGTATATTCTGTCCGCACACAGTTTTATATTTTGCACGGACAATTCTCCGTCATTTACAGCCTCCAGTATCCTGTCGACATCGCCCTGAGAGCCTGGCATTATAAGATCGTTTCCCGCCTTTATACAGCCCGCCGACGATGACACGGGATATTTCTGCCCCTCCGCGCTGACGAGCGCATTGGTAGTCCCCCAATCTGTCATAACAAATCCGTCGAACCCCCATTCGCACCGCAGAGCAGATGTGAGCAAATCGCGGTCGTTTGCCGCATGAACTCCGTTTATGAGATTAAGCGAGGACATGGCGGCGCTCGGCCGAGCCTCTTTTACGCATATTTCAAATGCCTTGAGATATATCTCCCTCAACGCCCTTTCGGAGAGATGAGAGTTGTTATAATTTCTGTTCGTTTCCTGATTGTTTGCGGCAAGGTGTTTTATTGTTGCCGCACATCCGTTGTGCTTCTCTATTCCTCTTACCGCCGCTGCGGCACAGAGACCCGAGAGCAACGGATCCTCGGAATAATATTCGAAATTTCTGCCGCACAGCGGATTCCTTTGAATATTCATAGCGGGAGAAAGCCAAAGCGATATGCCGAGCAGCTCCATCTCCGCTCCGATAACATCACCTGTACGCTCTATAAGCTCGGTATTCCAGCTCTGAGCGAGAGTTGACGCAACGGGAAGCGCGGTGCAGTACTGATATTTTTTAACCGTGCCGGAAAGATCGACATTCTGCATTTCCTTCGGAAGTATCATGCTGAATATAGGGTCTTCCGCCGGATTGCTGACATATTCGTTGCCGCGCACATACACTTTCGGGTTCACTCTTATGCCCGCAGGTCCGTCTGCCATGATTATCTGCGGTATGCCTTTCTCCGCAAGCAATGGAGTCGTGTCACCCGCAGCCCCGGGTATGCTTTTTGAGGCTATGCCGATAACGCTTGACTTTCCGCTGCTTATTCTCGCCGAGCCTACGCAGAGCACAGCGGCTTCCTGAACGGAAAGCGCAGAAACAGCGTCGCTTATTTTCGCGTCTTGCCGATATGTGTGCTCGACGGTCTTTATATTTTCCGTCCGCAGCTCCTTTCGAATAAGATGCCGAGGCGTGTTGCGCGGCGTTCTGTTCGGGTGAAGTTCTCCAACCTTTTCACCTCTGAACAATGCTTTGCACCTTTCACAAACGATATCTGCGCTCACATCGACAACCGCAAACTCCTTTAGATTATCCGATGAGTTTCCGAGAGCCATAACATAACAGCCTTTTTCAATCACCCATTCGGAAGTATCCTCATTGTAAGATGCAAGCCTGCGCGCCGAAAAAGAAACCGTCATGTGTTGTTCCTCTCCGGGGGCGAGTTCGCGGGCCTTTGCGAATGCGGCAAGACTTTTGATCGGTTTTGCAAGTTTGCCGACGGGAGGTTCTGCATATATTTCAACAACTTCTTTGCCGGAAAAAATATCACCGATATTCCGCACACGAACGCCGACTTCGATATTTTCGCCGTTTATTTCAAAACTGTCCGTCGATAATTCAAAATCAGTGTAGGACAGCCCGAACCCAAACGGATATAAAGGGGTTATTTCGAACGAATCGAAATATCTGTAACCGACAAAAATATCCTCTTTATAATAGGAATCAAAAACATCTCCGTTGAGTCCCGCAAATTCATCGGCAAAAGGATAATCGGAATATTTGCGCGCCCAGGTTGAAGTGAGCTTTCCGGAGGGAGACGCTTTGCCTGAGATAATATCCGCACAGGCTGAACCGGACTCCGACCCGCCCTGTCCGATGAGCAGAACGGCGTTTATATCTTCGGCAACACACAGCTCGCTCATATCTATCGGCGCGGCAATATTAAGCACAAGGACGAATTTATCATAAAAGCTTGCTATCCGTTTTATATCTCGAAGCTCCGTTTTGCCGAGCATATAATCGGAGGGGACAGCTTTTCTGTCTGCGCCCTCGCCGGATATGCGGGAGAGCACATATATTGCGGCATCCGCTTCATATCCTTCAAAACTTTCCGGACATATGAATTCCGGCGCCGTAAAAGGATGATGCATCATTTCAATCAGAGCATTCTTTACACCGTCGGCAGCTTTCTGCTGAATATGCGATTTAAACAGAGCTTTTGCGGCGGAAACCTCGCAGTCATAGCGCTTGAGCAGACGGTCTGTCACAATTTCATATCCCGCATCGGACAAGCCCTCTCGTACCGTAACATAGCTCCGAATATTGACATCGCCCGAGCCTGTTCCGCCCCGAACGGTTTGGCTTGCTCCTGCGCCGAATAAAGCTATCTTCCTTATGCTTTTACCGAGCGGCAATGTGCGGTCATTTTTAAGCAACACTGCGCCTTCCGCAGCCGCCTTTCTTACAAACTTGCGTGCATTCAACTCTCTTTCTGTAATTTTTTCATCGAATACCGCGAGCCTGTTATTCAAAATCATCACCACAAATCAAACAAAAATCATTCACTTTTCTGTTTTATTTTATATTATCGCCACAGCTTTATCATCATCACAAGTTGGGCAAATATCATAAAATCTTGACTTTCATACAGCTCTATGCAATAATAAAAAAGAGGTGATGTAATGTTTGACGGTATAAAATTCACACATAAGGAAACACAGCGGCCTATTGTGTCCCGCTCGATTTCCCCCGAGGTCTATAAAGACGACAAATACAGCTCCGAAAACCTTGCCAATTCCGAATTTTATATTTACGGCGGCATTGACGCTTTTCTGAGACCGGAAATCACAGACTATGCAAAGCAAAAGCTCTACTATATGCAGGCATTCGACATTTTCAGCTACGGCAAAGGCTCTTTTACACGGCGGAAAAATTTCTCGTCATATCTTATCATCTACACCTATTCGGGGAAAGGAAAGCTCTGCTACGGCGATAAAGAATACACTCTTTGCGCGGAGGACGGTGCATTTATCGACTGCCGAAAGCCTCATTACTACGAGGCGGTTGATGATTGGAAGGTGGCTATATTTCATTTCACAGGTTCGGAGTCCGACTATATGTGCAGCGAATTTGAAAAAAACGACTCTGTTGTGTTCCACGAATCGGTAAGCGGACGATTTCACAGATATATCGAGCATTTGCTCTCCGTATATGATTCGCCGAGTCTATACAGAGACCTCAGAGCGTCTCACTGCATTGAGAGCTTGCTGATATATCTGCTCATTCTCAACTCTGATATCTCCGTTTCCAAAAACGATATTCCCAACAGCGTGCAGACTGCCATGAAATACATAGAGGACAATTTTGAAAAATACATATCTCTTGACGACCTGTCGACGCTCACTAATGTCAATAAATTTCATCTCTCAAAGGAATTCAAAAAATACACAGGATTTTCTCCGCATGAATATCTGATACATCTGCGCATAAATCACGCAAAAATTTTGCTCAAGACAACGGAGCTTCCCGCAGTAAAGATTGCCCATTCGGTCGGGATACACGATGTCAACAACTTCTACTATCTCTTTAATAAAAAAGTCGGAATGACGCCGATAAAATACCGTCATTCCGGAGAAGTAATATTATAATATAATGCAAAAACCGCCCGAGGCTTGTACCAAGGGCGGTAATTTTTATCTGCTTACTTTGCCGAGCTCCTCATCTATTTTTTTCACCGTGTTTTCGTCAATATGTATCAGTGCATAGAGATCACGCAGCGAAACTGTATCCATAAATCCGCCTACTTTCCCTTTTGCCGCAAGATATATTCCATATTGAACCGGGAATTTAAACTTCAAGACCTTTGAAGCCTCTTTGTTTTCAAAAATAACTTTGCAGGAATTACGGGTTGAAAACACCGTGGAGTGCAGGTCGTTATACTGCGCACACTCTCTTATCGAAACATATCTGCCGCTCTCAAGTTCATCAAGCCATTGCATACAGTCATCGACCCAATCGTTGACACGCGGACAAAACTCACGCCCGACCGCTCCCGCACTTTCGCCGACGGAAAACCCGTGCTGCGCAAATCCGTATATATGCGCTTCGTAGTCAATATAATGCTCCTGAAATTTTTCAAAAAGATCTGTTGTATTGAAAACAGGCACTATCCAGTCATTTCTGCCGGTTGCAATGAAGCACGGACGAGTATCATCATTGACCAGGGAAGAGGCGTCGGGTGCATCGGGTGCGCAGAAAGCGAGGGTTTTACTTGATATCAGTGCATAGCAAAGCACTGCCGCAAACGGCTTGTATTTTGCCGCGGATGCCGCACAAGCCACAACATGACCTCCTGCAGAAAATCCGGCAGCCACAATGTGTTCCGTATCAACATGAAGGTCGTCCGCATTATCTTTCATATAACGCATTGCCGAGTCAAAATCCTCGAGCGGATAGGGCCATTTGTAATTCTTGCCGACGGAATAACGAAGAACAAAGGCATTATATCCGAGTTCGTTGAATTTTTTTACTACCGGGTCGCCCTCTTTAGGGTCGCAGGATCTGTATGCACCGCCGGGGACAATAAGAAATGTCAGCTTCTTTTCGTTTGTAACGATATGCGGTGTCAGCTCTACGCCGCGCTTTTTATCAAGAATTATATTTTCTGCTGTCATGGCTAACCTCCGGCAAAATAATATAGTTTGATTATATATGTTCATTAACAAAAACTCAACATAACAACTTGCGGTAATATCATAAAATATTGTTAAATGACACACGCAGCCCTTACAGTATCCCTTAAAAAGGCACACACTGCTTTAATCCCGAAACGGATTCACGGAGCATTTCTTTTCTGTACCGGACATCCGCTTTTTCAAAAGTTCAGTTGCGTTTTGTTTTTTATAATCTTCCAATATGCTTTTTGGCACTGCACAATCAAAATAATCCGGTGAATCTTCACTTGCGTGCACAAGATTTATCATCTCCGGAAAGCCGGGGAATTGCCACTGCTTTTCCGCATCGGAAAGTTCGTTTTCAATCAAATCTATCATATGAGAGATATACCTTTTTCCCAGATCCACTCTGTCATGAGCCGATTGAATGTGCCTGATAGGTAATGATTCCAAGCGTTGAAGGTGTTTCAGAAATTCCGGCAGCGACGGTGCTCCGGTAAGGCCGTATAGCAGGCGCCGCGCCACAGTGTCTCCGGAGAATAGGGTTCCGGTGAGGCTGTCCAATAAAAGAATGCTGCCCAAAGTGTGGCCGGGAACATGAAAAATACGGAGGGTTCTGTTGCTCAAATCAAGCTCATCGCCTTCATCCAAATAGGAAATACGCGGCATTTTTTCAGGCAGACTTATTCCGGAAAATTCACAAAGGGGAAAGTCGCTGTCCTCTTTGTGAAACATAACCTCGTCAAACTCGCTCATTCGATAGATATGGTCGGGATGACAATGAGTAATCACTGTTTGCAGCGGTTTTTGAGCCAACTCTTCGGCATAGAGGCGTATGCCCGGTACATCTACGGCGAGATCAATGAGTACGGCTTTCTTTTCTCCGACAACTAAATAGGAATTTGCCGTAGGCGTACCCATAGCCGTATCAGTCCCGAATTCCGTAGAGGATAGAAGGTAAATACCGTTTTCGAGTTCAATGTGAAAAATCTCTTTTTTCATAAGATTACTGTACCTTTCAGTCATTTTGTGCTTTCCTTTGATACGCATTAGGCTTGCAAAATATAGTATTGATTATGATGATTATAACACAAAAATCAAGTTTTTTAATCTGACATATCAAAAACAGATAATAAGGCTAAAGAATGTAACAAACAACTGCTTTTGGAAATACATAATTTCTGTCGGGTCTTAGGGTGTCCCCAACGAGGACTTTTTACGAAGTTCGGCAGAACGGAGTAAAAAGGCACTGCTCGCTAAGATGACGCAGGCATCGGGAGCAGTCATACTGTTTGACTCCGATAGGAGTAAAAACAGTCTGCTCGTTCAGACAGTACAGTTCCTTCATAAGCGCAAAAAAGAGGCGCAGCCGGTACGCATTTGCATACTGGGCTGCGCCTCTTTTGGGGCAGTAATACGGAATCAATTAAACGAAAATCACTTCAGCATTGACGATTTCGGCGGCTCGATTACGAATATTATTGCTCCGTCTGACCCATTCCATTGGGTCAGTTGCTTTGAAATTTTCAGTAACATTTTCCTCTTCGGACAGTCGTATTACAATGTCATTGAATAGTGCCTGCGCTTGCAGTTCGATCTCTGTAAGATAGCTGTTCAGCGCCCCAGCAGTGAGCAAATTGTAATAGCGTACACGGTGATGCTTTTTCAGGTACCGCCGATGTCGCTGTCCCCATACGCCGATCAGCACCTCGTCCTGTTCTCCAATCTTAAGATTGGGCAAGAAATAGTCGCCCTCCTGCCGGTATGTGCATCCCATTTTTTCAAATTCCGTCATTGTCGTTACCTCCTGCTATACCGTATGAATGACCTTAAATTTTTTGACCTTGACATTTATGAATTTGAGCAGCAACTCATCAACTGCGTCGGTAAACAGTTCCGCTGCAATAAGCCTGCTTCGCAGGTTATTCAGGCTCTCGATGATAAGCCGCCGTTCTGCCGTATCAAGCGCAAGATAATAGTTTTGCTTCATCTGCCGTTCCTCCTTTGATATTCTGCAACCATTATATCGAATGAGGTTGCCCAAATCAAATGTGTGGATCAATAAGTGAATATGTGTGTCGGCTTCGGTTTTGCTGTTTTACGAAATCCCTTATGAACATCCGCACCATAATCGGACACCAATTGTGATACAATAGGTATCATGATTGGTGTTCATTTTTCTCAATAAATGTGTAGGAGGGAATAAAGTGAAATTAAATGCTGCGATAAAAAATATGACTACCCAAATTGCCGATGTTCTTTCGCTTAACGATCCTTCTGTTTACATTTATGGTTCTTATGTGTTAGATGATTTTCAATACGGCTGGAGCGACATAGATATTCTCGTTCTAACCCAAAAGTCTATTTCCGAACAACAGGCTAATGAACTTGTTTGCCTCCGGCAGAGTATTACTGCCGCCGAGTCCGATAATCCGTTTTACCGTTGCTTTGAGGGTGGCATGTTGACACTAAACGCATTTATTCGCAAGGTTCCGGATAGAGTTGTCTATTGGGGAACAAGTGGACAAAGAATTACTGACAGCTATCATTTTGATGCGTGTTGCATGAAAGAACTGCTTGACTACAGCTGTCTCTTGCATGGAAAAGACATACGGGGACAATTGACTCCGCCTTCTTTTGAGGACATAAAAACAAATATACAATTTCATTACGATACGATTCGAAAATATGCAAGCAGTACCGGACGAAGTATCTATTCTTTTGGTTGGCTTTTGGATATTGCCAGATGCATTTACACACTTCGTACCGGAAAAATCATTTCCAAAACGGCTGCCGGAGAGTGGGCATTGCAAAACTGTTTATTCCACAACATCACCGCACTTGAAACCGCCTTAGAGGTTAGAAAAAATCCGCAAAAATATTTGGAAAGTGCCGAGCTGCAGGCTTTGTCGGGGAAGCTAGGAAATGCTATACAGCAGTATGCGGACGTGCTTGAGAAGGAATTAAAAACCACATCATTTGTTGGGGTGTGCACTTTTTAACGGTACTCGGCACCTTTTAACGAAAGGTCGTAAGGGATGTGCATTTTGTATCAAAGTAGGTCACTATTTTCAAATAAAGAAGAGTCGCAACAGTGGCTCTTTTTTATTTTGCGCGGGGCTTGAACCCGAGAGGGTCTGAGCGTAAAAAACAGTCCGGCGGACTGTTTTTAGCGAGGAGCGGTGAGCCGGGTACTGTCGCTAAGCGACGGTCGGCGAGCCATCAGTATGCAAGGCGCAGCCGCAGCAGACGCCAAGTCCCGTCTCTCGCACCAAAGATATAGCCTTGAAACAACGTATCTACGTGGTTTCAAGGCTTTTCTTTTGCCCTTTTGGGGTTTATTTGGGGCTTATTTTTGAACGGACTCTAACCCGAGAGGGTCTGAGCGTTAGCCCTCAATTGATCACAAATCAAAAATTCTGCGCCGAAATTGTCTTTCATCAACATATAAGGCGTGAAAGTGTGCATCGTAGCATAAAAAACACAAAGTATATTTATCTTTATCGCTTCTTCAATATCGATCAAATGCAAAAGCTCCGACACGGTATCAGCCATATCGGAGTTGCTTTTTATTTATATTCCTGTTTTGTTATCACGTATTTGCTTCTTCAAGTCTTTTTATCATAAGCTTAGCGGCTTTGTAGATATCACCGCAGCCAAGGGTTATTACAAGATCACCGCTCTGAGCATGAGCGAGAACATAATCGGCAACCTCATCAAAGGTATTGAACCATACGCTGCCGGGAATCTTTGCGGCAAGCTGTGACGTGTAAACGCCCTCCGTGTTAACCTCTCTTGAACCCATGATCTCGGTCATAACGCACTCGTCGGGAATTTTTAAAACCTCGGCGAAATCATCCATGAGCTTCTTTGTTCTTGAATAGGTGAACGGCTGGAAAACCGCCCAGACCTTCCTGTATTTCATCTGCATTGCCGCCTCAAGCGTAACTCTCAGCTCAGTCGGGTGATGAGCATAATCGTCGGCAAAGGTAATGCCGTTGATCTTTGCGAGAATTTCAAATCTTCTGCACGCTCCGCCAAACTGCTCGAGAGAAGCTATCGCCTTGTCAAACGGAATCCCGCAGTAATCCGCCGCCGCAAGAGCCGCAAGAGCATTGGTGACATTGTGCTTTCCCGGAACCCTCAGCTTTACGCTGCCTATTTTCTCGCCCTTTTTGTAAGCGTCGAAATGAGCGAAGGCATTCACCATTTCAACATTTTCGGCATAAAAATCGTTGGACTTGTCAAGTCCGAAGGTTATCATATCCTTACCGCCGACGTCGGCAACCGCCTTGAGCGTATTAGCGTCGTCGCCGTTATAAATAACCGCCTTGTTCGCCATTTTTGCAAACCTGTTGAAGGATTTGATAATATTCTCAATGTTCTTGAAGTATTCAAGGTGATCTGCGTCAACGTTGAGAATTATTGCAATATCGGGATCCAGCTTTAAAAAATGATCTTTAAATTCGCACGCTTCGCATACCATATTCTGCGTCTCGCCTACCCTGCCGTGGCTGCGGATAAGCGGAAGCTCGCCGCCGATTACCGCCGACGGATCCTTGTCACACTGAATCATGATCTGGGTGAGCATCGACGAAACCGTGGTTTTGCCGTGAGTGCCGCAAACGCAGTAGCAGTCGGAATAGAGCCTTGTTATAGCACCGAGAAGGTCGGCGCGTTCAACAGTCGGGATTCCCGAATTTTTCGCCGCTACAAGCTCGGGATTGTCGGGCAGAATGGCCGCCGTGTAAACAATAAGCTCTGCGCCCTCTATGTTTTCCGCTCTCTGACCGAGAGTTACGGGGATTCCGAGACTGCGAACCCTTGCGAGCGTGTCGGTCTCATTATTGTCAGAACCGGAAAGCTCATAGCCCTCCTTGTGCAATATTTCGGCAAGCGGACACATACCTGAGCCGCCGATACCTATAAAATGAACTCTTTTAACCTTTTTGAGTAATTCATCTATATCGTACAAGATATCATCTCCTAATCAGTCTTTACGCTATAATTATAAGGCATAACGGTAAAAAAATAAATAGCAAATTGAAATATTTTAGCACCCGCACAATTTTTTGTCATATGATACAGTGGAGGCAGAAGTAGAGTGTGCTCTGCGCTTCACAATACAATGAAAGGAATGACCGTAAAATGCAGGCAGAAAAATTTCTTGTAATCGGCAGCGACAAAAAGATGCAGGCGTGCCGCAGCAGGCTTAACGAGCTCGGCTTTGAAGCCTCATGCTGTGACGGCGAGTCATTGAAGAAAAAGCTTCCGCATTATCGCAGCATAATTTTGCCTATACCCACGGTTGCGAACGGTGTTATTTCGGGGACAGGGATATCCGTCGGCGAGCTTTGCGATAAGCTTTCAAAGGATCAGTTCGTTTTTTACGGAAATCTCGGTAACAATCCGTTCGGTGAAAAAGGCAAAAGCTATTATAATAAAAGCTTTCTCATAAAAAATTCACGTCTCACGGCGCAGGGAACAATGAGAATTATACTCGAAAACACCGACAGAGATATTTATACACTCAAATCCGCCGTGCTCGGTTACGGAAAATGCGGCAGAGCAATATGCAAATCGCTTCGGGCGAACGGCGCCGGCACAACCGTTGTAACAAGAAACCCGTTCAGCGCCGTCCTTGCCGAGAACGAAGGGCTTAAATCAATCGAATTTAAAGAATTTTGCAAAGAAGCCGCCGATTTTGATATCATCGTGAACACGGTTCCCTGTAATATATTGGGCAAAGAAACAATGGAGAAGCTGACAAAGCGGAATTTGTATATTGAAATTGCTTCAAAGCCCTACGGCTTCAATATAAACGAAATTGACAAATACAATTTCAGATATGTCCTTGCCGAGAGCCTGCCGGGCCGCTTTACACCGACAAGCGCAGGTGCAAACATTGCCGATACGGTCATTGAGATGATAAAGGAGGATAAGAATGAATAAGGTTGTGGGCTTTGCCATGTGCGGCTCGTTCTGCACCTTCAAAGAAGTTATTCCGCAGATTGAAATGCTTAAAAAGCTGAACTACGATATAGTTCCGATAATGTCGGAGATCGCATACGAGACCGACACCCGTTTCGGCAAAGCCGAGGAATTCAGATATAAAATCGAAACCATATGCAAGCATGAAATACTCCACACAATTCCGCAGGTCGAGCCGATAGGGCCGAAAAAAATGCTTGATATTCTCGTTATCGCTCCCTGCACGGGCAACACCGCCGCCAAGCTTGTCAACGGAATAACCGACACATCGGTAACGATGGCGGCAAAATCGCACCTGAGGAACGGCAGACCAGTTGTTATCGCCGTTTCAACAAATGACGGTCTTGCGTGTGCGGCAAAAAACATAGGAGCATTGCTCAATTACAGAAATATATGGCTCGTCCCGTTCAGACAGGACGATCACGAAAAGAAGCCGCGTTCGCTTGCCGCCGACTTCACGCTTATACCTGCCGCTGTTGAAGCGGCACTCAAGGGCGAACAGCTCCAGCCCATAGCAAGCGAGCCGAAATAAAAATCACTTTCATTTAAAAAGCAAAAATCTGCCGCAGCAAATCATTGCGACAGATTTTTTATTATTTCAGCGAATTACAGCTTATCTGCTATCTCAAAGATGAGCTTTTCTGTCTTTTCCCAGCCGAGGCACGGGTCGGTGATGGACCGGCCGTAAACGTCGCCATCCGTTTTCTGTGCTCCGTCCTCAATGTAGCTTTCTATCATTAGACCCTTGCAAAGCTTTCTGATGTCGGGATTTTCCCTCATGCTGTGGATAACGTCAAGTGCTATTCTCGGCTGTTCTCTGAACTTTTTACCTGAATTTGAATGGTTCGTGTCAACAATTACGGCAGGATTTTCAAGTCCCGACTTCTGATAAAGCTCATTGAGTTTAACGAGATCCTCATAGTGATAGTTTGACACATTCTGTCCGTCGGTAGTCTGGAATCCCCTGAGAATTGCATGGGAAAGCGGATTGCCGAGGCTCTCAACCTCCCAGCCGCGATAGATAAATGTATGGCTGTGATGACCCGCAGTAATGGCGTTCATCATAATGGAGAGGTCGCCGCCTGTCGGGTTTTTAAGTCCGACGGGAACATCAAGTCCGCTCGCCGTAAGTCTGTGCTGCTGATTTTCAACCGATCTTGCGCCGACGGCAACATATGAAAGCAAATCCGAAAGATATCTGTGATTGTCGGGATAGAGCATCTCGTCGGCAGAGGAAAGTCCGTAATCCCTGAGCGAGCTCATATGAAGCTGACGAATCGCAACAATTCCCTTGAGCATATCGGGGTGTGAGTTCGGGTCGGGCTGGTGAAGCATACCCTTGTAGCCGTCGCCCGTTGTCCTCGGCTTGTTGGTGTAAATTCTCGGTATGATGATAATTTTATCCTCAACCTGTTCGCTGACCTTTTTCAGTCTGCCGATATAGTCGAGAACGGAATCGTTCCTGTCCGCCGAGCATGGACCGATAACAAGCAGAAACTTGTCGCTCTTGCCCTCAAAAACGTCCTTGATTTCTTTGTCTCGCTTTGCCTTGACAGCCTTCATGCTGTCGGTCACGGGATAGTGCGCTTTTACGTCCTGCGGTATCGGCAGCTTATGGTAGAATTTCATGTTCATAATATATCAATCCTTTGCTTTAATTTGCTTTCGGTTTATCAAATTTCTCTCTTCGCTGTGTGGAAATCCTCATCATTTCGCACATACCGTCTTTGTCCTCGTTTTCAAGCATATTTCTGAGCGTTGTAAACTGATTGATGAAATTGTCCATCTCATCGAGAAGAAAACGCTTGTTTCTGATAAAAAGCTCACTCCACATTTCACCGTTGATTTTGGCGATTCTCGTGAGGTCACGGAACGAATCGCCCGTGTAAGCCTCAAATCCCGGAGTGTCGTTCGTGCACATCAGCGAGACGGCAATACAGTGGGTCAACTGCGAAAGAAAAGCAATCATTCGGTCATGGGATTCTGCGTCAAGCACACTGATGCGGTAAAAACCAAGCTCCTCGCCGAGCTTTTTGCAGCATTCAATCGCTTCCTCGGAATTTTTCTCGGTTGGTACAACAATGTAGTTTGCGCCGTGAAAAACCGATTCGTCGCTGTGTCTTACTCCGCTGCGCTCACGGCCTGCCATCGGGTGAGCCGCAATAAACTCGACGCCCTCGGGCATAAGCGCCTGCGCATCCGAAAGAATACAGCTTTTGACACCCGTTACGTCGGTGCAAAGCGTTCCTTTTTTAATCATTGAACCGTATTTTTTCAGCCATTCGATAAACGTGTGCGGATAAAGTGAGAAAACTATCACGTCCGCCCATGCAAGATACTCCTTTGTAACCGCCGTTGTACCGTCCTCAAGGAAGCCCTTGTCTATTGCATATTCAATGTCACTGCTGTCGAGGGTAATTGCCCTGACCTTGTAGCCCTTTTTAGTCAGCGCCTTAGCATAGCTGCCGCCTATAAGTCCGAGACCGACTATGAGAATTTTTGTTTTGTTATTTATCTGTTTCATATTAACCTTCTTCTGTTTCTATTCCGAGAGAATTAAGCATTGTGAAAAACTGCGGCATACTCTTTGAAACCGCCTGCGCTCCGTTGATTCTGCCGCCGAACCTCGTCAGCAGAACTGCAAGCGACATTACTATTCTGTGGTCGTTGTGACCGTCAAGAGCTTCATTCGGCGCATGGATACCGGACGGGTCAACGGTTATCGTGTTTTCCGAGACCGTGACCCTGACGCCGAGCTTTTTAAGCTCAAAAGCCATTGCATTGCCTCTGTCGCTCTCCTTGATTTTGAGCCTTGCCGTGTCGGTGAGCGTCACGCCGTTAAGACAGGCGGCAAGTGCCATAAGTATCGGTCCGAGGTCGGGGCAGTCCTTGATTGAGATCTCAGGCTTGCCCGATTTAAGCATCGGAAAAAGCGAATTCCACACCCTGTCTCCCTGACATGAATTTTCATTGAGATTGTCGAGCTTCACATTACCGCCGATGAAATTCAATGCGCCGAAGAAAGCCGCACCCGATTCGTCCGCTTCAACGTTTATTACGCCCGGGCTCCTACGCATTTGAGAGCCTTTTATAAACCATTCGCGCTCGGATATCTTTTCAATAACGATTCCGAAAGCGGCAAGCGAAGCAACAGTCATGTCGATATACGAAAGGCTCTCCGGCTCGGTCGTGAGCCTTATTACGCTGTCACCGTCAAGGGTCGGAAGCGCAAGCATAAGACCCGTTATGAACTGACTGCTTATGTTGCCGGGAACCTCGTATCTCCCTGCCTTTAAGCTGCCGCAAACGGTGATTTTTTCGCCGTCCGACTGCCATAAAAAGCCGTTTTTTTCGCAGATTTCACTGTAAACGGAATGAGGTCTTTCGATAAGCCTCGGCGAACCGTAAAGCTCCGTTTTCACCGAGTCGAGACAAAGCGGAATCATAAACCGAAGCGTGCTTCCGCTCTCTCTGCAATAAAGCCTGCGCGGGGTCTCTCCCCTGCTGTTCATTCCGTGAACCGTGCACCTTCCTTCGGAATATTCAATTTCTGCGCCGAGCGTTCTGAGGCAGTCAACCGTTGCGTCGATGTCCTCATTGAGCGACAGACCGTTGATTATTGTTTCGCCGTCGGTCAGAGCGGCATTGATAAGCAAGCGATGAGCAACACTCTTTGACGACGGAATCGAAACGTCTCCGGACGCCGTTCCTTTTTTTATTGTTATGTTCATAATATCATCTCCATAATACTTCTCTCAGCAAAGAAGTATTGGCGGTTTTTTCTTACCTTGGGTCATTCAAGCGGAGACTGAAAACAGTTCAACTTTACAGCGCATCCATGGGACGTGCCCACGCTCAAAGAAATTTTCATCAAACTTTTCGCAAAATCTCTCAGTCGGCTTCGCCGCCAGCGTCTCGCTGCGGCTCGGTCACGCTCCGAGTCGTATAATAAGATTGACGGCATAGTAA
>OQVS01000683.1_pt1 | contig 23380 bp, 11 predicted proteins | sample 1691601 | NCBI WGS metagenome assembly OQVS01 (sample SAMN03418268, study PRJEB22391) | human gut metagenome | biome: human-gut; feature: organic feature; material: feces | host: Homo sapiens | place: Tanzania | collected 2013-01
ATTCCATCCTCACAAGCCTCAGGGCTCTTCTTTCCTATGATACTGCTTTCTATAATCTTCATATTCAATGTCTTTATTCGTTTAGCACTCCAAAGATAACGCTTTTTATAGGAATAAAGTACATCCTTTAAGGAAATTTTTCATAAAAGCCTTGCTATTCCCCAATATTTCCCCTATCTTTACAACAGAAAAGCCGTACTCGATAAGTATATTCGCTATGTTGTTCGTATATAAGTAGATGAAATGGAATTTTGGTAGGAGGGGTCTAACTACGATCAGCCAAAGACATGAATAGTTTATGTACCTACAATAGGAATTAACTGACCGTATATGTTTGATTAAAAACATCTTATATGAAGAGATGAAGTAATAAATTAAAGTATTTATGGAAAAGTATTTGTTTTTATGGATATTCATATTAGTACTTTGCTTTTTGATCATATCAAATAAAAGGCTATTATCCAAGTTACGAGTTCAACAGAAAGTACCAAAACTCTTCTATGGATTATTGTTTGCGCTAATAGCAGGAGCTTTGACTCTCCTGTGCTTAGCTATTTTATATATGAGATAAGGAATCTTCTTTTGAAGTAAGTAACAGTAAAAAAATAACTTGGTACAAAAATGCTAAGCAGATTTGTACCAAGTTATTTTTTTACTGTTACTAAATATCTAACCCACTGCAAAATTACAACAAAAAGCTAAAGCGTCAGGTGGTCGTTTTAAGCACAAAAGTGTCGAAAACGTGCAATATGCCCAGTAATCTATTTATATTTCGACGGTAGCACACCATATTCTTTCTTGAAGTGCTGTGAGAAATATTTCGTGGAGCTGTACCCCACCATCACGGCAACATCGCCGACGCTGTATTCGCCGGTCCTAAGCAGTTTAGCAGCTTTCTTCATGCGTATGGCGTGCATGAACTGTAATGGTGACTTACCCACGACAGCCACCATCTTACGGTAGAGCGTGGAACGCTCCATCGCCATGTCGGAACTGAAAGCTACCACGTCGTAGTCCTCTTTCATCATGTTCTTTTCCATACACTGCATAGCCTTATTAAGGAATTTCTCGTCAACCGGTGTGATCGTAATCTTCTTTGGATTGACCTCTGCCTCCTGTTCAAACTCCTCATGCCTTTTGCGACGCTGGTCAAGCAGCATCTGCACGCATGCCTGCAAGACACTCATGTTGAACGGTTTCGTGATGTAGGAGTCAGCACCCGCCTGATATCCTTCTGCTCGTCCCTCGTCCGTGTTCTTGGCAGTGAGCAGAATAATAGGTATATGCGACAATTTCACATCCTGCTTCACGGCCCGACAGAGCTGATAACCGTCCATCTTCGGCATCATGACATCAGAGATGATGATGTCGGGCTGCGTCACACGTGTAGTGCTGAGAGCTTCCTCTCCGTCCGCAGCAGCATATACCTGATAGTCATTCTTCAAGACATCAACCATAAAGTCGCAGAAGTCGCGATTGTCTTCAACGACGAGCAGTTTCACTTTACCGGCTTTACCGTCATCGGGCATCTCCTCTTCCGCTTCTTCTCTTCTTACATCGACTTTCTTTTTTTCCTCCTCTGTGACATGGTCTGGGATGTCGATAAGGAATGTTGTACCTTTACTTTCCTCACTTTCTACAGAGACGGTTCCACCATGAAGCTCGGTGTATCCTTTCACAATATTGAGTCCGATGCCCGAGCCTGTGTTGAGCTGGTCACCCTGAGTCTCAGCGTGTCCTTGAAAGAAGCGGTCGAAGACATGCGTCAGTTCCGTCTTGCTGATGCCAACTCCACTGTCCGATACAGCGATATGCAGATGATTGTCGGCAGTGCACTCGGCCTTGACAGTGATCGAACCACCATCGGGTGTAAACTTGAATGCATTCGACAACAGGTTGTTGAGTATCTGCTGTACTTTAGGAACATCAAGATGGAACACCTTTTTATCAACATTGTCCGCATCAACAGTGAAGTGGATGTTTCGCTTCTTCGACAATTCACCAAATGCTATTGACAATGGTTCAAAGATCGTGTCGAGATGTACCACCGTCAGATTCAGCTTCACGCCTTTCTGCTCCAGACTACGGAAATCGAGCAGCTGATTGACAAGCGTATTAAGTGACTGGGCGCTTCGTTGTATTACGCCAAGCAACTTATGAGCATCATCTGGTATGTCAGTACGTTCGAGCAACGTTTGCAGGGGAGTAATGATAAGCGTCAGGGGAGTACGGAACTCATGAGACACATTGGTGAAGAACCGGAACTTCATCTCGTTGAGTCGTTGCTGGTCGCGAGTCATAGCCTGACGTCTCTTTTCTTCCATCTTTGCCTTACGTTTCGCTGCATAACGACGTATGGTAAACATGGTCAGCGCAATGAAGAGTAAGACGTATAAGGTATAGGCCCACCAGGTTGCCCATATAGGCGGGGTAACGGTGATGTGCAGCACCATTTCCTTGCTCCATTTCGTACCGAGCATAGAAGCCTGAACATGAAGCGTGTAATCGCCGGGAGCAAGTGCAGAATAGGATATCATGACTGTTCCGTTTCGGTCGTCGGCAGTAAGCCATGACTTGTCTATACCATCCAACTTATAGCGATAGATGGTAGAAGTAGCGTATAAATAGTTGAGTGATGAGACAGCAAGACTGAAATAGTTCTCTTTGTAATCTTATTGAATGTGTCCGTCCTTAACTCTTTCGAAAACAGACACCGACTGTCTGTTGCCTTCGCCATCTATGCCGTCTAATAGTCTGAAGTCCATAATCTGAGGCTGCAACGGAGCCTTGTAGCCTGCCATCTCCCGTGGATTAAGAATATATAGCCCCATAGCAGTACCGATGCATATTTGTTCCCGATTATCAATAGCTATCGCCCGTTCCATGAAACGGTCAGACTGAGCGTTCTCGAAAGACGAGCGGTGGAGAAAATGGACGTAGTCGCGGTCCGCGCTCAGATATCCGATGCCATTGGCTGTCGTAATCCAAAGATTATGGTCTTTGTCTTCTACAATACCCGTGACAAAAGTATTGTCAAGGCCTTCCTTGTTGCCATAATATTTTACGCTTTGTTTTTTGAAATCATACCGCAGCAATCCGTCTTGTGTGCCTATCCATATGATATTATTGTGATCCATGAACAGCACATTAGAACTGTTATTGTATACACTCTCGTTCAACACACGGCAACGTGAGGTATCAATTGTCCTTCGTACTGGGTCAAAAACGAAGAATCCATTTGAAGTACCCACCAAGAAACCTCCGTCTATCTGACAGGCATCGTTTACCTTTCGGTATGCCGCCAACATCTTGAGACCTTTCTCATTTGCTGCCACGTAATGGTTGGTAGCCGGATAGAATACGCCTAAACCATTGTTGTGTGTACAAACAAGATAAGCTCCCGGACCAATCTCCTTGCAGAACTCGCCGCTTAGAGAGATGACAGCCTGAGGTCCCTGGCTGTAGTTTTTTACTGCATGTGTTGCAGGATCATAGCAGAACAAACCGTCACAAGCGGTAGATAGCCACAATAGGCCTTGGCTGTCCATAGAAATATGAACAATCTCCTTGCCATCCAAAACGGACGTAGCGTGTTGGTAAGTCCCGGTACGTGGGTTGTAAGAGTATAATCCATTGTTCGTAGCGAGCCATAACAGGCCTTTACTGTCATTGGATATAGAATTGACCGCCAAATTTGTACCATTAGCTTCCAACGGGATGAAGTCGAAGAAAGAATGGCGTAGTCCATTATCAGAATAAATCACTCCATTGGTTTCAGAGCACAACCAGAGTCCTCCCTGCCAGTCCACTGCGATATCCTGCCAGTCATAGTTTCCCTGACGCATACCCCACAGATTCCCTTCAGCCGACAAGTTTCCTATCAAATGCAGATTTCTGTCAAAATGATATATTCCTGACTTTCCCACAGCCCATACTCCGCCATGATTGTCGGTTCGCATCCGCATGATGTTGAGAGAAGCATCAACAGTAGTAAACTTATGCGTTACCGGATTATAACATACCAGTCCTCTAACCAGGCGTAGCAATATCCTTTGTTTGTCAATCAGGAAAGCCTTGACACGATATCCTTCCTTATAAGGAGCAAAGCGCGTACTCGCCGCCATCCGGCCGGAACGTACATCAACAGGAGTGATAAGTCCGTCGGAAGAGAATACCATAGCCTTGTTTCCAAGTCTGACAACATCCATCACCCAGATTACGCTCAAGCCTATCTTTCTGTGCGGCAGTCGGAAAAGCTTGCGTGCAGGACTTTTCCAATCATAAAGATATAAGTCGCCCTTGTTGGTGAAAAGCCAGGCTTCTCCCTCATTGTCAATGAAGAAATTATCTAATCCGTCTTTTATATTGGCTGCCTTCAAGATGTCCTTAACAGGCAAAAGCGTATAAGTACGAGTGTCGACGGCATATAGCGCATTGTATCCACGTATCCATAGCCTACCCTGTCTGTCCAGAAACCAGTTGTCGTCGATAGGATTGTTGATGGCAAGGCTCTTCTCCCTGTTCATGTCAAGATTGTGAAATCTACTGCCGTCGTAGAGACAGAGCATGCCGTCCACGGCAACCATCATACGATGGTCGGGCAGACAGATCACCATACGAGAACGGTCGTTGGCAAGACCCGACGACACGTCCATCTGAGTAAAGACGGGAAGTCCTCCCCACCCCTTGAGAGGGGCGAGAAGGAACATCAAGCACAAGCTAAATATGCTAATTGAAAATCTGAGCGGTATATTCATAGACCGAATGTTATTGTTTACCAATACGTATGACCGTAATGCTATACGGAGGCATGTCGTAAGAGAAATGTTTTGACATTTTCTGTTTGCTTTCCACTGGGCGAAGGTCTGCTTTAAGATGCTGGCCTTGCCCGTTTGTCAAGTCGGGCGGAGCTACGAGCAAGGTTTTTACCGCTTTACGCCCCAGCTTTTTGAATGCGCTGAGGTCGGCAACAGCCTTATGTGGTTCAGCCGTGGTGTTTACCATTTTCAGAATGATGTCGCCACTCTTACTATCTTCAACGCATGACGTAGCTGTTTTTTTGTCAATATCGCCTTCTGAGAACACATCGCTCCAATAATAATCGCCATGATTGCGGCCGAATACTTGCTGGACGTAATAGTTGACCGTTGGATAGACACTGTCCTTATCGAAGAAAATGAGGTCAGGTTTCCACTGGGTGTTTCCTATACGGGCCAACAGTGGAGCATAGGAGGCAAGGCTCACTACATCTCCATTGCGTTCTACATGACAAAGATAAGCTGCTTCGGCCAAGGCGTTCTCCCAGCGATTGCCACGGGTAGCATATTCACCAATATATACTTTTGGACCTTTGCGGCCATAGTTGTCGTAACGATGGAAATTGTCGAGGAACCACTGTGGGGCACGATAGTAATGTTCATCCACAAGTGCGACATGAGTCTCGCGTGCTACTTTCCAACCTTCTTCAAAATCCTTGCCATTAGGATCAGGGCCAGCAGTGCCCACAATCTTTATCTCCGGATGATATTTACGGACGGAGTCAACAATCATTTGGAAACGGTCGCGGAAGGCGGGCGTGATGCGATCCTCATTACCTATGCCGAGATACTCAAGATTGAAAGGTCTGGGGTGACCGGCCTCAGCACGTTTGCGGCCCCAAGTGGTAGTGGTAGAGCCATTACAATATTCTATAAGGTCGAGAATGTCTTGTATATACTGTGGCATCTCGTCCATAGGAATGGCTTCCTGTCCTGTGCCGCGTGTACGCGCCGTATTCTGGCAGCTGACTCCTGCAGCAATGATCGGCAAAGGCTTGGCACCAACATCTTCACAGAACTGCAGATACTCATAATATCCGAGTCCCTTAGTCTGATGGTAATCCCAAATATTATAATCTTCCACTCGCTGCTCAACAGGACCGATGGTATTCTTCCATCGATAGATATTGCTCAGTCCGTCGCCGTGAGCCAGGCAGCCACCCGGAAAGCGGACGAAGGCTGGATGCAGATCAGCGAGGGTCTGGGCCAAGTCGGCACGCAAGCCATTCTTACGGTTCTTAAAGGTTTTCTGCGGAAAGAGCGACACCATGTCGACGCCTATACGACCTTTATGAAGAAATCGGATGTCAAGAGTAGCATTCTCTGCATCGCGCTTAGGAGTAAGTGTAGCAGTGTATTTCTTCCAGTTATGCCCGGTAGCAGTTATCTCAGCTGATGCAAGAATGCTGTCCTTGTCGACAAGCATGATGCGGGCCGGCATATTATCTATGGTCTCACAGCGGAGCCATACAGAGAAATCGTAACTGTCACCACCTTTAACCGTCATGCCATGATATCCGGTGTTTCGAATTCCGGCTCCTTGATGCCCCACGGTAAGGACATCAACTGTGGCATAGTGTCGGTTGTTCTGATTGAGCGGGTTGGCTGTCTCAAGAGAAAAGCGTGCAATGGCATTGCCTGTCTTCAGAAACTCCCATGCAGTGAAGTTATGCCACTGTCCGAGTTTATAATAAACTCTCAAGTCTATGTCACTCGGTGAGTATTCGAAAGAACGGTTCTGAACCATCTCTGCATAGAGACCGCCGTCAGCAGTGAAGTTCAAGTCCTCGATAAAGATACCGAAGAGATCTTTGCTGATAGCCTTACGTTGAGGAACTGTCTTGGATATAACAGGCAGAGCCACCAACAAAAGCAGAAGAGATACAAGATGTTTTGGGGTTCTCATTTTTACAATTATTGTTTATTGTTACTATTATTGTTTTCGTGAATTCAGATTAATATACACCGTTTTATCCCGGTCACAGCTGATGATGCCGTCCTTTTCCTGGAGTTCTGCCACTTGTATGGTTGAACGGCGGGTAGCGTAGTTATCTGCCTTGTTTCCACCGGCGCGTCCAGGATGAGTGAAGTAGAAGATGTAGGCACGGTCTCCATTGACAACCACTTCAGCATGGTTGCCGTTTACTCCGTCGTCAGCGCCCTTGCCGGGAGCAGAGAGGATTTCATCTTTCTGTCGCGTCCATGTCTTGAGGTCATCAGACGAATAAATACCCTGACCATCCCAGTTGTCGACAATCATAAAATATTTATTATGCCAGCGGAACACATTAGGTCCCTCTCCACGCTTGTCACCGATTATCTTGCCGTGGTCTGTCCAATGCTTCAGGTCTCTCGACTCAGCCATGCAAACAGACTTTCTGTCTGCCTCATTGTTATAGAACATCAGCCAACGGCCATCGGGAGCCTGAATGAGATCTGCATCAATCACCCTGTCAGAAGCAAGTTCCAGACGGTCTTCAAACTTCCAGTCCTTAAGGTTCGTGCTTGTCAGATGAACAATCTCACGAGGATGTTTCCAATCTGCAAAGATGCCCGGCACCACAGTGAGAAACATGTGGTACTTGCCGTTAGCCTCAACGACATCGGGTGCCCAATAGGTATAACCTTTGTCCTTGCCATAGTTGATGTTGGCATCCCCGACATATCTCCACGTCGCGCCATCCTTGCTCTCCGCAATGCCTATCGGTGTGCTATGCACCCATTCCACGCCTTTACCTCCGGTCATGTTAGCACGTCGGTTTGTATAGAACATCCACCACGTCTTGCGAGCTTTGTTGTAGATAATTGTCGGGTCAGCAGCTCCATCATAGATAGGATCACGATAAAGCGGCTTATCGGCTTGATGATCGAATTCCTTCGCAGGCAGAGCATCGTAATCGAGGTGCCAGTAGGCGGCAAGTTTGCGCGCCTCAGCATCGGTCAATGTTGTCACGCCACAGTGCTTGGGCTTATCGAAGTTAGTTGAGAACATGATGCTGTCGTTGAAATGGCCTAACGGCTTCCAATTGACAAAATCGGTCGTCTCCTCGAAACCGAAGTTCGTGACCTTGTTGCCATAGTTATCATAGATGAGCACCCATTTGTCCTCGCCGATACGCTTGAAGATGGTCGGAGCCTCACATGCCTTTGGCTCGAAATCAATCCACTTTGGCGAGAATTGCCAGGGACCAGTAGGATGGTCAGAGACAGCCTGTTTGATGCCTGGTGTCATTTCATGGGCGACATACGACAGAATATATTTCCCATTATACGGACAGATGTCGCCGTCGATGGCTGTTGTCTTTCCGTCAGGATATTCGAAAAGCAGGCGTGGTGCCGATTCTAACTTATTGAAGTCGTTGTTGACATAAGCATAATATATTCTGTTCGGACCGTTCTTGAAGCGCATGGTGAAATAGATCATCAGCTTCCCGGCTTTAGGGTCGTAGATGGTCTCAGGTGCCCAGGCGCAGCCAATCTCTGAGAACTCAGGAGAATACTTGTCTACACGAAGCAGTGAGCGACTCCAATGGATGAGATCCCATGATTTCATCAGCACGAGATTTTTGTTATTGCCCCATGCGTAGATCTTGCCGTCTCGCTCCCATTCAGTGGCACGCTTGCCCTCACGCTGGGCGAAGACATGAAGATCAGTCATGGCAAGATAGAAGGCACCGTCAGGACCACGGTAGATATGTGGGTCGCGGATACCACGCTGTTCAGCTATAGTGTCACCGGCGATGACAGGCTTCTGACCGTTGAGGGCGGTGAAATGATAGCCGTCGCGGCTCAGAGCCATGTGCAGTCCGTGATCTTCGTCCTTATGAAACACCATGAGGTAAGCAGCCATGTCTTTCTCTGTCGGCACGCCGTTCTGATAAACGAAATGACGATAGGTGACCGTGCCCTTGCCGATAGCGGGAAGAGCGGGGCGCAACGCAAAGAAGCCTCCGAGCTTCGTATGGTTAAGACTCTCACCATCAACATTGTCGGCAAGTGTCTGCCAAGCTTTCCCATCTTTGCTCACCTCAATAACGAGATTACCGGCGCGGTTATGGATTCGGGCAACAAAATGCCTTCCTATCCGGTTAGGAACAGTTGTCTTCTTCTCCTTATTATAATAGATGGTGAAGGTTTTGCCGTCTGTCATCACCCCCGAATAACCTTTCTCACTGTAGAACAACAGTAAGCCGCCTTGCGTGCCTTTGCCTACCGTCACGTCAACAGAAACTGTATAGTTTCGGTCGGTAGCCGTCGTGAGCAGCAACAGGCTGTCTGTCTGCGCCGGTTTGCCCACAGTCATCATCAACGAACCATTCCCCGTCTTCACTGACTGTGGCTCATAATTTTTCCAAAAAGACCATAGTAGTTTAAGATTTGGAGCAGTAAAGTCATCAGAGATATCTGATACTGTATTGACATAACGTGCTGGAAGCTGACGCTGCTGTGTAGCAGGACGATACCATCCGTCTGAAGTCCATTCTATCGGTTCGATAAGTGTCTGCCTGCCTAAACTGTGCAGGCCATTGGCATAGGCATGATAAACCACCCACCAGTTACCTTTGGTATCATCTACGAGGGTGCCATGCCCTTTCGACCACCACGTCTCACTCGCCGACCATGTATGTACGATAGGGTTGTAAGGAGAATTCTCCCAAGGACCCATTATATTCTTGGATCGAGCCGTGATCACCATATGGCTTGTAGGCGGTCCGGCCGTACCTCCCTCAGCAGAAGTGAGATAATAATAGCCATTGTGATAGGTAAGCTTCGGCGACTCTAAATATTGTCCTTCAGTAACATAGTTTCTTGGTATTCGCCATCCGTTATATACTTTCTGTTTTTTTCCTGTCACCTTAAGTCCGTCATCCGACAAAGGCACGACCTCACCTTCATTGACAAAGAGATAACGTTTTCCATCTCTGTCAACGATATGCCCAGGATCAATGCCAGTCACATCAAGCAGTACAGGTTTAGACCATGGACCTGCCATCTTGTCTGCCACTGTCACAAAGATATGACCGTTAGCAGAAGGAATATAGATATAATATTTCTGTTTGTACTTCACAAGGTCTGGAGCCATGGCAGAGCCGTCGAACTCAGGGAGAGCGCGGCAGAACGGCTCCCAGTTGACGAGGTCTTTCGAATGCCAGATAAGGAAGCCCGGCCGGTACTGGAATGGCGAATGTGTCATGTAATAGTCATCTCCATCACGCAGGATGCTCGGGTCTGCATAGTCACCGGGCAAGATGGCATAAGGGTAAGTTGACACAACACTGTCTGCCAAAGATCTTAGCGGCCAGAGTTGTACGAAAATAGCAAGGATAACGGCTTGCAGAATCGTATCAAATGATTTTCGTTTCATATTATTATTTACTTTGTTATTATTTACTTTGTCCCACTGAATGGTTTTCGGTTGCAAAGATAAGCATATTATGCCATAAGATATTCTCATTTTGTTGCATAATACTGACTCTTTTGTGAAATTACTATTTTCATCATTAAATGTAACCGAGTTGCGAGGTCTAGCTCATAATAACTACATCGCCTCCTTCATCATCGCCCTCATCTGCCTGCGTGAAGTGAGAAGCTGAGACTCGATGGTGCGCTTAGACACCTGAAGCTCTTCTGCGATGTCGCCAGCGGTCATATCGTCGAAGAGACTCATGCGATAAACCTTGGCGCAGGTTGGCGAAAGCTTGTCCATATTCTGGTTCACGATACGGAGGGTATCGTGATATTCGGCTGTACGTTCTGCATTGCTATGCTGAAGTTCCATCTCATACTTCTTGCTCTCCTCCATCTGATGACGGAAGATACGGCGACGGAGAACATCCTTCACCTTGTTGGCGGTGATGGTATAGGCAAACGATTTGATGGTTGCCTCGTTGATGATGCCCTCGAAGGTCATCATCTTGATGAAAGCATCCTGTACCAAATCCTCAGCCTCCTCGCGGTTGCCCAAGCGGGAAGTTGCGAAGTTGACGAGTTCATTCTGATGAACGGTGTAGAAAGCGGCAATAATTTGCGCCTGGTTATGAGTTGTCTGTTCCATAATCGTTTGATAGTTGTTTTGATTTCTGCTGCAAAGGTAGTTCAAACCTTTTTAAACAGATGTATCAAACGTACCAACAATATATGTGAAACGTACCAACCTCTCTCCACCACTGATTATCAACTACTTACAACACATAAATTCTTAAGAATACTGCGATGGCAATACCCCGAACATCTCCTTGAAATGCTTGGCGAAGTTCTGTGGAGAGGCGAATCCGGTGCGATAACAAGCCTCAGACACATTGCAGTTACCAGCCTTCAGGAGCTTCGCCGCCGTCTTCAGCCTCACCATTCTGATGAAGTCGGCAGGCGTCTGACCCGTCAATGATTTCATCTTGCGGTAGAGACTCATTCTCGACATCACCACATCAGTAGCCAGCGAATCGATGGTGTATTCCGAGTTGTCGATGTTCTTCTCTATGCAGGCGATTACCCCCTTCAGGAAGTCTTCGTCTGGCGATGAATCGGTCACCGTCTTCGGGTCAAGCGAGATGCTGTGAGAGAAGTCTCGCTGGCGCTTTTCCTGCTTTTCCAGCAGATTGCTGATACGAGCCAGAAGCACCTCCATATCGAATGGCTTAGCAATATAGGCATCGGCTCCCGCCTTGTAGCCGGCAGCTCTGCCCTCGTCTGTACTCCATGCCGTGAGCAGGATGATAGGGATATGCGAGGTCTCGATGTTCTCCTTGATGCGTCGGCACATATCCGTGCCGTTCATCCTTGGCATCATCACATCGCTCACGATGATGTCGGGGTTCTCTGCCTCAGCCATCATCGCACCTTCTATTCCATCCTTTGCCGTCAATACATTATTATATATACGGCCCAATTCCTGGGAGAGGAAATGACAGAAGTCTTCATTATCCTCCACCACCAGCACGGTCTTCTCTATCTTCCGGGATGTCTGCACCCCCACGGCACCATCCACCACATCATCCATCACAGGCGATGCGATGCAGTTTTCCTCAGAAGCCTCCTGCTGCACTTCACGCTTCAGGTCGGCAGGAATATCCACGATAAAACGGGAACCCTTACCCTCCTCGCTTTCCAGCGAAACCTTACCTTCGTGCAGCTGGATGTATTCATATACCATATTCAATCCGATACCCGAACCTATCTGTTGCGAGCTAGAATCCTGCTCCGTGCGATAGAATCGTTCGAACACATGCCCCTGCTCTTCCTTCGGAATGCCGCAGCCCGTATCTTCCACTATGATATGGGCGCATCTTCTGCTGTCCAGGATGCATTTCTCCAGACTAACACACACACTGCCCCCAGCCTTCGTAAACTTGAAGGCATTGGAGAGAAGATTGGTCAATACCTTGCCCACCTTATCCTTGTCGAAATACATAAACAGTCCCTCGGTCTTGTCTTCGAACGTCAGGCGGATGTTCTTCTGCTCAGCCAGAGGCATGAACTTCATCGTGGTATATTGGATAAACTCATTCAGATTTCCACTCGTCAGGTTCAGTCGTTCTCCATTCATCTCCATCTTGCGGAAGTCGAGAAGCTGGTTTACCAGCTGCAGCAGGTCGCCCGCATTCTTGCTTACATCGTTCAGCTGATGGCGGGTCTCGCTATCCGTGGTACGCTTCAGGATACTTCCTATAGGCGTGATGATGAGCGTGAGCAAGGTGCGGAACTCATGACTGATATTGGTGAAGAAGCGATACTTCATCTCCTCCAGTTCCTTGTATTTCTCATCCTCCATACGCTTGCGGTTCTGCTCCATCTTCCAGCGGTATCCCCATGTAAGGATGGCGATGAAGAACAGAAGATAGATGAGCTTCGCCCACCAGGTGGCCCACAGAGGTGGCTGCACCTCTATCAGGAGCTTGGCAGGATGCTCGCTCCATACCTTGTCGAAACCGGCAGAATATACCTCCAGTTCATAACTGCCCGGAGCCAGATCGGTGAAGTTGGCTCTGCCCACTCCATCCTGCGGATTGATCTCTATCCATCTGTCGCTCATCCCCTTGAGCCTGTATTTATAATAGGTATGCGAAGGCATATCGAAGTTCAAGCCCGAGAAGTGGATAGTGATGAAGTTCTCATGATGTTTCAATATCAGTTTATCAGTTGCCGATAAGGCAGAAGACAGGATGGTTCTACCATCCACCTCCTTGCCCGGCAACACCTCCTGATTGTTCACCCAGAGAGAAGTGAAGATTGGATGCCCCGTATATTTCATCTCCTTCACATCGGCAGGATTGATAACGTAGTATCCGTCTTGCGTACCGAAGAACAGGTTGCCCCCTTCCAGATGTCCCACCGTCATCCAGCCGAAGTTGCTCTTTCCTAATTTGTTCTGGCTATCGAATACCATCAGCTTCAGTTCGCCATCCTGCAGGCGCTGGAACCGGCAAAGTCCGTTAGGCGTTGCAGCCCATACATTGCCATACCGGTCTTCTATCAATCCATTGATCATCTCGTTAGGCATTCCCTCTGCCTTTCCGAAGAAGCGGGAAGACTTATCCTTCGGATTGATGACAAAGAGTCCGTTGAGCGTACCTACCCATACCCTGCCCTGACGGTCGATGAGCAATGCCTTGCAAGGTCCGTTAAGCTTCACCTGCGTAGCCCCATCCTCCACCAGGTCCTTAGGGAAGAGGGCACGCCGGGTGGCTGGCGAATACACGAACAGCCCCTGGGTGGCAGCCACCCAGATGCGATGCAGCCTATCTTCCTTGAAATCATTGACCACCTTATATTTCTCCAGCGCCTTGTTACCTAAAGGCACGATTCGCCTGCTCTGCTCATCAAACCATCCGATGCCGCCATGGTAATTCACCCAGATGCGATGCGCATGATCTTCCAGGAATCCACGCACGATATCGTAATTGATATCCTTGGCAGGAATGCCGCCCTGCAAGATGTGATGGGTTATACCTTTTTCCCGCAAGAACAGCCCCTGACGGAAAGTTCCCGCCCAGAGCCTTCCCCTGCTATCCATCATGCTCCGGATATAATCGGAGCCACCCAAAGGGATAAGAGAAGCCTGATGATTCAGAGCATCCAAGGCAAACAAGCCCTTATCAGAAGATAACAAAGGTAAGCCATTCGGCAAATCGTTGATGCGATAACCATTCATCTTCAATCCCAAGGCAGCTAATGGGAAATAGGCAAACTGCTGCAGGTTGGGATGATAGAAACAGAGTCCCTTGCTCCACAAGCCCAGCATCAGGTTACCTTTACTGCAAGCAATACCCTGAATATCATCAATCAAAGTCTCACCTTCCATCGTATGGATCTCTGAAAGAAGAGAGACCTTGCCATTGGGAGAGATAGACAGAAGACCCGCCTGTCGGATACTGGCATACGCCGTTCCATTTTCTGCAATGCAAAGTGTAACCATTGCAGCCGCCTCATTCTCATACCGATGCTGCCAATGATGGCTGGCAGATGCAGAAGTTTGATAATTCGCTGATACCGAAGAGCGATAATGGGCTGAAGCTGAAGGCTGATAGCTAGCCACACCATGGTTCCACATCAGCCAAAGCTGATGCCTGTTCTGGGCAAACTGCATGAAGTCGCGTGCAGGAACCTCTCCCTGCCAAACCCTCTCGGAAGAAATAGTCTTGGTCATGGCTGCATTCATCCCCTTCACCCTGCCATCTGAATAAAGGAACCAGTGGTTTCCATTGAAATTGCATACATCGCGCAATCCTCTGGTTCTTATCTTTATCTGCCGGCATGGATTCTCCGGCTCTCCTATCTTAGACGCTTTCACCATCAGCATCTTTCCCGATTTAGTAACAAACCATAGGTCTTTCGCCGAATCAACGAAGAAATCACGCACCTTTTCCCTGATGCCCATCGAAGCCAGCAGCCCCTTGACATCCCGCACGTAGGCATCCTTCGTCAAATCAAACACCAGAATCTTTCCCAGTTCCTTGATCCATACCCGCTGCCGGGCATCCACATACGCCGTAGATAAGGCAGAAATATAATCGGCAGCATACCCCTCATCGCCCATCGGAGGAACCGAATGGAAGGTGCAGCCATCGAAAAAGGAAAGATTGGAGGATGTTCGTACGCCCAATCTGCCATCAGAAGTCCAGAACAGGGCTTTCACCTCATCATCCGGCAAACCATCGCTCGTATTGATGAGGCGAAATGAAGACTGGGCGCTAGCCAGAAGATGGCTAACGGTAAATGCTATGAATATAAGGTATAGACGCAATGCTTTCATCCTGTCGTTATTCTTGTTTTTATCTTTAAGACGGCAAAAGAATATACACCCTTTTGCTGAATAGAACGCTGCAAAGATAATGGTTTTCCTAAATTACACCAAAAGTTTTTTAGAAAAAGACACATTTTTTTGCATTTTACGTAAGTATATTCTGCAGCACATTCGTACCAAAGGCAAAATTAAACGAAATTATAAACATCAAAACCTACAAGAAAGATGAAGAAACAGCTATTAGTTTTGCCGATGTTGTGCTTGGCAGCAAGCCCATCGCTTCAGGTTTCTGCAGCGGAGACGCTCAGTATGAGCATCCAGCAGCAAAAGGGCAATACCATACAGGGTATTGTAGTTGACCAAAACGGTGAGCCTGTTATCGGCGCATCGGTAAGAGTGAAAGGTAGCAAGAATGGTACCGTCACCGATCTCGATGGCAAGTTTACACTCACTAATGCCAATGGAAATGTGGAGATTTCATATATTGGCTACAAGACTCAGACCCTCAAGAATCCTAAGGGCGGCAACCTCAAGATTACGCTCTCTGAGGATAACAATGCCTTGCAGGATGTCGTAGTAGTAGGTTACGGCCAGCAGAAGAAGGCCTCCCTTACTTCCGCCATCACCCAGATCAAGGGTGAGGAAGTGTTCAAGGACCGCTCCGTATCTTCCACAGCCGTAGCCCTTCAGGGTGAGATTCCCGGTTTGACCGTTACCCGTACCTCTACCCGTCCAGGTGATGAAGGTGCAGCCTTCAAGATTCGTGGTGATATTTCCATCAACGGTAACTCCTCTCCACTCATCATCATTGATGGCGTAACGGGTTCCATCGACGAATTAAACTCTATGAACGGTAACGATATCGAAAACATCTCCGTATTGAAGGATGCTTCTGCAGCCATCTACGGTTCGCGTGCTGCGAGCGGTGTTATCCTCGTTACTACCAAACGTGGCAAGGAAGGCAAGGCACAGATTTCCTATCATGGTTCCTTCAGCCGTACCATCAATGGTATTCAGTCGCCATTGACCAACACCAGCGAATGGCTCGACATGTTCTACGAGGCTCAGTATAACGATGCCAAGGTTACCTCAGGCGCTACGGACCCAGAGATGATCCACAAGAACATCAACTGGTGGATATTCAACAGCTTCGGTGGTCCAACACTCGACGAGACCGATATCGATCCAGAGACAGGCAACCCTACCGTTTATAAGGGTGAGAAGCTCTTCAATGCGCTCCGTACCGGCAAGGTACTGACTCTGCGTAATGGTAACAAGATAGAACGTTGGGATACCAACCAGGACATAATGGATGCCCTCTACGGACAAGCTAATTCGCAGAAGCACAATGTCAACATCTCGGGCGCAGACCAGCGATTCGGCTACAACCTCTCCCTGGGATATGAGAGTGCACAATCACAATTGAAACCAGCTTACGACGGTCAGCGCAAGTGGAGTGCCCGACTCAACTCCGACTACAAGGCAACAGAAGACTTGAAGTTTTCTACCAATATCGCATACGAGAAGCGTCATCGTCAGACTCCTTCACAAGACGTGGGACAGGGATGGATGGATCAGTGGTTCTGGCCTATCTACAATGAGAACGGTGACCCATACGATACCTTCTCTGGAAACCGCAACCCTATCGGTGGTTTGCTCAACGGTGGTACCTATCACTATTATCTCACCACCTTGCGTGGCAACGTGCAGGGTACTTACGACTTCCATAAGCTGCTCAAGGGATTGACCCTGACTGGTAACGCTGCCTACAAGATGGTAGAAGAGAACAGTCAGCATACCTATTACAAGGTACAGTATTACGACTGGGTAGGAACTCCTACAGGCAACAAGAAGAGTCCTGGCAGCATGGATCAGGTTAACAAGCGTTGGGAGAACATGAACCTCAGCGCCATGCTTAACTATAAGAACACCTTTGCGGAAGTTCACAACGTGGCAGCCATGTTGGGTATGACCGCAGAACAGGAAACCTACAAAGGTCTCTCTGCATCCAGAAACAAGGGACCTCTCTTCGAGGGTTCCGGGTTGGAAGACTTGGATATGTTCCAGGGTGGCGACAACAATGGCGCAGGCGGTGGAAAGAGTTCATGGGGATTGGTATCATACATCACCCGTCTGAACTACGATTACGACAACCGCTACGCTGTCGAGTTCCTGGGCCGCCGAGATGGTTCATCCAAGTTGTCAAAGAACCAGCGCTGGAAGAACTTCTACTCTGTATCAGGCTACTGGCGTATCTCTGGCGAGAAGTGGATGAAGAGCCTCACCTGGTTCAACGACCTGAAGCTCCGCTACAACTATGGTAAAACGGGTAGCGTGGAAGGCATCGGCAACTACGAGCGTTATGCAACTCTCTCTACCGGCAGCACCATCCTCGGTATCAATCCTAGCGCACATACCACCATGTGGCTGGGCGGTATGACCAGCGACCAGCGCAGTTGGGAGACCATTGAGAGCCATAACTTCGGTCTCGACTTCACCCTGCTGAACAACCGCTTGAGTGGATCGTTCGATTACTTCATCAAGAACAATACGGGTATGTTCATCAGCGTAGAGTATCCTCAGGTACTCGGAGCCAGCGCTCCTAAGGTAAACGATGGTAAGTTCGGTGCCCGCGGTTGGGAGTTTACCATCAACTGGCGCGACAAAATTGGCGAAGTGAAGTACAATGTTGGCTTCAACCTTGCAGATGCCCGCTCTGAGGTGAAGAAACTCACCAACAATGAGAATGTGCCAAACGCAGGTATGAACTCCAACAGACTGATAGGCAAGCCTCGCAACTCCATCTACGTATATAAGACCGACGGACTGTTCCAGAATCAGGCAGAAGTAGATGCATACTACGATAAATATTATTGGAACGCAGACCACACAGGTCCAAAGGAAGGCAACGTCCTCCCTGCTCCTGGTAAGCAGAAGACCAATACCCTCCGTCCTGGAGCCCGCAAGGTGGTTGACCTCGATGGTGATGGTGTCATCACCCGTGATGATATTTACTATGCAGGCGATGCAGCCCCACGCCTCTCCTTCGGTATCAAGGCAGGCTTGGAGTGGAAGGGTATCGACTTCAGCGCATTCTTCCAGGGCATCGGCAAGCAGAAGATTCTGCGCACAGGTAACATGTATGCACCATGGGTTGTAAACTACACAAGACAGAACGTATCCTTCATGGGCAAGATGTGGAGCGAAGAAAATCCGAATGCCGAATATGCCATAGCCTCTCGCGACGCGGCCTTCAACAGGTGGAACTATCAGAACAAGGACGTGAGCGTACAGAACAACAAGTACATCCGTCTGAAGTCACTCGTTGTAGGCTATACCCTGCCAAAGGCATGGACCTCAAAGGCTGGCATCAACAAGCTGAGAGTTTACTTCTCTGGCGATGACCTCTGGGAGTGGACCAAGGTGAAGGATGGATACGATCCTGAATATGGTGAGGCATCCAACAATACCTTCCCATTCAGCCGCCAGCTTACATTCGGTCTCGACTTGACATTCTAAAGTGAAGAAAAGAAACAATTATTTTAAAAGGAAACAATTATGAAATCAAATATAACAAAATTGTTGATGGCTTCAGCACTCGTAGCAGGCATGACCTCCTGCAGCGATTTCCTCGAAAAGGAACCTCTATCATCAGCTACCGAAGCCATCGCATTCAAGAATGCAACCCAGTTCCAGCAGGCAGCCGACCGCTTTGTTGACCTGATGGGTGGTTGGGACTACAATAAGTGGGATGGCGGTACCGACATCACAGGTCTCGGTTCCAATGGCGGCGGTTCTGCTCCAGAGAGCAGCGGAAACTGGAACGACAACTACAAGAACATCCGCCAATACAACATCCTGCTGAAAAAGGCAGATGAATACACCGGCGACAAGAAAGCCATCAATGCCTCGGTAGGTACAGCCTACTTCTTCCGTGGCATGGCTTACTTCGAACTGTTGCAGCACTTTGGCGGTGTGCCTGTCATCGACCATGTACTCGCTGTAAACGACGAGGCACTCTATGGTTCTCGCAAGAGCCGCTACGAGGTATTCAACTTCCTGGTAGCCGACCTCCGCAAAGCCATCGAACTTCTTCCTAAAGAGACTGCCATCGCAGCTGCCGACAAGGGACGCATCAGCAAGGAGGCAGCTCAGGCTTACCTGGGAAGAGTACTCCTCTATGAGGCAACTTGGGAGAAATACGTGCCTACCATCAACTACGACCTGGATGGAGACGGCACAGAAAAGGGTGCAGGTACAGCCAAGCCTCAGGGCTATCCATCTGTTACCGACATGCTGACCGAATCAAAGAACATGTCGAAGGCGGTGATGGATGAGGCGAAGAACAATGGCACTTACGCCCTCTGGAACGAGTGCGACTCGCTGAGCTACTACTACCTTTTTAATATAGACGACAAGGGTGGCAACGTATCCAACCCTTGGGGAAAGGGAAAGAGCACCAACAAGGAGTTCATCATCTACAAGAAATATGACTACGACTTGAAGCGCGTGGGCAAGAACATCGGTCATACCGTACAGACCTGGCAGGGCGTTGGCATCAGCACCCAGTTTGGCGAGTCATTCCTCTGCCGCAACGGATTGCCTATCCGCATCAGTTACACAGGCGACATGAAGGACGCCCAGAACAACCCCGAGTTTGAGGGATGGGGAACCTTCGCCGGCGAGTACCACAACCGCGACTACCGATTCGTAGGCAGCACCTGGTGTCCTGACCGTGTAAGCTGGGGTAACCGCCCAGAATACAGCACTCCTCATGCAGAGGCTGACGGCAAACCTTACCCAGAACCATTGGTAGTGAAGAACAATGATGAATACGATTCGTCAGACCCTGCTTACTCCAGCGTTCGTGGTGTGTTCCATCCAAGTCTCCGTGGCAATACCACCTTCTATGGATATGGCAGCCGCAAGTACAATCCGGAAGGTACCCGTGCAGACAAGACGGAGTCACCTGATTGGCCTATCCTTCGCCTTGCCGAGGTATATCTGAACTATGCTGAGGCAACTTGCGAACTGGGCAATGGTCAGATCTCTGATGCCGATCTCGACATCTCCATCAATCTGCTCCGCGACCGTGCCCGTGTAGCTCACCTCACCAATGCCCTCATCAAGGATGTATGGGATGCAGGATGGTGGGATTACAAGACCAACAAGACCGTCTGCCACAAGATGACCATGCTCGATGAGATTCGCCGTGAACGTGCTTGCGAACTCTTCGGAGAAGGCTTCCGCATGGATGACCTGAAGCGTTGGGGTATCGCACAGATCAACCTCCGCGGACAGAAGTTGGGCCGCCACGTATTGAATACAGCTTACACCACCAACAAGTGTAACGACAACCAGTACTTCGGCGAGCCTTGCTACTACCCAGAGAAGTATCCAACCCAGTATGGTTTATATGATGAGAGTGCCGGCGTAAGCAAGGATGATCCAGACTATGGCCGTACCATCGCAGTACTCGCAGAGAACCTGCATTGGGCTCCTCGCGACTATCTCGATGCCATCCCATTGCAGCAGATCCGTCTGAACCCTGCGTTGACACAAAACCCTGGCTGGTAAAATCACAACGCAGACGAATGGAAAAATAAAAAAGCCCTAGAGAGAAAAGTCTCTAGGGTTAAGAGAAATCTTCGTTCAAAAGTTTTGAACCTATGTTCAAAAGTTCTGAATACACATTCAAAACTTATGAACGTACATTCAAAACTTTTGAACGGAGATTTTCAGTAATGATAAGAACAAATACATTACCCAAGAAATACTCTTTCTATATGAAGAAGATATTAACAACATTAACGCTGTGCCTCATCGCCCTATCGATGACAGCCAAAGGGCATACGGCGGCGAATAACCGTCTGGTAATTGCCAAGGCTCCTGCAGGCATCGAACTCAAGAAAGACTTCGAGGTAAAAGCCCGCATCGTAAACGGCGAATGGAAAGACATCGATACCTACGCCTTCAAGGTAGATAGGGTGGCGAATGCCAAGCATAATGCAGAGGTCACTTCCGTGGCTAAGTTTGAGTTTAAAGGAAAAGTTGAAATACAGGTAAAGAGCATGGCTCAGGATATCAAGAGTTTCAAGGTTCGTCCTGACTCCTACGGAATAGAGGTTAAGCAGGAGGGCAACACGTTGACATTCTCTCTCGACCGCCCCCGCTACCTCTCCGTAGAAATCAATGGTAACATCTACCAGAATCTCCAGATCTTCGCAGATAATATTTTAGGAAAACCAAAGGTAAAGAAGAAGAAAGACCTGATGTATTTCGGCCCGGGTGTTCACGATTTCAAGGGCGACTCTATTCACATCGCATCAGGCAAGACTGTTTTCATTGATAACGGAGCCGTCATCAAGGGTTGGTTATCCACCTACGGCTCAAGAGATGTGAAAATTCTCGGTCACGGCATTGTAATGCCAGGACGCCACGAAGGTATCATGGTGAGATACAGCAAGAACGTCTATATCGACGGTCCTCTCACCACCCAGTTGCCTATCGGCGGCAGCGATTCCGTAACCGTGAAGAATGCCAAGGTGATGAGCTGGTATGGCTGGGGCGACGGCTTCAATATCTTTGCCAGCAACAACATCTATCAGGAGCATCTCTTTGCTCGTACCAGCGACGACTGCTCTACCATCTACTGCACCCGAAAGAACTATCACGGCGGCTGCAAGAACATTACCATCAAGGATTTCGTGATGTGGGCAGACGTGGCTCACCCTATCATGATAGGTCTGCACAGCGAGACACCAGAGAACGAGGAAATCAGCAACGTGCTCTATGACAACATCGACATCCTGGAGCATGCGGAGAACCAGATAGACTATCAGGGCTGCATCGGCATCAACAATGGCGACAACATCCTGGTAAAGGGCGTTACCTTCCAGAACTTCCGCATCGAAAACATACGCAAGGGTATGCTCTTCAACATGCGTGTATGCTTCAACAAGAAGTACTGTTCTGCACCAGGCAGAGGCATCGAGGATATCACCCTGCGCAACATCGCCTATACCGGAGAGGCCCCTAATATGGGCATCATTGCCGGTTACGACCAGAGCCGCAAGGTGAAGAACATCCGCTTCGAGAATTTCACGATTAACGGTAAGGTGATTTCGGATGACATGCCGGGAAAACCAAAGTGGTACAAGACCGCAGATATGGCGAATATCTACGTAAACGACCACGTGGATAACATTACATTCAGCAAATAATTCTACTTACAATCTACGTTGATATATAAAGAAAACGGCTGCCTCTTCAGTGATGAAGGAGCAGCCTTTATTGTATGATGCTATTACAAACTGAAAAACATCAAGCCTTTGCTTTCTTTAATCTGATAATCATCTGTATGAAACTTGGAATCATGATGCAGAGAGAGAAGCCTACGGCGTAATATACGGTCTTCTCATCGCCATGGAAAAGGTCGATGAGCTTGCCGTCGCTCTGCGGCATGATGTTGGTAAGTACATACGCCATCGTATTATTTATCCAGTGGAGCAGGATGCCCGGAACAAGACTGCCGGTGCGATAATACATCCATCCCAGAAGCAAGCCCATCAGAAGGGCATTGATAAACTGTGCCTCGTTGAAATGAGCCAAACCAAACAACGCTGCAGAGATGATGATGGCTACCCAATGGTTCTTCTTGCTCATGATGCCCAGCAGGGTACGGAGGATGGCTCCACGGAACACGACCTCTTCGGCAAGAGGTGCCAGGATGCCGACTGCTACATAGCCCCAAGGCTCCTTCATCAGCGAGGTGAATATCTGCTGGGTATTCTCATCCATCTCGATGCCCAGCTGCTCATAGAGGAACGACAGGGGGATGATGGTTCCCAGGGAGAACAATGCCACCCAGAGAAGCGTGCCCCAAGGCTTGGAAAGCAGATAACTGCGGGTAAGCGGCGTCCACTTCGTCTTCAGGAAGATGATGAGGGTGATGACACTGCTGAACACCGAAACAAGCGCCGTAAGAATGGCGTTACCGCCCGTACTTGCAGCCTGAAGCGTTGCCTGATAACCTTCACCCTTGATGCCTGCCCAGATTCCTGCACCGGCATACATCATGATGATTTGTACTACTATAAATATAATAAGGTAGAGGACCACATCCGTCAAACCTCTCTTTAAATTAATCTTTGCCATTGTTATCTATCTCCTTATAAAAAAAATCCATTACTGTTTTCTCATCCTCCTTCAACTGCTCTGCCAGTTCCTCAGGCGAATCAAACTTCTGCTCGCCCCGTATCCGCTTCATGAAGCCTACAAGCAGGAGCTGGTCGTAGATGTCGCCATCGAAATTGAAGATATG
>OQVS01000691.1_pt1 | contig 23296 bp, 13 predicted proteins | sample 1691601 | NCBI WGS metagenome assembly OQVS01 (sample SAMN03418268, study PRJEB22391) | human gut metagenome | biome: human-gut; feature: organic feature; material: feces | host: Homo sapiens | place: Tanzania | collected 2013-01
GATAAAGAGGTCTTTAAGACAGCCGCGTTTTTTTATTTTAGCTGTTTATTTGCTCAAAGAGGATATCAGCTCAAAAGAGCATCAGCTAAAGCGTTTACTTGTTGATGCTAACCTTCATGCTCTGCACCTTGCCGTTAGCCTTGAAGCTAACAACATAAGCGCCACGCTGAAGCTGCGATGTGCTGATGCTGCCATCGGCTGCAAACACGCCGTCAACCACCTTGCGTCCTGCGAGGTCAAAGACCTGATAGGTTGTTCCTGCGAGGTTGGCAACAGTTGTGGCAGAAATGCCAGAAGCCTGGGCGTCGGTCATGAAGAATGTCACGCTCGATTTCTCTCTCAGATAGTCGAGATGACCGCTCTGTGTGAAGTCGAACCAACCCGGTGTTTCATAGTTGGACCACTCATAAGCAGCTTTGCTTTGTTCTTTGCTGTCATAAGCCTTAAACTTGACACGGCTATACTTCTCGGCGTTGATGACGGTGAGCACAGCGAGGTTCTGACCCTTCTTATATGTGAACGGCTTTGAAAGCGTGATGGCCAGCTCAGCAGCTGTCTGCTTGGCAATGTTTACCGTTCCGTCATACACGAGCGTGTAGTCGCTCTCTGCAATCCATCCATCGGTGTTGGTGTTGCGGTCGGTGTTGGCCATGTACACTCTCACGGGCACATCCTTAGCATCCTCATCCGTAACCTCCATAGCGTTATAAGGCCATGCCACCTTCACGATGTCCTGGTCCTCAGAAACACCAATCTCGGCGGTTGTATAGATATTCTGTGCGGCAGCATACTGCCATGCGAAAGCAAATGGAGTGGTCACCGCATTCAGCTTGGCATCCAATCCCACACTCACGGTCTTGCCTGTGAACGGTGGGCGAACGCCAATCATCAGCGCGTCAGTGATGTCGTCCTCAGCCCACTCGTCGGCAGCACCTGTTGGGGCAACCTCTGCCTTGATGGCTGTTGTGGTTGTTGTGGCAGGTTTCCATGCAATCTGCACATCGGTCTCCTCGCCACTCTTTATCGTTGTCTCGGCAAAAGTCTTTGTTGCGAGCTCGGCACCATCCTGATCCTTGAGCTTCACGCTGAAGCCCTTGACATCGTCAGTTCCCTCGTTAGCCACCTTCACGGTGTAAACGCTCTCCTCGCCCTGCACCGGATTCACGCTACCTGTCACCTCCTTGGCAGCGAGGTTCACGTTTTCAGCCTTACGAACGGTGAGGTGATAGAGATACAACCAGTCGGCACGAACAGGCGACATGGCATGGAGAGCGACATTGAATGTGCCCGACTCTTTAGCCTTGAACGGAATGCTGTAACGCTTCACCTTCTTTGTCTCGACCGCAAACAAGGTACCGATCTGCTGGAAAGTAGCCTCAGGATCAAGATCCTTTGTCAAGAGCAGCTCCACCTTGTTGTTACCATAAGACATGTAATCGAAGTCGAGGATGTAAGTAACATCCTTCTCAAACGGCATGTAATAGCCGATGAGCCAGTCGTTGCTCACAGCGACGCCCGACGGGCGGTGTCCCATGGCGTTTCCATTTTGTGTTTCTGTCCATTCCCATCCTGCTTCAGCATCTTTGCTGTTGTCGTTGAGAATGGTCCACGAGTTGTCTGCGTCAGCGGCTTTGAAATCGAAGATAGCAGGAAGAGTCTTCACAGGACCGTATGCATGCTCCTCTGTCTCCACAGCCTCGCTTTCTCCATCGGCGTTCACAGCCTTCACCGTGTAGGTGTAAAGAAGCGCTTTGGTCACCTCATCGGTCACGGTTGTGGCCTTGAGATTCTTTGCTACCACCTTGCCGTCAGAACGTGTCACGGTGTAAGAGAGCGACGACATGTCAACATATCCTCCCTGCGGACCCACCTCAGGTTGGTTCCAAGAGAGCGTCACATGAATGTTGTCGTTAGTGCTGGCCTTAAGGTCTGTCACAGCAGCAGGGATGTCGTGTCCGATAAACTTGAAGTCTTTAGCCTCGGCACCATCGCCCACCTCGTTCACAACGACCATGGTGTAATGGTGCACAGCACCCTTCACGTTGCCCAGCTCATCAACATACTGTGCAGCCTCTCCGGGCTTGACACCAGTAAACGTCTTTATAAGCTTGTGGTCGCGGAAGAGCTTTGCCGAAGAGATGGCAGAAAGCGTCAGGCCGTCAAACGTTGTTGTTGGGTATGTCCACGAGAGCGTAGCCTTTGTTGCTCCGTTTTCGCCAGGCACAACGGTGAAGTTGCTCACAGCGGCAGGTGTGCCGGGAGCCGATGCAGAGAAGGGAATGTAGAGACCGGCAATCTGAGGCAGGTCACCCACGGTAGCCACCTTTGTTGCGGCACCGGTGTTTATGTCGACCGTAGCAATGCAGTCGTCGTTGCCTGTACCCTCAATAAGGTTTGCAGCCCAATAGAGCGTGCCGTCGGTGTGGTCAAACTCCATGCTCTGATAGTAGTTGGGCTTCCAGCCTGTAGCGCCCACAACCTCCACAGTACATTCGTTCTTGTCGATCTTGCACAGGTCGCCGTCGTAAGAGATGCCATAGAGCTGTCCTTCATAGGTGCAGGCCAAGGTGAAGAACGGGCGGTCGAGCTTGCCCACGGGCGTGCTCACTGCTGTGTTGAGGTCCACGGTGTAGAGAGCGCTCACCTCGCCGTCGCTGTAAATCGAGATGGCGTACATCTTCTTTGAAGAATAGTCGTATGCCATGTCGTTGATGTGACTGGTGTAGCCCGAGAGCGGACCAACGCTCTTCAGCTCGTCGCCCTCGATGTCATAACGCACCAGCTCCACGGGCACCATCGCTTCCGACTCCGAGTCGGTCTGTGTCACCGCAGCATAATAGTAACCGTCGGCATAGGCACCTGCCGTCACGTCGTGTTCGCTGTCAACAAGGTCTGTCACCTTGGTAAAGGTTGCACCGTCTGTGAACGGGAAACGTGTAAACGTGTTTTGAAGATAATACTGCGTGTAGTCGAATCCCACAACGCCATAGGCATACTTCTCCTGCCCGTTGACCTTCATTATCTTTACGGGTTCCGCCTTTCTATGAGCCGCGCGGTCACCAACTGGACGGCGCGTGTTCTTTTGCGCCATAAGCGGAAGGGCGCACAGCAACATGGTGAGAGCGAAGCTCGCCATCTTGCAAAGTGTTGATGTTCTGTTCATAAGTTTTTAATTATAAAATGTCGGCAAGTTTTCTATTAAAAAAAACAGTAGGTTTTATTAAAAAGGTCAGCAAGCTGACGATAAGGTCAACTTGCCAACCTTGAAAACTTGTCCGTTAAATTCTAACCTTCATGCTCTGCTTCTTTCCACCCTTGGTGTAGGTCACGACATACACGCCGTGAGCAAGAGCGGTGGTGTCGATGTTGCCGTCGGCAGAAAGAACGCCGTCAGCCACCTTGCGGCCACAGAGGTCATATACAGCATAAGCAGCACCTGCGAGGTTGTCGGCTGTTGCTGAGCTGATGCCTGATGAAGAAGCATCATTCATGTAGAGAATAATGCTTGAGGTGAAGTTATAATAGTCTTTTGCTCCGATCTGTGTGAAGTCGAACCACTGCTCGGTGTAACGGTAACCCCAGTGGAACGAGCAGTTCTCGTCGAGCGGGCTCTTGTAAGCATAGAAGTTGGTGTACTGCAAGTTCTTGTCGGTGTGAACCACGGTGAGCACCGCGAGGTTCTTGCCGTCCTGATAAGCGAACGGTGTGGTAAGCTCCACAGCGACCTCGCCCTTTGTCTCCTTAGGAATGCTTATCGTTCCGTCATAAACGAGCGTCATCTCATTCTCTGGAATCCATCCCTCGAGGTTGTTTGTGCGGTCGGTGTTAGCCATATATACACGCACGGGCAGGTCGTTGGCATCTTCATACTGCCATGAAGCGTCGTAAGGCCATGCAGCCTTCACGATGTTCTTGCTGCCGCTGCCAAGCTCTTTAGCCGAATAGAGGTTGAGAGCAGCTGCATACTTGTTGGCCAAGCCAAACGGTGTGTCGCTGCTTGTTCTCTTGCTGTCTGTACCGAGCTGCACGATAGTGCCCTTAGAGCCTTCGCGCACACTTACGGGCAGCGGGTCTGTAACGTTGTCGTCAGCGTTCTCGTCGGTAGCTCCTGTGAGCGTCACCTCAGCCTTCACGGCTGTTGTGGCTGTTGTGGCAGGAGTCCATGCGATCTGCACCTTAGTGCTCTCGCCAGTCTTAAGAGTTGTTGTCACATCCTTATGTGTCAGCTCAGCACCGTCCTGGTCCTTGAGAGCCACGGTGAAGGTCTTCACCTCGTTGGCCCCCTGGTTCTCCACGGTCACGGTGTATGTGCTCTCCTGGTTCTGCACGAGTGTCTCAGGACCAGTCAAAGCTGTTGCTGCCAAGTTGTTGTTTTCTGCCTCACGCACGCTGAGGTTATAGAGGAACAGCCAGTCGGCACGCATTGGCGACACGGCATGGAGGGCGAGGTTGAACGTGCCCGACTCAAGAGCCTTGAACACCACGCTGTAGTGTTGCTGACTGTTGTCGCCCTTGATGTCCATCTTAGAGATGAGCTGCTCCTGCTTCATGATGTTGAGGTCCTTAACGAGGTAGAGCTCCACAGCATCCTCGCTGTAAGCGTGATAGTTGATATCTATGCGATAGAGCTTGTCTTTCTCGAAGGGCATGAAATAGCCAAGGAGCCAGTCGTCAGCCTCATCGGTGTTAGAAGGCTGGTGTCCCATAGCCTTGCCAGTCATGGTGTTGGCAAACGACCATGCGTATCCGTCTTCGTTGCCGTCGACAACAGTCCAAGAGTCGTCGGCATCGGCAGCAGTGAAGTCGAAGCTCTGCGGCAGAGTGTAGATAGGGCCGAGAGCCTTGGTCTCAGAGGTCACCTCCTCGCTCTCGCCGTCGGCGTTTACAGCCGTCACGGTGTAGCTATAGCGGGCAAGCTTTGTGATAAGATCTCTCACGGTTGTTTTCTTCAGTCCGGTAGCGATAACCTTCTCGTCAGGATGGCGCACAACGGTGTAGGTGAGCGACTCCATGTCTACATATCCGCCCGTCTTGCCCTCTGTCGGCTGCTCCCAAGAAAGGATAACGTTCTGTTTGTCAGGACTTACGAATTGCAGGTCTGTCACAGGCGAAGGGATGTCGTGGCCGATGAACAGACTTGTTCTCACCTCAGCACCGTTGCCCACGCTGTTTGTGGCGTAAGCGGTGTAGTGGTGAATGGCTCCCTTCACATCGCCCAGGTTGTCAACATACTGCATTGGCTTTCCGGGCTGTGCGTCTGTAATGGTAGCGATAAGCTCATGGTCACGCATGATCTTTACGTTTGTGATGGCAGAAAGGTCCTGTCCGTCAAACGTCTTTGTCGGGTTTGTCCACGACAGGGTAGCCTTTGTTGCTCCGTTGTCATCGGCCACAACCTCAAAGTTGTCAAGAACGGCAGGTGTGCCCTTTGCCGAAGCCGAGAACGGAATGTAGAGACCGCCGAGCTGAGGCAGCGAACCGATGACAGCCACTGATGTGGCAGCACCTGTTGCGAGGTCAACGCTGGCAATGCAGTCGGTCTCGCCGTTGCCCTCAATAAGGTTGGCAGCCCAATAGAGCGTGCCGTCGGTGTGGTCAAACTCCATCGACTGATAGTAGTTAGGATGCCATCCTGTTGCACCGATTACCTCCACGGCACCTGTTGTCTTGTCAATCTTGCAGAAATCGCCGTCGAACGAGATTCCGTAGAGCTGTCCGTCATATGTACAGGCCAGCGTGAAGAAGCGGCGGTCGAGCGATGTCACGACCTTGCTCTTTGCGTTGCCGAGGTCTATTGTGAAGAGGTTGCTGTAAGAGTTTTCGTAGGTTGATATGGCATACATCGTTCCCGTAGAGTAGTCGTAGGTCATATCGTTGATGTGGCTGGTAAAACCAGAGAGCGGTCCCACTGTTGACAGCTCGTTGCGCTCAATGTCGTAGCACACAAGCTCCACAGGCATCATTATGCCGCTGGCATCGGTCTGTGTGCGCTCAGCATAATAATATCCGTCGGCATAGGCACCTGCTGTGAGGTCGTATCCGCCGTCACACATCTTTATTACAGGTGTGAACGTAGCGCCGTCGGTAAAAGGAAACTGCACGAGGAAGTTTGTCAGCGAGCTCTGCTGATAGTCGAAGCCCATCAAGGCATAAGCCATCTTGGTTTTGCCGTCGGCCTTCTTTATGGCCAGCGGAGCGCCTTTTAATGGCGGCACGCCATCAGTAGCCTTCCGGCGTGTGTCTTTCTGTGCCATTGCAGGAAGCACGCACAGCAACAAGGTGAGCGCAAGACTCGCCCATCTGTGAAAAGTAGTTTTGTTATTCATACACTATTTTTGTTTTGATTTTTTCAGCATTATCATAGATCTTCTTTGTCAATGATCATAGATCTTCTTTTCTCGACATTTCGTCTGTCAACATTTCGTCTGTCGCTTCATCTTTTGGGCACTTGGGTTACATTTCTGCTTTGTTTTTTGGACTAAGCATCATTTCTCAAGGTATCCCGGCTTCTGTTTTTTAGGATTTTTTTGCTTCTGTTGCTTCAAGACACAAACCGTGCGCTACGTTATAAATAGTGACATTTATGTCTTTATCCGCGACAAAAGTATAAAAATTAAATTAACTACGCAATATTTTGTTAATTTATTTCGAAAATATACATCATTTTGCTAACTTCCGCAACAAAAGCACCCGTTTTCTTATGCTTTTTGTAAGCAAATGAAAGAAAACTTATACTTTTTTGATAAAAAGCAGAATAAAGTTGCAAAGTATAAGAAATTTTCGTACTTTTGTCAATCGAAACGCGAAACATGTTCTAAAACATTTTTTAATAGTTTGAAACTTACATTAAAACAAAACATATAAAGCATGAAAAAAGTTTACATCTTATCAGCGTTGCTGTCTCTTGCAACCTGTTTCACAGCAAAGGCAGACAACGGCAAGGTTAATGTTCTTTTACTCGACGGACAGAGCCATACAGTGGCCATGTCAACAGTTTCAAAGCTGGAGATTTCTGGCGACAACATCTTGGTTGTAGACAAGAGCGGCACGACCGTAGGCACATACAAGATGGAAGACATCGACAAGATCAGTCTCACAGCCTCAGCAACAGGCATCGGACAGGTTAAGGCCAGTGCCCCCATCACCATACGTTCCAACGGCTACACCATAACAGCCGAGGGCATGACCGACGGCAAGGCCCTTGAGGTTTACACCGTCTCAGGCAAGCTGGCTGGCAAAGCTGTGGCTAAAGGCGGCAAGGCTACCGTCAACGCAGCATCGCTCACCAACGGCGTGTATGTCATAAAGGCTGAAGGCCAGGCTTTGAAGATGGTGAAGAAATAGAACAACCAACAGAAACAAGAACAAAAACGTAATTAATGATGAAGAAAATATTAACCCTACTGGTCCTTGTCATCGGCATCATCCTGCCGTCAATGGCGCAAAAGGCAACGCCCGACAGCGTGTTTGTCGTAAAGAACGGACGCATCTTCTCTGCCTATGAGGTTGGCAAAGACGTTGACAACATATCGTTTAACAAGAAAATTACGGTTAGCGGCAACAGCGTGGTTGTCGGCAACGAGACCATAGAGCTTAAGTCGGCTGTTTATACGATGCAAGGCGACTACATCTACGGCTTCTTCTCGTCGCAAGAGGGTCTCACCACCATGGAAGCGATTATGGAATCGCCTAAATATCTGATGGTAGCCATGTCTCCCGACCTGCTGGCAGAGAATGTCAATTTCAAGAACTTCGACACAGAGTTTGCTGGCAATTACTTCCAGATCACATATATGGACAACGTGAAGTTTAATGAGGATGACAACTATGAACCTGTAAGCATCTCATCAGACGATTGGGCCGACTACTGCGCCGACGGTTCCCTGTATATGGAGATTGTGGACGACGACCTTGTCATGAACTTCAACATCGAGCCAAACGACGGTGTTGACGCATTCGCAGGAAGCTACAAGGGTGCTTACACCGTGCCCGCCTCCAACCCCTACTATTTCACCATAGACGGAAACAAGAGCGAGGTGCGTACCGTGTTCGCAAAGCAGGAGGACGACGGCATTGCCTTCTACATCACATCAGGCAACATTGAAAATGCCAACGACCTTGAAAAATGCCACTACTATGCCCGCCTGGTCGTGCCCACCAGCGAGATGGACGGCAACGACATCGACATCAAGGGCACCAAGCAGTATGATCTGCAGCTCGTCGACAACGTGAGCGACCTCACCACACCCCAATATTTCACAGCCTTCCCCGGCCTGACAGGCAACGCCTCTGGCTTTGTGTCGGTTCTCGACGGACACGACGGCACCTACACCCTCATTGCAGATGTCACCGGCCTGGGTCTCAAGGGCGTGACACACGACCTGAAGTTCTACTATAAGGGCACCCCATTGGTTTATGACCTCTCTAAGCCTAACCAGTATGTCATCGGCGACAACGAGCCTGTAGCTCTGAAGTCGGCCGCCTACACCGTAGACGAAGCAGCCGGTCTTTACACCATCTACCTCTCGTCAAAGGAGAACGTGACCACGCTCGAAGGCATGGCCGATGCCGACTTTGTCATAACCGTACCCGAAGCCTTTGTCAATGACAACAGCACCCACGGTTTCTCTGGCGAAGACATCAACGCCAAGGCGTCTATAACCTTCGGCGGCGACAAGTATTGCCAGGAGACAACAAGCGGAGACGGTGCCATCGCTATTGGCGGCAACACCAAGACCGCCATCGATGACGGTAAGATAAACATCGACTTCAACCTCTTCGGTATCGTCAAGCACAACAACCGAAACATGATTGGTCACTTTGAGGGCAACATCACAAAACTCAACTAACAATAAGGAGAAAATAAGAACATGAAAAAATATATTTATTCTGCAATGATCTTGGCCGCTGCAGCCATAGCCATGCCCTCACAGGCACAGAAGAAGGTGAACCTGAACAAGGGCGATGTCAAGGTAGAGACCGTGGAGCTTAACGATGGCGACTACATAGCCATTGGCCGTCCTGAGGGCGTGCCCACACAGCGTCCGGTGGAGATTACGAACACCGCCACAACAAAGAACAGCATCAAGTACACCATCCTCGCAAAAGACGAAAACGTCATTGGCAACCAGATGGTGATAAGCAAGGCTTATGTCGACCTGCTAATGACCCAGTTGGGAATGGACCCTGCCACATGCACAGCCGAAGAACTTGAAACATTGTTTAAGACGCTTATGCAATCAGGCTACGGCTTCGCACAATATGGCACAAAAGAATACACCGTCATCAATGGCGAGGATGACCTCAACGGCGAGACCCAGTTTATCCTCGGCGGTCAGGACTATTATATCGTGACCGACGACCTGCTCTACCTCAACGACCAGTTTCTCTTCGGTCCCAACATGTCACATGTCATTGTGACCACACCCGAGGCTGGCGAGAGCAGCGAGAACCTTGATGTCAGCTACGACGGTCTCGACGATAACGGTCTGGTAAATATAAGCATCACACCCGGCGCAAACATCAAGACCCTGCACGTCGTGTTGGGAACAACACGAAGCATAGACCAAAACATCAGCACCTACGGCTACGGCTACGTCATGCAGGAAATGGGCACCAGCTTCACCGCTGACCAGTGGAACGAGCTGAAGCCGGAGGACAAGAAGTGGAACGTCAGCAAGGAAGACGACTACTCTATCCTCGTTCTCGGTGTCGACAACGAGGGCAACTGGGTCAAGAAACAGATGGACAACATACACATCAAGCCCGTGGCAAACAACGACTGTCCAGACCTCAACACCGACAATTTCAGCATTGAGAACGGCAACCTGAGCGCCACCTACAGCGTCAAGTCGAAGACCAACTCGCCCATCACCAAAGCCACAGTGCTGTTGATGGATGAGGACAAATGGGACAACAAGCTCAACGACCTTGTAAGAACAAACAAATACGAGGAACCGTCTCAGGCATGGCCCGACGTGATGTCATCTGCCGAAGCTACCGACGTTACAGCAGAGCTGAAGGACGGCAAGTACACCTTCAACAAGCAGTTCACTGATGCCGAGCGCGGATGGTATGTTCTGGTTTATGCCGTGACCGACAAGAACGGCACAACCATCACCCGCACAGCGTTCCACACACACTTGGACGCAGACACAGAGACCTTCTCTCACACCTATCCCGTAAACGCCACCAGCTCTCAGGCAAAGGTTGCCAAGGCAGCGAAGGGCTTGAAGGCCGGCCTCGGCAAGGTGGTGCTGAAAAAGAAAGCTTTGTGCGTAAAAGGACAATAAAACAGCAAGCGCGAAGCGCGATATAAACAATAATCTTCGCGAAAGATCAACAACTAAAAACTCGTTGCATATCCTCATGTTGGCATGCAACGAGTTTTTGTTTAAAACCATAATTATCATGAGCATCATCCGATTCATAAAAAACTGGACGCTCCCTGTAGCAATAGCCACAGGTTCAGCCCTTTACCTCCTGTTTGCCTTCGTGCCGGCCCTTGACGCGGCGGGCCTCTTCTTCAAGCCCATCATGGCGTCGTTGCTCCCAATCTTCATGTTCTTCACCCTGTTCGTGGTGTTCTGCAAGGTCGATTTCAAGAAGCTGCGCCCCGTCAGGTGGCACCTGTGGCTCAGCCTCTTCCAGATCATGACGGTGCTGGTGCTCACCTGGCTCGTCATAGGCTTCAAGCTCACAGGCGACAGTCTGGTGCTCGTCGAAGCCATGCTCGTGTGCGTCATCGGCCCATGCGCCTCGGCAGCTCCCGTGGTGACACAGAAGCTCGGCGGCAACCTGGAGCAGATGACCACCTACACCTTCCTCTCCAACTTCATCACCGCCATTTTCGTGCCCATCTGCTTCCCCCTCATCGACAAGGCAGCCGACGTGTCGTTCTTCACCGCCTTCACCTTAATATTATATAAGGTGGCGACAGTGCTTGTCGCCCCCATGGCTCTCGCCTGGGCCGTCAAGCACCTCACACCCCGTTTCCACCGTTGGATCGTGGGCATAAAGGACCTGTCCTACTATTCCTGGGCGGCCTCCCTTCTCATCGTCAGCGGCACCACCATCTGCAACATTGTCCATGCCGACACATCGGTGTGGCTACTATGCGTCATCGCGCTGATGGGTCTTCTGCTCTGCATCATGCAGTTTGGTGCCGGCCGCTTCATTGGCCATTATTTCGGCGCCACGGTGAACGCCGGCCAGGGTCTTGGCCAGAAGAACACGGCGTTCGCCATCTGGATAGCCTCTGCCTACCTGAACCCCTTGTCAACGGTAGGTCCCGGCTGCTACATTTTGTGGCAGAACATCATCAACAGCGTTGAGATATGGCAGAGCAGAAAGCAGGGCAACGAGTATGCAAGTTAAAGGAGGTGAATGAAAATCAGTAATTTCACGCATCGTTTTGGCGAATGAATTATTATTATTAATTTTGCAGCCAAACAACTTTTTAAGTTGACAAGGAGATTGCAATTTAAGAATAATATGAACAGAACATTCCATCGCCGCGTAACCCTGCAAGACATCGCCGCCATAGCGTTGCATGCCATCTGTGCCTTTGCTTGCTTTTGGCAACACACAGGCGCATGGGCCATCGTCGGCGCATGCCTTGCCATGACAGCCCTGGTCGCCATTGAACGCGCCATCCACACCACATACGTCATAACTGACGAGGACACCCTCCACATAGACAAAGGTCGTCTGTCGCGCCCACAGACCATCAACATTTCCCAGATCGAAGAGGTGTCCGTGACAAAGGCCTCCTTTCTGCGCCCCACCCATGTGGCTCTACTGATAGGCAGCAACGATTGGGTCACCCTGTTGCCCGACAACAACGAGGCGTTCATAAACGAAATAAACAAAAAAAGAGGTAAAGATAAAAGCCTCTGAAGAACGGTGAAGCGATGAAGAAGAGGAAAAGAAAAAGCCTCTGAAGAACGGTGAACCGATGAAGGAGAGGAAAAGAAAAAGCCTCTGAAGAACGATAAAACAACAAAAGAAGAGGCAAAAGAAAGCCTCCCAAAACCGATAAACGACAAAGCAGAGGCAAAGAAAAGCCTTCAACAAACCGATAGATTAAAGAAAGAGAGAGGGCAAGCGCCTCTTGCTGTTTAACAAAACGATGATGAAACATTTAACCATACTTTTTTTAGCCTTGTTGTCCATGCTCATGCCCGCAACGGCACAAGAGGTGGTCGACAGGGACGACCAGTCGGCTGTTGCCGACAGCGCAGCCTTAAACGATGTCCACCAAGAGGGCAACGGCCAAGACTGGGTGCAGACCTTGCGTCTGAACCTCGACCACCTGCTCGCAAGCAACATGTTCAAGACCTCACAGGTCGGCATGATGGTCTACGACCTCACCGCCGACTCGGTGCTCTACACCCATAACGAGCGTCAGCTCATGCGCCCCGCCTCAACCATGAAGGTCATCACCGCCATCACCGCCCTCGACCGTCTGGGCGGCGCCCACCAGTTCAGCACCGACCTCTGCTACAAAGGCAAGATAGAGAACCAGACGCTCACAGGCACCATCTACTGTGTCGGCGGCTTCGACCCCCGTTTCAACTCTGACGACATGCGTGCCTTCGCCGAGTCGATACACAAGATGGGTGTCGACACCATCCGCGGCAAGATCGTTGCCGACAAGAGCATGAAAGACGACAAGACCTATGGCGAGGGCTGGTGCTGGGACGACGACAACCCCACGCTCTCACCCCTTCTCATCAGCAGAAAAGACATCTTCCTGTCGCGCTTCGTGGAGCGTCTCCACGACTTGGGCATCGTGGTAGAAGCCGAGCTCGACGAGGGCATAAAGCCCGGCGACGCCTTCTGCATCTGCCACCGTTTCCACACCATGGACCAGGTGCTGCTGCGCATGCTCAAGGAGAGCGACAACCTCTACGCCGAAGCGATGTTCTACCAGTTGGCTGCCAGCTCGGGCGCCCGTTCTGCCACCGCCAAGCAGGCGCGTGCCATCGTCATGAACCTTGTGCGCAAGCTCGGCCTCAACCCCAACAGCTACCGCTTTGCCGACGGCTCGGGCCTGTCCCTGTACAATTACGTCACGGCAGAGCTTGAGGTGGCCATGCTCCGTTACGCCTACCAGAACAGCAACATCATGCTTCATCTCAAGCCCGCGCTACCCATAGCAGGCACCGACGGCACCATAAAGTCGCGCATGCGTGGACCCTTCACCAACGACAACGTGCGTGCCAAGACGGGAACGCTCACGGGTGTCAGCTCGCTCGCCGGCTTCTGCACCGCCGCCAACGGCCACCAGCTGGCCTTCTCCATCATCAACAACGGCTTGCGACACACCAACAACGCCCACGCCTTCCAAGACAAGGTGTGCACCGAGCTGTGCCGCCCCAACTAATCACCGCAACCCGCAAAGCACATGAATTCTTCACTCTTCACTCTTCACTCTTCCCTTCCCTCCCCCTCTGCCGACCGCACGCTTGTGCTCGACACCGTCCGCGACATGGTAGAAGGCTTGATCTCCATGACCGGCCTGCAGGGCAGCTCCGTCCATGTAGTACGTCACGTCCTCATGGTCATCGTGGCGGTGCTCATAGCCATCCTTGCCGAGGCGTTGTGCCGCAAGGTGCTGCTACCGCTGGTCATGAAGTTGACGAGCCACACCAGTGCCAAGTGGGACGACATCGTGTTCAACCGCACGGTGCTCCTGTCGGCGTGCCACATCGTGCCCGCGGTCGTGATATGGCTTCTCCTGCCGCTCGTCTTCTACCAATACCATTTCGTTGAAGAGTTTCTCGCCCGCCTCACCGCCATCTACATAACCGTCATGACGGCCCGTCTGGTCCTTGCCTTCATCGACGCCTTCAAGAACCTCGACACCAGCGCCAGGCGCTCCTCGGCACAGCAATATTTCCATTCGCTGTGTGGCGTGCTTAAGATTGTCGTGGTGTTCATAAGCACCGTCGTGGCCATAGGCATCATCATCAACCGCAGCCCGCTGAGCCTGTTAGCCGGACTGGGTGCCACCTCTGCCGTCATGATGCTTGTGTTCAAGGACACCATCACCGGCCTTGTGGCTGGCGTGCGCCTGACGAGCAACAACATGCTTCACAAGGGCGACTGGATAACCTTCGACAAGGCTGGCGTGAACGGTGTGGTTGAGGAGATGTCGCTCACCACGGTCAAGGTGCGCAACTTCGACAACACCTTCGTCACCGTGTCGCCGACGACGCTCGTGCAAGAGTCGTTCCAGAACTGGAAGGGCATGCAGCAGAGCGGTGGCCGACGGGTTAAGCGCATGGTGTTTTTCGATTTCCACAGCATACGCCCCCTCGACGCCGCGCTTCGCCAGCAACTCCTCGACAACAAGTTTTTCACGGCCAAGGAGCTTGACGCAAGCCCGGCGATAAACATCAGTCTGTTCCGCCGTTACATGGAGAAATATCTGCGCACGCTGCCCTACGTCAACCAGGACATGACGCTCATGGTCCGGCAGCTGGAGGCCACCAACGCGGGCCTGCCCATCGAGTTCTATTTTTTCCTGAAAGAAAAGACATGGGTTGAGTATGAGCATCAGCTTGCCGACATCATGGATGCCATCTATGCCCTCACCCCTTTGTTCGGAATGAAAATTTACCAGCAATATCCTGAGCAGTAAAAACGCTGAACGTGCGAAAAGGTCAACAATTACATCGCGCTTCGCGCTCGTGGTTTTAAACATTAATTTTCATTAATGACCCATTAATTATCATCAATACGCGCTTCGCGCGGAAATTATTAATGTTCATTAATGTTCAATTAATGGCCATTAATGTTTAAAAAAAAGACGAGCGCGAAGCGCAATGTAAAAACGTTGTTCAAGATTTGCATTTATGTCATAAGCAACAATCTCAGACCAAAGAGTCGACCTTTGCCTTGAGGGCCTTCAGCTCGTCGCGCACCTGAATAAGGCGCTCGAGCACCTCCGAGTTTTTGTCCGCACCCTCGCGGTTAGCCTGCAACATCTTGCGTGCGGCGGCGAGCTTGAAGCCTCGCACCTTCACAAGATTAAAGATAACCTTTAGCGTCTCGATGTCCTTTTCGGTGTACATGCGCACGCCGTTGTCGCCCGTCTTGGGCTTCAGCTGCGGAAACTCCTTCTGCCAGTAGCGCAACGTGCTCTTGTTCAGCTCAAACATGTTCGCCACCTCGTCAATAGAATAATATGTCTTGAGATTTTTGTTCGTGTTAAGTGCCATAATTAGCTGTTTTTGAAAAACAAACATTAATTTATTTGCAAAAATACTCAAAAGGACGTACCTTTGCAAAACTTTTATGAAGAAAAGATATTCTGATTGAATAAAATTTTTAAATACGCATAATAAAGATGATGACAGCAAACGAAATCCGTGACTCTTTCAAAAAGTTTTTTGAGTCGAAAGGACACGTCATCGTACCGTCCGCCCCAATGGTTATCAAGGACGACCCTACGTTGATGTTCACAAATGCCGGAATGAATCAGTGGAAAGACATTATCCTCGGAACACGCGACCCCGAGCCGCGCCGTCGTGCCGACACGCAGAAATGTCTGCGCGTGAGCGGCAAGCACAACGACCTTGAGGAAGTGGGCCACGACACCTACCACCACACCATGTTCGAGATGCTCGGCAACTGGAGCTTTGGCGACTACTTCAAGGAAGGCGCCATCGACTATGCATGGGAGTATCTTGTCGACGTGCTGAAGCTCAACCCCGCCGACCTCTATGTGACGGTGTTTGAGGGTTCAGAGGAAGAAGGTCTGAGCCGCGACGACGAGGCCGCCTCTTTCTGGGCCAAGCATGTGCCTGCCGACCACATCATCAACGGCAACAAGCACGACAACTTCTGGGAGATGGGCGATACAGGCCCCTGCGGTCCCTGCTCAGAGATACACCTCGACTCGCGCACACCCGAGGAGAAAGCCAAGGTTCCCGGACGTGAGCTTGTCAACAAGGACGACCCACAGGTCATCGAGATCTGGAACATCGTGTTCATGCAGTATGAGCGCAAGGCCGACGGCTCGCTCGTTCCCCTGCCCATGCACGTCATCGATACCGGCATGGGCTTCGAGCGCCTGGTACGCGCCATGCAGGACAAACATTCCAACTACGACACCGACATCTTCCAGCCCATTATCAAGGAAGAGGAGAACATCACAGGCAAGAAATATGGCGAGAACGAAGACACCGACGTGGCCATGCGCGTGTGCGCCGACCACCTGCGTGCCGTTGCCTTCTCCATTGCCGACGGCCAGCTGCCCAGCAACGCCAAGGCAGGCTATGTGATCCGCCGCATCTTGCGCCGCGCCGTGCGCTATGCCTACACCTTCCTTGACCAGAAAGAGTCGTTCATGTATAAGCTCGTGCCTGTGCTCGTGCAGGAGATGGGCCACGCCTTCCCCGAGCTCACCGCTCAGGAGCAGCTCATCACACGCGTCATGAAAGAAGAGGAAGACTCGTTCCTCCGCACCCTGGAGAAAGGCATCAACCTGCTCAACGGTGCCATGGACGAGCTGAAGGCCCACGGCCAGACCGTGCTCGACGGTGCACAGGCCTTCCGCATGTTCGATACCTACGGCTTCCCCCTCGACCTCACCGAGCTGATCTGCCGCGAAAACGGCTACACCGTCGACGAGGAGCAGTTTAACGCCGAGATGCAGAAGCAGAAGGAGCGCGCACGCAACGCCGCTGCCGTTGAGAACAGCGACTGGGTGATCCTGCGCGAGGGCGAGCAGCAGTTTGTGGGCTACGACTACACCGAGTACGAGTGTCACATTCTGCGCTACCGCAAGGTGACACAGAAGAAAAGCTCGTTCTACGAGCTGGTGCTCGACAACACACCGTTCTACGGTGAGATGGGCGGTCAGGTAGGCGACCAGGGCGTGCTCGTGAGCGAGGACGAGACCGTGACCGTGACCGACACCAAGCGCGAGAACAACCAGAGCATACACATCGTGAAGGAGCTGCCCAAGAACGTGGATGCCGACTTCATGGCGTGCGTAGACACCGACAAGCGCGATGCCAGCGCTGCCAACCACACCGCCACCCACCTTGTCGACTATGCCCTGAAGCAGGTCCTCGGCGACCATGTGGAGCAGAAGGGCTCTTATGTGTCTGCCGACACCTTGCGCTTCGACTTCTCCCACTTCCAGAAGGTCACCGACGAGGAGCTGCGTCAGGTGGAGCAGATCGTGAACAGCATGATCCGCGCCGACTATGCTCTCGACGAGCACCGCAACATGCCTATGGAGGAAGCCAAGGAGCTTGGCGCCGTGGCTCTCTTCGGCGAGAAATATGGCGACACCGTGCGCGTGGTGCGTTTCGGTCCGAGCTGCGAGTTCTGTGGCGGCATCCATGCCCAGTCGACAGGCCGCATCGGCATGTTCAAGATCGTCAGCGAGAGCAGCGTGGCCGCCGGCATCAGACGTATCGAGGCAAAGACGGGCAAGGAGTGTGAGAACCTTCTCTACACCCTGGAAGACAGCATACGCGCCATCCGCGCCCTCTTCAACAACGCCAAGGACCTGAAGACGGTGATAGCAAAATATATCGACGAGCACGACACCATGCGCAAGGAGATCGAGCGCATGCAGGCTGAAGCCGTGAAGCGTGCCAAGGACTCCCTGATCCAGAAGGCGGTTGTGAAGAACGGCGTGACCGTCGTGAGCGCCATCCTGCCCATGCCCGCAGCATCGGTCAAGGACCTTGCCTTCGGCATACGCGAGCAGGTAAAGGAGAACCTTCTGTGTGTCATCGGCAGCGTTGACGCCGACAAGCCCATGCTTACCGTCATGCTCAGCGACGACATGGTGAAAGACCACCAGCTCAACGCCGGACAGATGGTTCGCGAGGCTGCCAAGCTCATCAAGGGCGGTGGCGGCGGACAGCCCCACTTCGCCACAGCGGGCGGCAAGGATGCTGACGGTCTTTCAGCCGCCGTCGACAAGCTCGTGGCCCTCGCCAATATCTAAGACAGCTCCTCTCCCCTAACGGTTCTTCACCTCTGCAACCTTGACGGGAGAGCATAACGATAAGACAGAAAGCGCAAGGGATCGGCAAACGACCTTTGCGCTTTTTCTGTTTCCACAAAAAAAATTTTGCAAGTAGGTGTTCAAAATTAATTTAAATGATTTTATGCCATATTTTAGCCCGTATGTTCAGCTCCGAAGAGGGAGTGTAGCGGGCTACACGACCGATGAGAGCTGGGCATACGGGCTAAAAGAGGGCGTAAAGGCATTTGAAAGCATAACCTTTATATAAGATTCATATATGCGATTAATTTTGAACACCTACTTAAGCTTAACCGTTTGACATTTGTCTGTTTTTAACGTCTAAAGGAACGTATAAGAAACGAATAAAAAGAACATTCACAAAAAAAAACAACATTTTCAAGAAAAGTATGAGAAAACTTCTACTCTCTCTTTGCCTCACCCTCTTTGCAGCCACCATGATGGCTGTGCCTGCAAAACGAGGCATCTACCGCACCCTGCGCCTGGCAAACGGCACAGAGGTACGCGCACAGCTGTGCGGCGACGAGCACATCCATTTCTTCCGTGCTGACGACGGCACCTGCTATGTGGCCGACGGCAACGGCACCTACACCCTTGCAGACATGAGCAAGCTGAGCGCCAACGCCGAGAAGCGCCGAGCACCCCTGGCAGCACGCCGCGGCAAGGCGTTCGCAAAGCGCATGAGCAAGCGCATGGGAGCCGTCAGGAAAGCAAGCGCCGCAACAACCCACACCTTCCCCGAGCTCTCCGACGGCTTCTACGGCAAGAAGAAGGGCCTCATCATCCTCGCACAGTTTCCAGACCAGCCGTTTGCAAGCGGCCACACACAAGCCTTCTACAACAAGCTCGCAAACCAGGAAAACTATACCGAGGGCAAGTTTGTGGGCAGCGTACACGACTTCTTCCACGACCAGAGCAACGGACAGTTTGACCTAACCTTCGACGTTGTGGGCCCTGTGACGCTGAGCGAGAACAGCACCTATTATGGCGAGAACGACCGTGCGAGCAAAGACGATAAGCACGCAGGCCAGATGGTTGCCGAGGCTTGCCTGGCTGTCAAGGACCAGGTCGACTGGAAACAGTATGACTGGGACGGAGACGGCGAGGCCGACCAGGTGTTCGTGTTATATGCCGGCTACGGCGAGGCAGACTATGGCGAGGCCGAGACCGTGTGGCCCCACATGTATTATCTCTCGGAAAGCGACTATGGCAAGAAACTCAACATGAACGGCACCGTTGTCGACACCTACGCCTGCAGCAACGAGCTGAGCCTTGACGCCGACGAGCAGCCCACCGACGACGGCATAGGCACCATCTGCCACGAGTTCTCCCACTGTCTGGGCTACCCCGACCTCTACGACACCAACACCGGCAACGGCTACGCCATGGGCGTGTGGTGGGACCTCATGGACGGCGGCAACTCTAACGGCGACTCCTACTGCCCCGCCGGCTACTCGGGCTTGGAGAAATGGATCGCAGGATGGAAGACCCCCGTGGTGCTCACCGAGGACACAGAGATAAAGAACTGGAAGTCGAGCGAGGACAAAGGCGATACTTACATTATATATAATGACGCCAACTCGAACGAGTTCTATTTCATCGACAACCGCCAGCCCGTGAAATGGGATGCAAAGCTCCCGGGCAAGGGCATGCTCGTGACACATGTCGACTATGACCAGACGGCATGGAACCAGAACGCGGTGAACAACGACAAGACGCACCAGCGCTGGAGCATCATTGCCGCCGACAACTCTTATTATAGCGACCACAACTATCGGGACAAGATGTTCCTCGATGCCGGCCACGACGCTTATCCCTACAACAAGAACAACAGCCTGTCAAAATCGTCAACGCCCAAGAACAGCGTGTTCAACCGCAACAACGACGGCACCCGACTCATGGGCAAGGCGCTAACCAACATAACGCAGAACGGCGACGGCACGATGTCGTTCAAGTTTAAGCTGGAGAACAGCAGCGTAGGCCCCGACACGCCTCCCGTCAAACCCGGCGACGCCGTGCTCTACGAGACCTTTGACCAGTGTGACGACACTGGCGGCAACGACAACGTGTGGTCAAACATAAGAACCTCCATGGAGCTCAAACCCGACGTTGAGAACTGGAGCGATGCCGGCGGCAAGGCGTTCAGCGGATACCAGTGTGCCCGCTTCGGCACAAAGAGTAGTGCTGCCAACGTGACCTCTCCCCTCTTCAGCATCACAGGCGATGCCGAGCTAACCTTCAAGGCCGGCGCATGGAAGGACGAGGGCGGCAAACTTCAGATCTATTACAACACCGACCTCATCGCCACCGAGGCTGTTGCTGCCAGCCAGTGGACCGACATCAAGGTCCGCTTCACAGGCACAGGCTACGGCACGCTCCGCTTCGTGGGCCTCAAGCGCATGTTCCTTGACGAGGTGTGCGTGAAGGCTGCCGGCGCAACGGGCATAAGCAGCATCACCGACAACGCCTCGACCAAGACCGACAACCGCATCTTCACCATCGACGGCCGCTATGCCGGCACCAGCATCAGCGCCCTGCCCAAGGGTCTCTATATCGTTGGCGGAAAGAAGGTTGCGAAGTAAACCGAACGTCCATAATCTGCGGCAAGCGCACACGCCATAAGCGGTGACGCAAGCCCACCTCATAAAGAGGACGAACAAGAGCAAAACGACACAAGCATGCTCCTGTTCGTCCTCTTTTTTTTATGCTCACTGCCCGCATTTTGACAAAAAAGGCAAAAATCTTGTTAAATTTCCCCCCCCGAAGCCCTTTTTTTTGAACAATTCAATTTTTATGCATACCTTTGCGCCTTGAAAAATACTGCGACGATTCGCCCACATCTGTAACAGCGTATTCAGGAAGAGTTATTTAAAAATGTAAATAAAAAAACAGCTACAAATCAAAAATATTATAATGCATGCTGTGTCCGCTAAACATTGCATAATATTGTTTATGTAAAAAATGAATTGTTTCGTATAAAATATCAAAAGATAACATTTTACCCCTCTTATAACAAGAGGGGTGGATATTCTTGTTTTATAACTATGCAAGTTAATATAAAGACAGAAAAAAAATGAAAAAGCAATTTTACATTCCACCTCGTATAAGTTTTTATGAAGTGGAAACAACCGCTATTCTTGCTGGTAGCGGTGAATCACAGAATCATGTTGGTAACCCAAGCATTTCAGTAAACGGAGATGTAACATGTGGTGATGAAGATCATGTTTGGGATTAATTAATTGTAAGAACAACACGAGATGAAAAAATTATTGTATTTTTTGTTGGCCGTGACTACTCTCACAGCCTGCAGCAACGACGAAACTATCGAAAACTCCGATAATGGACAAAACAACAAGGGAATGGTGCTTGTAGCTACTGTCTCGCAGCAGGATTCGCGTGCAGCTATCGATGTAAACAATACATTCGGCACATGGAAATTCACTTTCGACGACAACGACAATGTTGTGGTTGGCAACAACACCATCGACAATTATTACTCATTCACTAAGAATGGCGAAACTTTCTCAAGCACTGACGCTAAGGTGACAACATCTGCCGCCAACTGGTATGCATACTATCCCAGCACCGACATCGACCTCACCAATCAGGAAGGCACAGCCGAATCGGCTGCTAAGCTCTACGCTTTGGCAGGTGCTACAACAACAGCTACAACTGGTGCCGAAGGCCTCACTATCAATATGACACCTAAGGCAGCCGTGCTCCGCATCGTTAAGGTGGACAACTACGGCCCGTGCGACATCTATCTGAAGACTGCTAACGGCAAGTATGTGTCGGGTCTGAAGGCTAAGAAGAATGATGCTGGCTACGAAGTAGAGAAAAGCGACACTAAGGTTTCGGTATTCTACAAAGAAAGCAACGGCAATGCCGGAATATATTATGTTATTGTCCCTGCTGGAGTGAAGATTTCGGTGTACAACAGCGACAAGCTTATCAAGTCGACTAAGGACCCAGGTCTCAAAGCCGGCAACTACTACACGCTAACCTCAGGACCTACAACGGGCACAGCAGAGGCTACTGTCAATGGCGCAACGAAGACTATCAACTGGGTACAGTTGTGGATTGGAGGTCCGAGAATTGCTACAGATAATGTGGCAAAAAAAATGAGTTGGACTGAAGCAGCAAAGACTGGTAGTGACTATGTATGGGGGGCTAATTGGCGTACACCGACAAAAGACGAGATGGACTTTGTTGACCAAGATGGGTCTTCCACAAAAACGGAGAATGTAGAAGTAGACAATGTTATCGAAAACGAAGTTGTAACAAAGTTTAAATATAAAGGCGTTCAACCTGGATATACAAATAACACAATGTATCTTCCTTCGACTGACCCCAGTTCTTATGGTGGAGTGTATTGGTCGTCAACTGATGCCGGACACAACAAAAATAACGAAGAAATAGGCTGGGCTTTAAATATGATTGTGCAAAATAAGGATTCCCATGTACATTACTTTTGGAGCTTCAAGAAAGACGTTTCTTACGCTGTCCGCCCCGTCCTCGCTAAAGAAACCGTATTATGGGGAGAACAAGAAATTAAATAACCCCAAATTTGGGTAATATGCGGAACGTCGGACTCTCGTCCGACGCACAATAAACCCTAATAAAACAATGCGCCCAGTAAGTGCAAAAGCGATAATTGTCAAGGCTTTTACATCTACTGGGCGCATTTTATTTTTAATATTAACTTCAAATTGCGGCTTTTTTAGGCTCATACATGAATATTGTGCTATGCCAATACAAATTGTACTCATCCTGTTGAATTGTACTCATCCTGTTGGTAAGTCTTTACTTCCTCTCTTTACAGTCAGTTGAATCATGCTTTTAGAAGCAATACATATTAATCGGCAAAGTAATAATTTTTAAAGAAACACAAGCACAGAGTGCTTAACATCAAAACCGAGGTGCATATCATCTTAACATGGATGCTTAACATCTCACCACCTTGTGCTTAACATAACGTCAACAGGGAGCGGCAACATTAACCATTGCACGCTCCCTGTTTTTTTTATGCCTAACGACAAGAAGCCCACAAAATCAAGAATTGAGGAAAAGAACGAGAAGCAAAAGCGAGAAAGAAGAACAACAAGCGAGAAGCAAGGAAGCAACCTACCCAATTTCACACTTCCTTCCAATCCACCAATCCTTTTCCATTATCATCCAGCTCTATAGCAAGAGCAATGGTTCTACGTTTGTCTGCCTTGAAAGGCTCGGCATATTGTTTGGCTTTCATTTGCTCTGTGGCAGCATCAATGCCGCCGTTAT
>OQVS01000697.1_pt1 | contig 23176 bp, 19 predicted proteins | sample 1691601 | NCBI WGS metagenome assembly OQVS01 (sample SAMN03418268, study PRJEB22391) | human gut metagenome | biome: human-gut; feature: organic feature; material: feces | host: Homo sapiens | place: Tanzania | collected 2013-01
CTTGTGAATGGGTGTCAGGCGACAGCCTGACGGGATGAGCGAAGCGAACCTCCAGGGCCCCGCCACCGCCCGGGCGTCCCTTGTCGCACCCATAAAAGTGGTCGGGACGCTGCCACGCCCTGTTTTTGGAAACATTGATTATCAATCAGTTATAAAACGCACCGTGGAAACGCAGTCAAAAAAAGTCCACGTTTCCACGCCCATGCTAAAACTCCATCTGATTATCAATGACTTACGAAACCCACCGTGGCCGCATCCCGCCAGCTCCACGTCAGCGCTCAACCAGCGTGCGCCAACCGACCCCCGCCACCTCACCGCCCATTAATAAACTCCGCAACAATCCGCACACTCTCATTGAACGCCGTCGGCTGCCCCGGAACCGTTATGAAAAGATGAGTGGCAGTAGGGAAGACATGGTAAGAAAGACTATGCCCGAGCCCATTGAGCCTCTCGGCGAACTCGGCAGTCTGGTCGAATAGAATGTCATGCCCGGCAGAAATGATAAGCACCGGAGGCAGCTTCGCCAATGTCTCATCGCTGGCCAATCCCACGGATACCAATGGATTACGCGCCGCGCCTCCGGAATACGCTTCATTGAATGCCTCCAGCAGCTCGGCATCATCACCATAACCCTTGCCATACTCCACCCAAGAAGCCGTGACCTCCGTATAAAGCTTCGTCACCGGATAAATCGGAATCACCTTGCATACGCCCTCCACGGACATTGCCGTCGCCAAAGCCAGATTGCCCCCGGCACTGTCGCCCCCGACGGAAACCTGCAAAGAATCACAACCCCACTCATCAGCATGACACTTCACATATTCAAATGCCCTCCGGCAATCATCCAGCGGAGCCGGGAAAGGGAACTTCGGAGCCAGCCGATAATTGAGAGCAGCGACACAACAATCCCCGGCTTCCGCCAATGCTGCACAAAAACGCGCGCAACTGTTGATGCTGCCGAGACACCATCCGCCGCCATGCAAATACAGCAACAGCGGTCTCTTCCGAGCCGCACGACCGGCAGGCGAGAATAAACAAATATCGGGCGCAGCATATTTTATATCAATGTTTTCCGGCAGTACCGGTACTTTATTCCTGCTCTGCCGTATCTCTTCCAATGCCCCATAATCTCCCTTCATCGCATCACGCACGGCCAGCATCTGCACATGCTGTAACCCCTCTTTCATATTGGCCAGAAACGCCTGCTCCTCCACAAGCATCTTCCGCTGAATCTCCTCACCGGGATATATCTGTCCGGCGGCATTGCCTGCAGCAAACGAAAAAGAAATCATCGTCACCATGCGAAGTAACCTGTTACCCATATAAATCTACATTTCAATATTCCTCCGACAAAGATACATGTTATCCCCGCTTATTTCCTCATCCCGCCCGCGCTCACCAGTGTCCCGCCAAAGTCCACTAGTTCCTTGCCACCGCTCTCCAGCATCCGGTCATGACTCTTCTTGTGTCCCCAAAATCTCGGCTGCAGAAATCGACAATGCATGACATATCTTTGCCGCCATCTTCAGCGTAGGGATAGACCTCCCGGTAATATAGGCATTGACACGGGATGGACTTACCGATAATTGCTTCGCCAATTCTTTTTGTGACATTCCCTTTCGTTGTAGTGATTCTCGTAATAAATCCGGAAGTGACTTGCTGCTCCTTTGCGGAATCGAATTCTCGCGGGCAATACCTTCATCACGGAGGGCCCCGCCAGTAGAATAACTGCTTCGCTCTTCGATTGAATGCCTGCTATATCCTGAAACGATATTCTCTGCAGCATCGTTATTTATCTCCACTTCACCAAGTTTTCCGAATCCGGCAGCCGGAAGTGAATTCGAACCTATGGATAGCAATTCCGTCCCTATTTTGTGAAATTCTGATATTATTTGGTGCTCCCTTGCTTTAGACGGGCGCTTCATTCCGCTTGAATATGCCGCCAGCAGACTCTGTTGCAATCCCATTCGTCTAGCAATAGCGGACAGATTCAATTCCGGATGCGAAAGAAGAATTTTCGACAATCCTTTAGGCTCCGGATCCTCATATTCGAAACTCTCATTAGAGATATCTTCATCCAGTCCATACCAATGAACTCCGTCATCTTCAATCACATAGTCATCCTTGTTTTCTGCATTCATCAGATTCCGGTAATACAGCAATGACTGCCACAATGTCCTGCCATCATCGAACAAGGCATAAATTCTGTCTCCATCGAACCATATCTTTTCTATACGCATATTATCTCCTTATTTTCCAAATCTGATTTCCCATTCCGTAATTACGATTTCTTTTCGCCTTATGATTTCTTCCAATGTCAGGTTAATATCCTTTAACTTCATCCCTGAATTCGATACGAGTTCCGCTCCTTTTTCAGAGACATTGAATTTCGCAAGTCCATCGGCACTTTTTACGTGTACATGCATAGGTTCATGTTCACGTGAATAAAAGAAAAATCGCATTCCATAAATTCGCCACAATTCCGGCATAATCTTATTTTTCACAAAGATAGGATATAAATCTATATCTCCAATATCAAATCGCGATATTTTTACAAATGGCGAAAAAACCACCCTGGATTCCTCGTGCGTACTAAAACGTTTTCTGCGCACGACAAGCCGAAAAATGATCACGACGTGCGCAGAAAACGTTTTAACGCTCACGCCACCCCCGAGCACCCGCCCGCCACCAAGAATCCCCCGCGCGCGATTGCCGAAACCGGAAATTCTCCGTATCTTCGTATGTTGTCAGCGACAAGCGCCTGAAACAGGACGTCTAAAACAAGCGCCTGAAACACTGACACTGTAAAATTAATTGCCATGCCACAGCTATACGTCATATCGGGATGTAACGGAGCCGGGAAAACCACGGCTTCATATGCGCTGCTGCCGGAAATGCTGGGATGCAGCCAATTCGTGAACTCCGACGAATTCGCCAAGAGCCTCTCCCCGTTCAGCCCGGACGCGGCATCCATCCAAGCCGGCAAACTCATGCTGCTGAAAATGAACTACCTCTTCAGGCGGCACGAAGACTTCGCCATCGAAACCACATTGGCCACCAGAAGCCTCAAGCGCATGATCGACAAAGCGCGCGAACAAGGCTACTCCGTGACCATCCTCTACTTCTGGCTGAACTCGCCCGAACTCGCCGTCGAACGCGTGAGGGCCAGAGTCGCGGCAGGCGGCCACAACATCCCCGAACCCGTCATCCGCCGACGCTATACCGCAGGCCTGCATTATTTTTTCAATGTCTATAAGTCAATGGCTGACAGGTGGATACTGGCAGACAACTCCCAGATACCTTTCCGCGTGATCGCAGAAGGCCAGCGGGACAGACTTGTCATAAAAGACGAAGAAACATATATGAAAATACAAGAACTCGCCGAAGAAGCGAACAACGCCATAGAACAAAAATGATATCGGACAAGCAATACTATTTGGATATATTCAAGGTCGGAGACACTGACCTTCAGAAACTTACGGAAACGGCACTCTCGCATGGAGGCGACTACTGCGACCTCTATTTCGAGAATACGATGAACCAGACGCACCAGCTGATAGACGGCGAAGTGTCATCCGGCGGCCTGAACATTGACTACGGCGTCGGCATCCGGGTACTCTGCGGAGAAAAGACAGGTTACGCCTACTCCGAAAGCACCACGTGGAAAGACATGGAAAGCGCAGCGACAGCAGCATCCGCCATCTCGCAAGGCACGGCTGTGACACCCCGCGACACACGCAGCATCGGTGCCACATACACCGCGCAGAAAAACAACGGCGACCGCCTGGTCAGGAGACTTTATCCCGGCCGGCCGAACCCGGCAGCCGACAGATATCCTATTATCAATGACTGGCGGCAGGAAAGCCCTTCCGTAGCAGTCAGATTCCTCGGAAAACTGGAACAGGCCATCAAAATCCGCGACAGCCGCATCACCAGCGTAATCTGCGCATTGTCCAGTCAGACAAGCGATTACCTCATGTACAACTCCTTCGGCGAGATGAAATACGAAACCCGCCCGATGACCACTGTACAAGCCATGCTCGTGGCTGACAACGGAAGCCGCAAAGTCCAGAAAAACGTATCACGCAGCCTCCGGAAAGGCGCCGAAATGCTCACCGGTGCATTGATAACCGAACTCGCCGGGAAAATCACCGACGGACTGGACAATGCCTTCGAAGCGGTGCGCCCTAAAGGTGGCCAGATGCAGGTGGTCATGGGCGCCGGAGCATCAGGCATTCTGCTGCACGAAGCCATGGGACACGCATTTGAAGCCGATTTCAACAGAAAAGGCCAGTCGATATTTTCTGACAAGATGGGCAAGAGGGTCTGCCCGGAAGGTATCAATATCGTGGACGACGCGACCATCCGCGGCAACCGTGGGTCGCTTAATTTCGACGACGAAGGCGTGCCGGGACAGAGGACCACAATGGTCGAAGACGGCATCCTGACCTCGTACCTCCACGACCGCATCAGCGCCAGATACTACAGCGTCGCCCCGACCGGCAACGGAAGACGCGAAACATTCCGCTCCAGCCCGATCCCACGCATGCGCGCCACCTATATGGAAAGCGGCAACGCCGAGCCTGACAGCATTATCGCCTCCGTACGTAAAGGCATCTATGTCAATGAATTCAGCAATGGACAAGTGAAAATCGGGGAAGGGGATTTCACCTTCTTCGTGAAAAGCGGCTTCCTCATCGAAGACGGCAAGCTCACACGCCCGATAAAGGATATCAATGTCATTGGCAACGGCCCGCAGGCATTGAAAGACATTATGGCCGTAGGCAATGATTGCGTCATCGACGACAGCGCCTGGACCTGCGGAAAAGGACAGTCGGTACCGGTTTCATGCGGCATGCCGACGGTATTGGTAAACAATCTTCTGGTAGGAGGAGAACAAGATGGAGAATAAATTGGAATACGCTATAACAGAGGAAGAAACGAGGATTGCCGACCGGAGCGTGGCACTCGCGGTAGAGGCCGGCGCATCGGCGGTTCAGGTGACATTGGACAAGGCGAGAACGGAAATCTACGCCCTTCTGGACGGGGAACTCGACAACATCCGCCAGACCGGCGACAGGGCATTGACCTTCAAGGTATATGCCGACGGGAGATACGGCGTTTTCTCCACCAACAGGCTGGAAGAGAGCAGCATACGCGACCTGCTGGAGAAAGCCGTGCAGAACGTGCGGATGCTCGCGCCCGACCGGTTCAGGAAACTGCCGGCGAAGGAAGATACTGCCAATGATGCCGTGCGTGGCGACGAAATGGGACTTGTCTGGTATGGATATGACACCGTGACGGCAGACGAAAAACTTGCCATGGCGAAAAATGTCTCCGTGTTTGCAGAGTTCCGTGAGGCCGCACCGGACAGAAACTGGAAAGTGGTGTCCGAAGAAGTCGAATACAATAACACATTGACAGACACATATTTGACGAACTCCGACGGCATACATTGCCGCCATACCGAAACCTCGTTCGAAGTCTGCGCCCAGGTGACGGTCGAGGACAATGCCGGCGACAAATACAGCGGCTTCTGGTGGGACTACAGCATCAGCCCCGAAAAAGTCCGCGCCTCCGACTGCGGCCATAAGGCCGTGATGCAGGCTGTCAGCCAGATAGGTCCTGTCAATGCGGATGGCGGCCGTCATGTGATGGTGGTTTCGAACCGAATCTCCGGACGTCTGCTCCAGCCGGTCCTGGACGCTCTCGGAGGCAGGGCGATACAGCAGAAATCTTCATTCCTGACTGACTCTCTCGGTAAGCGGATATTCTCCAAAGGGCTGAATATCATGGATATGCCTAGGGAAAAAGGCAAATGCGGAGCGATTCTTTTCGAGCAAGACGGAAGGGCATGCCTGAACCGGGAAATCATAACCGACGGCGTGGTTATGGAATATTTCATCAGCACATACATGTCCGGAAAACTCGACATGCCTGCCACCTCCGAATGTGCCAACCGGCCGGTGGTAAAGCCGTTCGTCAGCAGCGAACTAGTTGAAGGTCAGGACAATGCATCTGCGTCCGGCAGCATTGGCGAAGCCGAAATCATGGGCCTCTGCGGAAGCGGAATCCTGGTGACCGACTTCAATGGAGGTAATTGCAATGCCGCGACGGGTGATTTTTCGTATGGCGTGGATGGGCTTCTTTTCGAGAACGGAAAAGTAACGTCTCCGATATGCAACATGCTGATTACCGGCAATATAGTGGAATTGTGGAACAACCTCATTGCCGCTGGAAATGATCCGTTGGACGGCATGAGCCGTCAGGTTCCTACCGTGGCATTCAAGGATGTGAATTTCAGTTCGTAAGTAAACGCTTTGAAAACGAAAGATAATCCGTAACTTTGCAGCATATACAAGACATATTAAAATATAATATAATGAAAATAGAGAACAACAAGGTAGTCGAGCTTGAATACGAGCTCTCTGTAGATGGAAAAGTGGTAGATAAGACTACCGAAATGACAGGTCCTCTGGATTACATACATGGTACGCACATGCTGTTGCCGAAATTCGAATCCGAAATCGAGGGCATGGAGCCTGAAAGCGAATTCGCATTCACATTGACCCCGGAAGAGGGTTATGGCGAGTACGATTCCAAGCGCAAGTTCGAAATCCCGAAATCATCATTCGAGGTGGACGGCGCCATCAGGGAAGACCTGTTGGTCGTCGGCAGAGTGATTCCGCTGCTGAACAGCTCCGGCATGGTGGTTCAGGGCACGATTGCCGAGATCCACGAAGATACAGTGACCATGGACTTCAATCATCCGATGGCCGGCAAGACATTGAATTTCAAGGGAAAGATTGTCTCTGTACGTGACGCTACCGAGAAGGAACTGACCGAAGGCCTGCACGGTGAATTCGCGCCGCAGGAAGGTGGCTGCTGCCATCACGGCAAGGGCGGCGGATGCTGCCATGGAGAGGGCCACGGCGAAGGTGAACACGAGTGTTGCCACGGCGAAGGACATGGTGAAGGCCACGAATGCCACTGCCATGAAGACGGTGGTGAACACGAATGTCATTGTCATGACGAAGGTCACGAGTGCCACTGCCACGAGAATTAACCACGATTTTGAAGTATTTTCGAGGATAGATTTCTTTTCGAAGAAGGAGTGTACCGGGGTACACGACTGATGAGAAGAGGAATATAGACCGAAAAGACGAAAAAATAATGAAGACAGCAGTCGTCATACTTAATTGGAACACAAAGAACTACCTAGAAAAGTTCGTTCCTGGCATACTTCGCTCGATTGAAGGCGAAGACGCCGGACTTGTCGTAGCCGACAGCGCCTCCACGGACGGGTCAATGCAGATGATGGCGGAGAAATTTCCAAGTGTCAGACGCATTGAACTGGACAAGAACTACGGATTCACGGGAGGCTACAACCGCGCGCTGGAACAGATTGACGCCGAGTATTTCGTACTGCTGAATTCAGATATTGAAGTACCTGACGGGTGGCTCCATCCATTGACGGAAACATTGGACCGGAACCCGGACGTGGGCGCGTGCGCACCGAAACTGCATTCCTGGTACGAAAAGGACAAGTTTGAGTATGCCGGTGCTGCCGGCGGTTACATCGACAGCTTCGGCTTCCCGTTCTGTCGCGGACGTATCATGAAAATGGTGGAAACGGATGAAGGCCAATACGATACGCCGGCAGATGTCCTGTGGGCCACGGGCGCATGCCTGATGGTGAGAAGCGAATTGTTCAATTCCCTCGGCGGACTGGATGACAGGTTCTTCGCCCACATGGAAGAAATTGACCTCTGCTGGAAGATGCAGCTTGACGGCTACAAGGTCAGGATTGTCCCGGAATCAGTCGTCTACCATATGGGAGGCGGAACATTGCCGCAGACATCCCCGTGGAAGCTGAAGCTGAACTACAGGAACAACCTCATGCTTCTGGAAAACAACCTTCCGGAAACATATGCATTGGAAATGCTGCGTAAGGATATTCGTGCGGGCAAAAGATACGAAGACATTGACCTTGAGAAGATTGGGAAGAGGGCCGCAAGGCGTGCGGAAAGGCGGATTTTCTGGAGGATGGTCGTGGACGGTTGCACGGCAGCAGCCTATCTGCTGATGCTGAAGCGTGACCTTTTCAAGGCGGTTCTCCAGGCGCATGGCGAATTCAAGAAACTGTCGCGGAAATGGTCGCCGTACGATGTGGAACAATATCTCGCCAGCATTGCCGGGCCGGAAGACGGATATTTCGACGAAAACAGTATGCCGGAAGTCCGCGGAATTTATGGACATTGGATTATCCCGCGCGCTATTTTCCTCGGACAGAGGGCTTTCGCAGCGGTGAGGAAATATTTCTAAACATAGGACTATGGTAATCATCATTGAAGGCGCAGGTGAAGTAGGTTCTCACCTTGCCAAGATGCTCAGCAATGAAGCTAATGACATCACGGTCATCGACTGCGATGAGGAGAGGCTTGCGAAATTGAACACCACCGCCGATGTAGTAACAATTCTCGGTGACCTGTCCTGTATCAAGATACTGAAGGATGCGGGAGTGGAACATGCGGACCTTTTCATCGCCGTTAATCCGAGCGCATCACAAGATGTGAATATCGTCAGTGCGCTGCTGGCCAAGAAGTTAGGCTGCAAGAAAGTCTGTGCCCGCATCAACAATGAAGAATATCTCTCCTACGAGAACAAATACCTCTTCACGGAAATGGGCATTGACCTGATGTTCTATCCGGAGAAGATTGCCGCAGGAGAAATCGCGGGTCTGCTGAAGCGTACGGCTTCTACCGAGACGATGGATTTTGCGCGCGGAAAGCTGCAACTTTCAGTGTTCAAGCTGGAAGACGATTCGCCTATCATTGACATGAAGGTGGCGGAGTTCGCGGCAGCCGTGACATTCGGCACGCAGTTCCGTGTGGTTGCAATTTCGCGTGACGATACGACCATCATGCCGAAATACGATACGAAATTCAAGTATCACGATCTTGTTTTCATCATAACGACGCGCGAAGGTGTGGCGCCGCTGATGAATTTCCTCGGAAAGAGCAACATTGAGATAAACAATGTCATGATTCTGGGCGCGAGCGCGGTAGGTGAGATGGTGGCTTCCGGCATCAGCGGCCAGGTGGACACCGTGAAAATCATCGACCCGGACAAGAAACGTTGCATGGAACTCAGCGAGATTACTGATGACAATGTGCTGGTAATCAATGGAGACGGGCGCGATTCGGACTTCCTGCTGGAAGAAAACATAAAAGATTACGACGCATTCGTGGCTGTTACGGGGAATGACGAGGCGAACATCCTGGCGTGTGTGGTGGCAAAGCGTTTCGGCGTGGAACGGACGATCGCCGAGGTGGAGAACCTCGAATATATCCGTCTGGCCGAAGAGATGGGAGTCGATGCCGTCATCAACAAGAAGCTCATCACTGCCGGCAAGATCTTCAAGATGACCCTCAGCAACAAGGTCCGTTTCGTTAAATACATGAGCGGTACCAATGCCGAGATTCTCGAATACATAGTCGCACCGGACAGCCTCATTACACGCAATACATTGAAAGACATTGATTTCCCGACCAATGCCATCATAGGCGGCATCATCCGCGGCAACGATTATTTCATAGCCGTCGGCGACACCCGCATCGAAGCCTACGACCGCGTAGCCGTCTTCGCCCTCCCGTCCGCCGTAAAAGAAGTCGACCGCCTGTTCAGATAAAATAGTTATGGCATCCTACTTACAAATAGAAAACATCAGCAAGAGTTATGGTCCGAAAGTGCTGTTCGATCATATCGGATTCAATATAAATGAAGGGGACAAGATTGCGCTCATCGCACCTAACGGAACTGGAAAATCGACATTGCTGCGCATACTTGCGGGTAACGACAAATCCGATTCCGGCGGGAAAATCACCTTTCTGAAACACATCAGGATAGCATTTCTGGAACAGGAATTCGAACACGACCCCGAAAAGGACATCTTCACGCAGGTATTGGACTCCAGCAAGAAATTCACTGACGGGCTGGATGACGATGCAATGTTCGCCTATGAACTGAGAATCAAGAAGTTCCTGACCAGCTTCGGACTCCAGGAAGGAAGTCTGATGAAAAACCTCTCCGGAGGGGAAGTGAAAAGGGTGGCATTGACCGTGATGCTGGCATCGGAAGCCGACTTCTTCATCATGGACGAGCCGACGAACCACCTCGACATTGACGCCATCGAATTCCTGGAAAACTACCTCGGCCACTCGCGCAGCACCCTCCTGATGGTTACCCACGACCGCTATTTCCTTGACCATGTGTGCAATACGGTGATGGAACTCGACCACGGGGCAGTCTATACCTACAAGGGAAACTACGAGAAATACCTGGAAAAGCGGCAGGAACGCATCGACAACTATAACGCCGAGACGGCCAAGGTGAACAACATCCTGCGCCGCGAACTCGAATGGATACGCAGCTCGCCATGTGCCAGGACCGGAAAGGCGAGATACCGCATCAATGCATTCTACGACTTGAAGGACAGAGCTGAACAAGTCTACACCAGCGGAAAAGTGAACCTGGACGAGATGGGGAAAGGCTCACGGCTCGGAAACAAGATAATTGACTGTAAGGACGTGAGTTTCAGCTATGGACCGGATGTCTATTTGGACCATTTCACGTATAATTTCCAGCGGTTCGAACGCGTCGGCATAGTCGGCAAGAACGGCACCGGCAAATCCACGTTCCTGAACATCCTGACCGGCAACATCCCGGAAGACGGGCAGTTCAGCGGCATCATCGAACGCGGCGAATCCCTGAAAATAGGCTTCTATCGCCAGACCGGCATGAAATTCAATGAAGACCAGGCGGTTATGGAGGTGGTGAGCGACATGCACCTGCTGAACCAATTCCTTTTCAGCCATGACATGTTCACCACCAAGGTGTCGAAACTCTCCGGAGGCGAACGCAGGCGGCTTTACCTGATGACCATCCTGATGCAGAACCCGAACCTGCTCATCCTCGACGAGCCGACCAATGACCTCGACATCGTGACACTTGACGTGCTGGAAGAATACCTGAAAGACTTCAAGGGATCATTGATCATCGTATCCCACGACCGGCACTTCCTCGACCGCCTCGTCGACCACCTCTTCATCTTCTGCGGCGACGGCAAGGTGAAGGACTTCATCGGCTCCTACAGCGAGTACCACGAATATATAAAGGAGTACGAAGCCCGGCAAAAGGCTGCCGCCCGAGAAAAGGCTGGCGCCAATGTCCGTGTCAATGCTGATGTAACCGATGCAGACAAGCCGGCCAAGAAGAAAAAGCTTACATACAAGGAGCAGAAAGAGCTGGAACAGATTGAAATGGACCTGGATACGCTCGGAAAAGAGAAAGCCGGACTGGAACGGGACCTCGCATCAGGGACCCTTCCTTATGACAAGATTCAGGAGGTGTCGGCGAGGTTCGGCGAAGTGAAAGACCTCATGGATGAGAAAGAAATGCGTTGGCTGGAACTACAGGACAGCATCCGATAGCCCGTCACACACAATACAAACCAAAAAAATACATAATAATGTCTAGATTTTTTGACCCTCCTGCACCGAAGCAGCAGCTTCCGTCAGAGAAAGTTCCTAAAGTTTTCAATGCGATGAGATGGAAGGTGTTCCTGGGAGCCTTCCTCGGATATGCCGGATATTATCTGGTCCGCAAAAACCTCTCACTCGCAGCCCCGGACATGATCAAGGACGGAATCCTCGATGCCGGAAAAGTAGGACTTGCAATGTCAGCGGTATCTATCGCCTATGCATTCAGCAAGTTCATCATGGGCAGCGTATCAGACCGCTCGGACTCCCGTAAGTTCCTCTGTGTCGGACTGGTACTCTCAGCATTGGTAATGATTCTCACCGGAGTCATCCCTTATGGCGCGAACACGGCGCTGAACACGACCGTCATTTTCATCCTCATGCTCGTGGTCGGATGGCTCTCCGGAATGGGCTGGCCTCCATGCGGACGAATCATGACACACTGGTTCTCCCAGAACGAGAGAAGCTTCAAGATGAGCATCTGGAACGTATCCCACACCATCGGCAGCTTTGCGCTCGGATTCCTGGCCATCGCAGGCGTGGCACTTTTCGCCTTCTTCGCCCCGACATTCGGCATTGACCCTGCACAGGCATGGCGAGGAAACTTCATTTTTCCTGCGATCATTGCGATAGCCATTGCAATATTCTGCTGGTGGGCGATCCGCGACACCCCTGAATCATGCGGCCTCCCGTCCGTACAGGAATACCGCAACGACTACAGCGGCGTGAAGAGCAAAGGCCCTGCCGGCGACAAACTGCCGTTCAAGGTCCTTTTCATCGACTACGTATTCAAGAACAAACTCCTCTGGATTGTCGCCCTCAGCAACATCTTCGTATACATGGTCCGCTACGGTATCGGCGACTGGTCACCGACCTTCCTCCAGGATGCCGGCATCATGACCGCCGACGAAAGCAAGGTGGCATTCTCCGTACATAACCTCATCGGTGCATTCGGAACCATCCTCTGCGGCCTCGCCACATCCAAGATTTTCAAGGGCCGTTGCGCTCCGATGAATGTCATCTGCATGATAGCATGTATGTTCGGTGTCCTCATCTACTGGTTCGTAGGAGCCGGATATGTAGCGATGAGCCCGGCTTTCCAGAAGACGCTCGTCTACGTCGCACTCTGCCTCATCGGCTTCTTCATCTATGGCCCTGTGGCACTTACGGGCGTACAGGCATTGAATCTCGTACCTAAGAACGCCGCCGGAACCGCAGCCGGCTTCGTCGGACTCTTCGGCTACTTCATCGGTGACGCCATCTGCTCCAAAATTTTCGTCGGCAGCGTCGCGAACCACCTCGGATGGAACGCCGCGAACCTGACTGTCGCCATCGGTGCCGGCATCGGTGTCCTCCTCTGCGCAATGCTCATCAAGAGTGAAAAGTCAATTACCAACAACTAGAATTTTATATGACAAACGTTGCAATCTTCGTTTCCGGCGGCGGAACCAACTGCGAGGCCATCATCAGGCATTTCGCAGGATCACAGGACGTGAAAATCTCGCTCGTGCTCAGCAACCGCGCTGACGCCTATGCGCTGGTCCGTGCCCGGAATCTCGGAATCCCGACCATCGTGGTTCCGAAAAAGCAGTTCAATGACGAGGCGTACATGATGGCGCTCATGAAGCAGTTCGGCATCGATTTCATCGTACTCGCCGGTTTCCTGCTCGTCGTCCCCGATTTTCTTATCAATGCTTATGAACACAAGATGGTCAATCTCCATCCGGCATTGCTCCCCAAGTTCGGCGGCATGGGAATGTACGGACACCATGTTCACGAAGCAGTCAAGGCAGCGGGGGAGACCGAAACCGGTATGACGGTCCATTACGTAAGTAATCAGGTAGACGGTGGTGAAATCATCGCCCAGTACTCGACACCGATTTCTCCGGACGATACGCCGGACGATATCGCAGCCAAAGAACACGTTCTGGAGATGCAACATTTTCCTGAAATCATTGAAAAAATATTGTCAAAATAGACATTTGACAATTTATGCCGTAAATTTTCAAATAAAGTTTTGCCGGTTTGGCATGGCAAAAAACAGAAGGAACCCACTTGCGCTAGAAAATGGCGCAAGTGGGTTCCGTGTTTGTCGGAGCGCTTGTTCTTGCGCTAAAATATGGCGCATGTAAATTTTTATGCGTGATTTTACATGGGGGGGGGGTGGATAGAAGCTCTGCAAGGCACTTTTTTGCATGAAAAATAGAAAAATTCCATCTTGTAATTTTCGAATCTGAATTATAATTTTGCAATCGACAAATAAATCAAAGGGATGTTTTGCCGGCGGCTTTCAGCCGCAGCATAACTGATGTAAATAAGGGAAGAGTGTAAAATATGAATTGGCTAGTTAAAATAGCTCTCACGGCATCCTTGTGTGTGTCGGCGGTTAGTGCGCTATACGCGCAGACACCACCTGATACTGATGCGCCTCAAGAGACTGGAGCACGTTCCGTCGCACGACGGTTCGCGATTTGGTACTGGCTTGACCGTATCGACATCGACGAGCATTATCTGGATAACGAAAGGCAGCTTGCTGAAATCAAGAAATACCTTCTGATTTCGCCTAAGATTGACAGTATCACGATTTGCTCTTATGCTTCTCCGGAAGGTGTGTATGAGAGAAACGTATGGCTTGCCCGCAAGAGAGCCGAGGCGGCACGTCGTTTTCTCGTCAACAATATCCCTGAAGGATCATCCCTGAACGGGGACAAGATCAAGCTTCAGCCTATGAATGAGAACTGGGAGGGACTCAGGGCTGAGATCGAAGCTAACTATACCCTTCCGAATAAAGACAAGGTGATGAGGATTCTCGATGCCAATGTCGGCAACGACACCAAGAAATGGAGAATCCGTCACTTGGACAACGGCTATACTTGGCACTACATAATCGTTAACCACATGCCTAAGCTGAGACTTGCCACATGGATCTGCGTATGGGTGGATCCGGCAGTCCCTGCCGTGGCTGAGATGGGACAGCAGGCAGCGGAACCTGAAAGGCCTTTGGCGCTCGCCGGGCCATCCGCTCCTGCCGGACCTGTTGTCAGGATTGAACCTCCCAAGCCTCTGTATGACAGGCAGATGATTCTTGCCGGACGGACAAATCTCCTCGCACCTGGACTTAATTTCGGCCTAGAGATTCCTATCGGAAGACACGTTTCCATAGGTGCCGACTACTGGTATCCTTGGTGGCTTGCCAAGAACAACAAGTATTGCGGCGAAATGCTCGGCTGGTTCATTGACGGAAAATATTGGTTTTCACGTCCTGGCGGCAAATATGAATGGACCCGCGCGGACAAGCTGAAAGGACATGCGCTGGGACTCTATGCCGGCGGCGGTTACTACGACTACCAGAAACGCAGAAGCGGCTACCAGGGAGAATACCTTGATTTCGGTGTGGACTACACCTTCGGTCTTCCTATCGGTCGCAAGAAATGGATGAGAATGGAGTTCAACCTCGGTGTGGGCTGTATCATGACGAAAGCGCGTCACTACACTCCGACTGCTGATTATGAGGAACTTATCAAGGATCCTGGAATCAAGAACAAGTACTATACTTTCTTCGGTCCTACCCGCGCGGGCATCTCGTTCGTGCTGCCGATTATCGTGAAACACAAGGTAAAAGGAGGTGAGCGATGAAAAGGACAATGCAAATTTTGATTGCAGCTGTAATGCTGCTGTCTCTGTTCTCTTGTCACAGAAGGCCGCTCACTACTGCGGACTACACCGTAAGGCTTGATATCAATATCGACCGTGACATCGTGAACTATGAGATGCCTCGGGACCCTGAGATCATGCGAGTTGCATTCTACGACCACAATACCGGACAGCTGTTCACGCAGGCATTCCTTCCTCCGACAGGCGGCGAAGTGAACATCGTTCCGGAGCGCACCTACGACATATTGGTCTACAACTTCGATACTGAGGTGACATTGATCAAGGACGAGAACGACTGGACGAAGATTCTGGCTACGACGAACACCATTTCGGATGCGTTCAAGAGCAAGCTGAAGAGCCGCGGCACGAAGAGCCCTATGACCGATGCGGACGCGGACAAAGATGAGGAAATCGTCTATGACCCTGACCATCTGTTTGTCGGACGTCTCAATGAAGTGCATATTCCGGCGCGTTCCGTGGATTCTCCGGAAATCACCCTGCGGGTGGATTGCAAGTCCGTCGTGCAGACCTGGCTTCTGGAAGTGAACAATATCAAGGGCGCACAATACGTGGCCTCCATTTCCGCGGTCATCACCGGCCTTTCCCAGCATCACAAGATTTCGCGGGATCAGCGTTCCAAGGAGTATGCGTCAGTGTTCTTCGATGTCCAGCGTCTCGACAGGGGCGGTATCCTCATGACCAAGTTCAATACTTTCGGTATGAATCCGGAAGCGGGCGAGAAGCAGATTCTCTCACTGGTCATTACCGATACCGGCGGCAAGTCCCATATTTTCAATGTGGATGTATCCGACCAGTTCCCTGGCAATGACAGGCAGTATATCCAGGTGAATACCGATGAAATCGATATTCCTGAACCTGAAAAGAAAGAAGGCGGCGGACTTGCCCCATCTGTGGATGAGTGGAAGGATATCGTTTCCAATATTACGATCTAATTTATTAACAACTATAGTATTACTAAATTGTTTAAACAATGAAAAAAAGTTTGATTATCGCGCTCGGTGCCATTGCACTGGTCGCATGTACCAAGACTTCTGTCAGCTATGAGCAGACAGGAGAGATTGGTTTCGCTCCTGTAGCGAGAATGAACGGAACGAAGGCTACAGCCATTCCTTCCACAGTGTTCCCTGAAGCTTGGAATCTTAAAGTCTATGGTTACTATGACAATACCATAGGCACAGGTCAGTCTTATTCTGACGGTCACTTCACGGAGGATTATCTTTCGGGCATCGAGTTCGCAAAGAATGCAAGAGGTACAACTGCCGGCTTCTGGCTTGGCAAGGAACACGCATACTACTGGCCTAAGACTGGTTCCATCCTCTTCGCAGCTTATGCTCCTGCTGATTATGCCGCCGCGACCGTGGCTCACAACAAGGCTAACAACACATTCTCCGTTACCGAGATGGCTCAGCCTACTGATTTCTCCAAGACTGTGGACCTTCTGTATTCTCCGTACACCACCTCCCACAACAAGACCGTTGTACACATGCAGTTCGCGCACGCATTCTCATGGGTTACCATCAAGGCTCAGTCCGATGCCAAGATTTCTGTGAAAATCAAGAGCATTGTACTCAAGGGTATGGCAGAGAAAGGAAAGGCAGACGTCCTTCCAACATGGACCGTGTCAGGTGAACAGGATCTCAACGTATTCACTGACGCTGCTGGTATTGCGGTTACAAATGAACTCTTGGAATTTGCAAATGCGAAGGAAAGCGTTCTTCTCTTCCCTCAGGCTCTTGGAACCAATGCAATCCTCGAAGTCACTTATGCTATGGACAAGGGTGACGGTACTTTCGTCGAGCAGTCTCCTTATTCTGTTGCCCTCAATACACTCAAGTCAGGCGATGCCGCAATCAGCAAGTGGGAAGCCGGCAAGCACTACTTCTACAACATCATGTTCGGCGCTGCTGACGAAATTCAGATTTCTCCGACTGTCAAGGAATGGGATGAAGTTACCGCAGAAAACATCTCCGCTACCAAGGGGGGGAGATGAACAACGACTAAAGATTTCGTATCAAGTAGTTAACTATTTTTTTACTCAATTATGAAACTCATTTCCAGGACCTTGGTGCTGCTGACTGCAGCAATCACATTGACCGGCTGTCTTGCTTCCACGAAGTACGACAAATCCACCGGCGACATACGTCTGCGACCTGTGATCGGCATCGGCACAAGGTCCGGGAAGGAGTTCATTCCATTCCCGGAAGACAGGAAATTCAATGTTTTCGCAATTTCCCAGGACACCGGGCGTAAATTCCTCGACGATGTTGCCGTGACCTACGGGGGCAAGAGGGGCTGGTTCCCGGAGAATACCCCGAAATGGCCGGTAGATGAATCCCTTAAATTCATCGGTTATTACCCTTCCGACCTTCAGATGACATGCAACAGCGACGGGATATTGAAAATGCCGGCATATACTGCCGGAGACATTGACCTTCTGGTTACCGATCCCACGAAGGCATATAACAAGAACGACAGCATTGCGGGCCTCCCGTTCTATCATGCATTGGCGAAGATTGACTTCCGTGCGAAGCATGCATTGAACAGCGCTACACGCGTGCGGGTCGAAAAGATCGTCATCAAGGGAGCGTATGTGCAGGGCGCATTCGATTCTTCCGCAGATCTCCGTTGGAACCCGGTCGGACAGCAGACGGACATAACTGTCTATGCAGCAAACGGTCGCGAGGAGGGGATTGAGATTTTCAATCTGGTTCCGAAATATGTGGGCAGCAGCGTGTTCGTCATTCCTCAGAAGAACATTGGCTCGTCCATTGAAGTTACCTACGCTTTCCAGACAGGTGAGAGCGGATGGATCGGCGGACAGACAGTGTCCGCACCTGTCACACTTGAGGCATGGGAGCCTGACAGGCACTATACCTACACATTGAGCATTTTCAAGGATCAGGAGAAAGAACTGACCTATACTACCGGCATGAGCAGCTGGGATGATACATTGAAAGATAATGAAAACTGATATGAAACATATAAATTCGTTGGCAGCGGCAGTCTTTCTGGCGGCAGCTCTGTCCTCATGCGCCAAGATGCGTGTGGAGACGGAAGAAATCCGCCCGGCCGGGACTCCTATCCGTATGGCGGTTTCGTCAGAAGGTGCGCAGACGAAGGCATTGTTCGATGCGGACTCTTTTTCCGCCAAAGGCAATGTCCTGCAGATATGGGATGTCTATTTCAATTCAGTAGTAGCACCGCAGGCCTACATTGAAGGTACCAATGTCGTTTCTACAGGCACCACCGGCGCCGTTTGGCCGTTCAAGGAAGGCGATGCCGTTTCATCTCGGGACAAGCATTATTACTGGACCAAGACCGGCACCCACCGTTTCTACGGCGTGCTCGTGAAGGATAATTCCGGCAGCGCACCTTTGACTCCGACGACCGGTTGGGGGTTCGACGCGGCGCACATGGTTTACTCTGTGCCGACCACGACATTGACCCTGACCTCGCCCCAGTTCGATTTCGTTTATTCCAATGTCATTGAACGCAATCTCGACAATGGTGCCCCTACCACAGCCGTTCCTCTAAAATTCAACCACCTCTTCTCGGCATTCGGTTTCACATTCGAAAACGACAGTCCGTCCAGCTTCAATATCAAGTCCGCGACTCTCAAGGTGCACGACCAGGCTGCCGCGACGATTGATTATTCCAATGTCTGGGACAAGAGTTTTGCTCCAGCTGCAGCTGACAACTGGAATCCGGAAGTTAAATATACCGGTCTGAAAATGTCCTCGAAAGCCGGCATCTCCGGAAAAACCGGAGATATTCAGGCCGGCACCTGCTACGACATGTTCCAGGGCGGCGAGATTACCGACATGGCCAAATATGACAAATACACCCTCATCTGGCCGCAGGATTTGGCCGGGAAGACGTTGGAGATCAATTATGATATGACGGTGACTCGGCCGTGCTTCAAATATGTTTATGTCGGGTCTCGTAAAGGCAAATATATTGTCGAATTTGATTATTCTACGTCAGGTGATTATAAATGGTCTAGTGAAATTCTTGGGTATGAATACGTCGGAGAAGGACGAGGCTTATATGTTGTAGCGAAAGCAACTGAGAGTTCAAAAGGCTCATATAATCTTGTCGAGTCCGAAACCGTAACTGAACACAAGACCCTGACCATCGACCTTGCCGCGAAAACGGAAGGCGGAAAATGGATTGCAGGTAACAAATATCTTTATAACCTGTTGTATACCAACAGTGAACTTGAAATGAAAGTCACCGTGATGCAGTGGGATGGCGGTCATGGCGGTACTGCAGAATTCAACTAAAGGAGAAATAAGATGAGACACTATATAAATATTATATCAGCATTGATTCTTGCCGCATTGGCAGGCAACTCCTGCGTGAAGGAAAGCGTTGCCGCTATAGGTGGGGAAGGCGAGCCTGTGGAATTGACATTGCACGTCACTTCCAGGGCGCTGGACAAGGTCATTGTCAAGAGTTGGGACCCGAATGATGAGGATGAGGCGAAGGTCAATGATCTTCGTGTGTATATCTTTTCAGAGAGCGGTGCTCTTGTCGGATACAAGTATTTCGGTAAGGCAGACTTGAATTTCAGCGCGGACTTGGATTCAAAAGAAGGATACAACTCAAGTGCGACACTGACCGGTATCAAAACCAAGACCGGAACCGCATATATTTATGCGATTGCGAATGCCATTACTTCTCAGTATCAAGTGACTGAAACTGATGCGAAGGAGATAACCAATATTGATGAGACCGATTTGTCAAGTTCGAATCTTACTCGTGAGAAGTTCCTTGCGGCTACGTATTCCCGCCAGGCCGGTTCTTATGACCCGCGTGACAATACTTTCCTCATGTCGGGATATGTCAATGATGGAAATCCTGTGACGATCCAGCGTAAGACTGGCGGAACTGGTGTTGCTGAGATTGTCTCTCCGACAGACGATAATGACAAAAGGCTGAAGCTCTTCAAGGTGTTCTCCAAGAACAAGTTGACCATTAAGACAGGAAATGATGCAATCTCTTTCGATCCGGACTATATGGAGATACACAATGTCCCGAAAACCGTGGCGCTGCTGCCTGGCGGAGCTGCCGATGCTTCTGATTTCGAGACATTCGAGCGAGTGGTATTGGATGAAAAGTATTTGAATTTCTATCTGCCGGAGAATCTGCAGAGCAAGAACAAGAAAAATACCATCAGTGTCTGGAATGACAGGGAAAAGAATACCTATTTAGCTGCCGGAGACAAATCTTTCGTCAATGCTCCTGACAATGCCACATATCTGGTAGTTCACGGGCGTTACCGTGCGGGTGATCATGTCGGCAATGTCGCATATACCATCCATCTCGGTGATTTCGGAGAGAAGGGCAGTCTGGACAATTTCGATGTGTGCCGTAATTTCAGCTATCAGTACACATTGAAAATCAATGGTGTGAACAATTTCATTGCCGAGGCCAAGAAAGAGGGCGACGGGACGATTGCTAAAGACGATCCCGGTTCCGAAGGTATTGTCATTAAGACGACTGCGGCCGGCATGTTGCATGCGGATTGTCACTACGAGGCCCGTGTCATGATATTCAATAAAGCTGAGGTAAAGGGACTCATTGACAACAATTTCGGTTATATTCTGAAGATTCATACGATTTTCGGAGAGTCTGAATGTCTGATAGTTACCGGTGATGGCGTTTACGAGGCAACCCAGTATTACTTGGACAAGTCTAGCGGCAAAGTGCCGGAGCCTTTGACGAAGTTCAACAATGATGGTACGCTGGCCAATCCTTCTAGTTTGTTGGTCGGGAAAGCAGGAGAGGCTGACTTTAATTGGGTACATTTCGTAAAGAATACTGGAGCGGCTCCGAGCAGCTCGCCTTCGAATTCGCCTGGATGTCGGATTACGTCAAATCATACGAAGCAGAATGTTTGTGCCTATCCTGGTACGGATAAGACAATGAGCGTTTTCCAGTTCTTGAAGGAACTGTATGTCGCGGCAAGTACGGACAATGCAAATGCTTTCTTCGATAGCGACGGAAATGTCTATGTGACTTGTTTCATTGATGAGAACTATTACGCTGACCGTGAGTGGACCAAGTATGCAAATCAGACAGACAGCAGAAGGCTTTATATTGCCAATGACTTCCGATTAAGTAACGATGGAAAGAGTTCCTACGCCGAGGCTAAATATGTCATAGAGCAGAATTCCATCTGGACATTCTATTCTATGAATCCCGATTTGAAGCCTTATGGTGTGGAGACGGTTTCGGAGGAGGAAGAGATTGAGGGCTTTAGTGTGAGTTATTCTGGTTATTCTGATTCTTACAAAGATGACTGGAACGGTTATACTGTTGCGTCTAATTATTATAAGGTTAATAACCAGTATACCCCTAGCGGTGCCTTCAAAATTCGTTCTGCAAGTGCTTCAGAACCGGCAAAGCAGGATTTGTATACGGATGCTTACAGAGCATGTATGAGCCGCAATCGTGATGAGAATGGCAATGGAAAAATTGATACCGATGAAGTGAAATGGTATCTCGCGACGGTGGACCAGTACAAGGGGCTATGGATTGGAGAGTCTGTACTTCCGACGCAGGCTAAATTATTTGAGCCGACGGATGAGAACTGGAGCAAACTTGATGACGCAGTGAATAATGCTACAAGTGGCAACACAGATGTTGCACTTAAACCTTGGCATTTTTTCACAGCATCAACTCAGGCCGTTTTTTGGCCTGAAGAGGGTGCATCGACTTCACCGTGGGGACTCTCATGGAGCCAAGCTTCTAAAGTGCGTTGTGTGAGGACGTTGGAGTCGAATGCTGATGGCCGCAAAGACCCTGGTGTATTTTACGATGCTCCCGTTAAGAACGCTGATGGTTCGTATGATATTACACTGCGTCTGAATAAAGGTGCCGGTCGCGATTTTCAATCTCAACCTGTGCCTTGCACATTGGAACGTGGCGAAGCGTCTCAAAATGAGGTGTCACGTAAGTTCAGGATTGATGCCGGTAATTTGTCAGGCACTTTTACACGTTCGCAAATTACCAGTAGCACAACTTCACCTGATGTGTTAATCAAAAAGGAGGCGGATGTTTGTTGGAACAACAAGAATGGAAGTGCAGATGAGCCATGGCGTGTGCCAAATCAGAAAGAATTGCTGGTCATGTCGGTAGTCGCTTCAAATGGTACTAATTCGTTCAAGCTTGATAATATTACCGGTTTCTTGTGGTCGAATACCTATTTTACTGGTTTGGTGAAGAATTATAAACTTTTCAATCGTGACTCTCAATTGACCGCGATGTATAAATCAGGTAGTGTAGGAAACGCTAGCGGACTTGGTTTGATCATGCTACCATCTTATCAGTTTACTATTAGCCCTAGTAATTCAAATGGTAGTGTCCGCTGCGTAATGGATGTGAAAGAATAATCAACACGATAATCAAAACATCTTTTTGATTATATATACTATATTGGTAAAATGGCGTCCGAAGTGATTTCGCACGCCATTTTTGCCTTTTCCCATCTCATCCCATCCCACCCCACCCCGCACCGCATCGTCTTCCACTCCGCCTCCCACCCCGTGCAGCACTCCGCCTCTCACTCTGCTCTTCGCCCTGCCTCCCACCCGGCACTCCACTCTGCATCCCGCCTGAACTGCACCCCGCACCCTGCACTCCACTCTTCACCCTACTCTGCTTAGCCCTGCACCCACCCAGCACCCCATCATGCCCTTCACCCTGCGCCCCGACCCCATTCCCCACCGCCCATTTTCATCGCACTTCTTTGCTCCCCAGGATTCCTTTAGCCAAGTCCCTCCCTCCACGTCACTCCATCTTCCTCCCGTCCACCCATTTCCCATCCGCGTCTCTCCACCCTCCGTGTTCCTCAGCCAAGTCCCGCCTGTGGATTTTCTCGTGCGTAAAAAGGCCAGGTTCACTCACGACATGACATTTTTTCGCCACGACGTGCGTGGAAAACGTTTTAACACGCA
>OQVS01000699.1_pt1 | contig 23165 bp, 18 predicted proteins | sample 1691601 | NCBI WGS metagenome assembly OQVS01 (sample SAMN03418268, study PRJEB22391) | human gut metagenome | biome: human-gut; feature: organic feature; material: feces | host: Homo sapiens | place: Tanzania | collected 2013-01
TTCAGGACTATACGGAAAATATGTATTACTTTTATAATTATGGGGTGTGGACGATCTGCGAAAAAACCACCGGACAGGTGATTGGCAGAGCGGGATTTTCCAACCGCGAAGGTTTCGAGGATCCGGAACTGGGCTTTGTCATTGGTGTCCCGTGGCAGCGGCAGGGATATGCTACGGAAGTGTGTAAGGCAATGTTGGAATATGGGAAAGAGGAATTGGGATTTGAACAGGTGCAGATGCTGGTGATGCTGGAGAACGAAATATCCCTGCATCTTGCGGAAAGACTGGGGTTTTCCCAACTGGATCAGGTCACCTGGGAAGGAACTTGCTATGAGCGACTTCTTATGGAACTGACTTAGCTCATAAATCTGCGCTCATCATAGGAACATATTCATGGCTGAATTGCAGAAATTAGTAATAAATTATAAAAAACATGTTGACACTCTAAAACCACGGTGCTATACTCTCAGCATAGCAAAGGCGCTACAGAATAAAACTGTAGCGCCCTTTTTGTTTGGCAGTATCACAACGCGCGTGGCCGGACAAAAATAGCGTAAGGGTATGTGGAAAACAGTTTAACTGCTATACCCTAAGGATGCGATGCAATGGGGCTTCGAAGGATGAGACCATAGTATCGCATATTTTTTTACACTGGTGAAGTATTGTGGAAGATATTTCACAAAAGAGTGAGGAGGAAAATGTTATGACAGAAGAAATCTTAAGCGCAGTAGACGGTCAATTATTTGCAGTCTGGTTTCTGATCGGTGCGGCCCTGGTGTTCTGGATGCAGGCAGGATTCGCAATGGTGGAGACCGGATTTACCAGAGCCAAGAATGCCGGCAATATCCTGATGAAGAATCTGATGGATTTCTGTATCGGTACCGTAGTATTTATTCTGATCGGCTTTGGATTACTACTTGGTGAAGATGTAGTAGGCCTGATCGGTAAGCCGGGACTGGATATCTTTACCGCCTATGAGAATTTTGATTATTCAAATTTTGTATTTAACCTGGTGTTCTGTGCTACCACAGCTACCATCGTATCCGGTGCTATGGCAGAGAGAACCAAGTTCTTATCCTATTGTATTTATTCCGGTGTGATCTCCGCATTGATCTATCCCATCGAAGCTCACTGGATCTGGGGTAGCGGCTGGCTGTCACAGCTTGGCTTCCATGATTTCGCAGGTTCCTGTGCAATTCACATGGTAGGCGGTATCTCTGCTTTGATCGGAGCAAAGCTTTTAGGTCCCCGTCTTGGTAAGTTTGAAAAGGACAAGAGTGGTAAGATTGTAAAAGTAAACGCATTCCCCGGACATAACCTTCCGATCGGATGCCTTGGTGTATTTATCCTGTGGCTTGGCTGGTATGGATTCAACGGTGCTGCTTGTACTTCCGTAGAGCAGTTAGGTTCCGTATTCCTTACCACTACCGTAGCTCCCGCAGTTGCAACCGTAGTCTGCATGATTTTTACCTGGATCAAGTATGGCAAACCCGATGTATCTATGTGCCTGAATGCATCTCTGGCAGGTCTGGTAGCAATTACCGCTCCTTGTGATGTGACCGACTGCTTCGGTGCTATCGTAATCGGTGCTGTAGCTGGACTTCTGGTAGTATTCGGTGTATGGCTTCTGGATTATAAGCTTCATATTGATGACCCTGTAGGTGCTGTTGCAGTACATTGCCTGAATGGTATCTGGGGTACTATCGCAACCGGCTTATTTGCAACCACTTCCGCACCCGGCAATGACAGCGTAGTAGGCCTGTTCTATGGTGGCGGCTTCAAGCAGCTTGGTTTACAGCTGTTAGGTTTTGTAAGCGTAGCAGCTTGGACCGCAGTAACGATTACCATTGCTTTCCTGATCATCAAGGCTACCGTAGGCTTACGTGTATCTGAGGAAGAAGAGATCGTTGGTCTGGATTCCTGTGAGCATGGTCTTCCTTCCGCATATGCAGGCTTCAGCATTATGGATATTTCCAACACTATGACCATGGAGGTAAATGAAAATACCAGCCTTGGCGTAAGTGATTATGATGCAGCTTCCGCAACCATGAAGGACGTAGCAGTAAAGGTAGAGACGGTTCCCGCAGCAATTCCTGCAACCGGTATCTACAAAGTAGTTGTTATCGCAAAGCTCGCCCGGTTCGAGACTTTGAAGAAGGCTCTGAACGATCTGGGTGTAACCGGTATGACCATGACACAGGTCATGGGCTGCGGTATCCAGAAGGGTGCTGGTGAGATGTATCGTGGAGTTGAGATGGATGCGACCCTTCTGCCTAAAGTGAAGGTAGAAGTTATTGTCAGCAAGATTCCTGTAAGCGCAGTCATCGATGCTGCCAAGAAAGCTCTGTACACCGGACATATCGGCGATGGCAAGATCTTTGTATACAACGTAGACAAGGTTGTAAAGGTTCGTACCGGCGAAGAAGACTTCGCAGCTCTGCAAGATGTCGAGTAATAATGCCAGGGTTATAATCCCTAAGACACGACGTGCTTGCACGGGAGTGGCTTAAGGGATTTATAACCCGATTACGACATGAGCATAAAAGCGGAGCGTAAGTTTCGCAATATGCGAATGGAGTAAATAACTTAGCTTTTATCTAATCCCTCAATTTGGTATATACATAGGGCTGTGCCCGGATGCTGCGACTCATCCGGGTGCAGACAAAGATCCCTGGGTGCTTCCACCACCCGGGGATTTTTCTGCCCGGAATTGTGGATAAGATTGCCCTCTTGAAAAGGTTTTGTGGAAATGATACTATCATCATAGAAGTACAGATTTTCAAAGGGTATGATTTATATGGAAGAAAATGCAACAAAAACACAAAAGCAGACAGAAAATGTTATAGGGAAAGAGAACAAGATCGTAACAGGAGTCATCTGGCAGCAGCTGCTCCTGTTCTTTTTCCCGATTTTATTCGGAACTTTTTTCCAGCAATTATATAATGCGGCGGATGCAGTGATCGTAGGGCGTTTTGTCGGAAAAGAAGCTCTGTCGGCGGTGGGTGGCGGCACCGGTACGCTGATTCAGCTGCTGGTAGGATTTTTCGTGGGACTGTCCAGCGGTGCCACGGTCATTATTTCCCAGTATTATGGGGCAAAACGTGCCGAGATGGTAGGCTATGCCGTACATACCTCCATTGCATTCAGTCTGGTGGCGGGAGTCGGCATGATGATCGTGGGTGTTACGGCGGCACCATGGGCATTGCGTGCAATGTCTACACCTGAGGATATTTTGGGACCGGCGACCACCTATATCCGTATCTATTTCCTGGGAGTCATCGGAAACCTGATCTACAATATGGGAGCCGGTATCCTACGGGCTGTGGGAGATTCCAAGAGACCATTATATTTCCTGATCGCCAGCTGCCTGACGAATATTGTGCTAGATATTGCATTTGTCATCGGACTGCATATGGGAGTGGCTGGAGCCGCATTGGCGACCATTCTGTCGCAGGCACTCAGTGCGGTACTGGTATTGTGGGTGTTGATGCGCACGAAAGACATGCACCGCCTGGAACTGAAAAAGATTCGTTTTGATGGAAGAATGTTCCATAGGATCATCCGGATTGGACTACCGGCGGGATTGCAGTCGGTGATGTATACATCGTCCAATATTTTGATCCAGTCCAGTGTGAATGCATTGGGAACAGATACGGTAGCGGCATGGACAGCCTACAGCAAGATCGACAGCCTGTTCTGGATGATCGTCAATGCCTTTGGTATATCGATCACTACCTTTGTGGGACAGAATTACGGCGCAGGCAAAATGGACCGTGTACACAAGGGCGTCCGCACCTGTATGGGAATTACAGCCGGGGCAACCGTATTGCTGTCCGTGATCCTCTATAATTATGCATCGATCTGTTATCAACTGTTTACCACGGATGCACAGGTGGTAATGATCGGAGAACAGATTCTACACTTTTTGGTACCTACATATTTTACCTATATTGCCATTGAGATTTTGTCCGGTACTCTGCGCGGTATCGGCGACAGCTGGCTTCCCATGATTATCTGCTGCCTGGGGATCTGCGCACTGCGCGTGGTATGGATTTTGACAGCCGTACCTCTGAAAAATGACATTCTCACCATTGTATTCAGCTATCCGCTGACCTGGACGGTGACCAGTATCGCTTTTATTGTGTATTATCTGTTTTTCAGCCGACTGAAGGTTGTGATTCGCAGGAAATAGTTTCTTTGTAAGATATTGCACTTAATTCTATAAAAAATGCATAGAAATGGGAGCACAATGAATTTATAATAAAGAAAGCAAGGAAAGACGGAGGTATTTAAATGTATCAGGCAGATGAAAAAAGATATGAAGAAATGAAATACAACCGCTGCGGCGTCAGCGGATTGCTGCTTCCGGCAGTTTCTCTGGGACTGTGGCATAATTTCGGCTCCAACGGCAATTTTGACAATATGCAGGACATGTGCCATACAGCATTTGATCATGGCATTACACATTTTGATCTGGCAAATAATTATGGACCGGTACCGGGCAGTGCTGAGGAGAATTTTGGACGGATCCTTGCAAAAGGATTGGGAAGGTATCGTGATGAACTGGTGATTTCTACGAAAGCCGGTTATGATATGTGGCCCGGACCTTACGGCAACTGGGGCAGCAAAAAGTATTTGGTAGCCAGCCTGGATCAGAGCCTGAAGCGTATGGGACTGGATTATGTAGATATATTCTATCATCACAGACCGGATCCAAATACACCGTTGGAGGAGACTGTTCGTGCACTGGACGGCATCGTCAGGTCCGGTAAGGCATTGTATGTGGGAATTTCCAATTACAATAAAGAACAGACCATTGCAGCGGCAGAACTGTTCAAGGAGCTGGGAACTCCGTTCGTTATCAACCAGAGGAAATATTCCATGTTCGTGAGAGATATTGAGAAGGACGGATTGAAGGACTATGCGGCTGACCATGGCATCGGCATCATTACGTTCAGTCCCTTGGCACAGGGACTTCTGACGGACCGTTATCTGCACGGAATTCCCGAGGACAGTCGTGTCCGTACCGACGGCAGGTTCCTGAAAGAAGCGGCGATCGTGGAAGAAACCCTGAAGAAGGTACGTGCACTGAATGATCTGGCATCCCAGAGAGGACAGACCCTGGCACAGATGGCACTGTCCTGGATCTTAAGGGATGGGGATATTACCAGTGTTCTGATCGGAGCATCTAAGCCCTCACAGATCCTGGATAATATCGGTATCATTCATGCTACTGCATTCAGCGATGAAGAAAGACGTAAGATTGATGAGATTCTGGCATAAAAAAGCCGGCGCCTGCAAGTATATTGCAGACGCCGGCTTTCACGTTATCTTCCGTAGAAAATCTGCGCGATCGGGGAGTCCGGGGACAGGATCACGGTCTTGTTATCGCCGGTCATGGAAGCCTTCAGTGCATCCAGGCTTCTGACGAAGGAATAGAAATCCTGTTTGGATTCATCGGAATAAGCTTCTGACAGAATTCTCATGTATTCCGCTTCGCCCTCGGCAATGAGAATCTCAGCATTTTTATTGGCTTCCGACAGGAGGACATTGACTTCCTTATCTGTGGTATTGCGGATCTTCTGTGCCTCGGAGCTTCCCTCTGCGGTATAGGTCGCGGAGATGTTTTCACGTTCGGAGATCATACGCTCGTACACAGCGGCTTTGTTGTCACTGGGAAGATCCAGCTGTTTGGTTTCGAAGGAGAGCAATTCAATACCGTACTGCTCGGTGGTGTTCCCGATGTTTTTCATGATGGCTGCCGCCAGCTCCCCGTCACGTCCGGAGATGACGTCGTTCTGGGTCGTACTGCTTATGATGTTTTTCGTAGAGTTATATACGATGGTGTCCAGACGGCTCTCTGCGTTGGAGATGGAGGAGTTCAGGGTCTGGGCAAATTTCAGAGGATCATTGATCTGCCATAAAATGTAACTGTCACAGATCATGGTCTTCTTGTCACTGGTGATGACATCGGAGGAAGACAGATCATAGAGCAGGATCTCCTTGGGAAGTTTATCAACGCTCTGTATAAAAGGAATCTTAAAGGTAACACCTGCAGTACTCACTACATGGTCTACTTTACCGAACTGTCGGATCAGACTGTATTCGTTTTCATTGGTAACGACAACGCCGGAGGATCCGATGATCAACAATGCCAGTACTAATATAATCAGAGATATATTTTTTGCTTTTTTCATATTTATAAAACTGCCTTTCTGTAGACAATGATTATTGTGCAGCTTCAGGGGTGCTGCTCTCCGAAGAAGCGGAAGCGGTACCTGTGAAGGATTCCAAAGGATAGAAGGTCTGTGTATTGCCGTTGGGGCTTTCGATGACAACCTTAAGGTCAGGCAGTACTTCTTCCATGGTCTCGTAGAACATACGCTGTTTGGTGACGGTCGGGTTTTTGATATATTCCTCGTACATAGCGTTAAAACGTGCAACCTGTGCAGTAGCCTCATTGATGCGCTCGGTCTTCTGTGCCTCGGCGTCCTTAATGATACCGTCGGCCTGTGCCTGCGCCAGAGGAAGCTGTTCATTGCGGTATTTGTTAGCATTGTTCAGGGCAGTTTCTTTTCCCTGCTTGGCGGTTTCTACGGCCTTGAAAGCCTCCATGACTTCGGAGGTAGGCGGTTCGGAATCCTGGATCGTGATGTTTACCAGCTGGATACCGATATCCTGTTCTGTCAGACGTTCCAGAATCATTTCTTTAATAGCAGCCTGAATCTCATTTTTCCCGGTAGTCAGGACATCGTCTACCGGATAGCTGCCGATCACGGTACGGATGCAGCTCTGGCTGATGTTACGCAGGATCAGCACGGGATCTTTGGAAGCATAGACTGCTTTTACCGGATCACTGAAGCGATACTCTACAAAGAAATCGACGTTGACAAAATTATAGTCGGAAGTGATCATGAGAGAATCGTCGGTTTCCGAAGAATTGGAATCTACATCATATCCCAGGGAAAATCCCTGAATGGTGGTATTTACCTTACGAACCTGCTGGATGAACGGTATCTTAAAATGAAGTCCGGGATCTGTTACCGCTTTGGCCTGGCCTAAAGTGATCAGAACCGCCTGCTCCTGTTCGCGGATCTGGTAAGTGGAATTAAAAGCAAAAATAGCGATTACCAGAATCACAAGAATGATGCCTGGGACTTTCCACCAGCTTTTTTTCGTTTTTGCTGCTTCCGCGGTGCCGGAACCTAAATCTTCAAAGCCGTTCTGGCGATTACGGAAGGAGTTGAATTTTTTCATAAATATGCTCCCTTCTCACTGGAATTCTTTTATTTGTTGTATACTTTACTATATTAAAGGATGAATGGAAGGAAGGCAATGGAAAGTTCTGCACGTTAAAGATGGTTAATGCCGGATTCTTATTAGTTGCAAAATCTTTCCGGTCGTAATATGATGAAAACATGTGGGATGAAAATCAGCATATTTTAAAAACCACAACAGAAATTACAGTAGAAAAGGATGGAAAAGATGAAAGTATATACTTGTTTTCCCGGCGGAAAAGCCAAAGCACTGACCATGAGTTATGATGACGGTAAGGTACAGGACAGGCGCCTGATCGACATTTTCAATAAGTATGGAATTAAGGGCACGTTCAACCTGAACTACGGACAGGTCGGAGAAAGACCCCGCATGACTTTTGAAGAAATGGAAGGATTATACGACGGTCATGAGATCGCAACCCATACCATGACCCATCCCACCATCGAGAGATGTCCGTTAGTGGAAGTGGCACAGGAACTGCTGGAGGATCGGAAAGGCCTGGAGAAATGGACAGGACAGATCGTCAGGGGACATGCGTATCCCAACGGTTCTTACAGTGAGGAGATCAAACAGCTGTATCGCCAGCTGGGCGTGGCTTATGCCAGAGTCGTAGAGACGGTTCCGGATTTTGCACTGCCGAAGGACCCTTTAGAGTGGCATGCGACCTGCCATCACGATGACCCGAAGCTGATGGAGTATGCGGAATTTTTTGCTGATTTCCAGAAGAGACAGTATCTGAAACTTATGTATGTCTGGGGACACAGCTACGAGTTCGATAATAATGACAACTGGGATGTGATCGAGAACTTCTGTAAATATATGGGCGGCAGAGACGACATCTGGTACGCCACCAATATTGAGATCATTGATTATATGGATGCAGCGAAACGTTTACAGTTCTCTGCAAATTACGAAAGGGTATACAATCCCAACGCCTGCAGCGTATGGCTGCAGTTGAACAGTGATAAATGCGTGGAGATCAAGGGCGGAACCCTGGTGGATCTGAATACTGTGAAACCTGCGGACAGACTGTAAGAAAAAATAAGATACCAAAGACCGGATGGTGAGCGATCACCGTCCGGTTTTTTCGACTACATTTTACACAGAGTGTTGCTAGTTTTTGGTCGTGTTTTCCTGCGGGATATGGTAAAATAAATATCAAGGAAACATTTTCGACAAATAAAAAATGGACATTCATAAAGACAAAACGGATATTCAGAAGGTAAAAGTGGACATTCAAATATAAATATAGGAAAGGCAGGGCGAGGTTATGAAGGATTATGATGTGATCATCATCGGCGCCGGAGTCAGTGGCTGCGCCATTGCCAGGGAACTGGCGAAGGGAAAGCGAAGAATCGCTGTACTGGAGGCGAAAAGTGATGTCTGCGAAGGCACTTCCAAGGCAAACAGCGGCATCGTACACGCAGGATATGATGCGGTGCCGGGAACCCTTAAGGCAAAATTAAATGTCAGGGGTAATGAAATGATGGAGGAACTGTCAAAAAAACTGGACTTCCCATTCCGCAGGAACGGATCACTGGTACTATGCTTTGAAGAGGACGGCATGTCCGGACTGGAAGAATTGTATCAGCGCGGTGTGGAGAACGGGGTAAAAGAATTGAAGCTTCTGTCTCCGGAAGAAGTATGGGCGATGGAGCCGGCGGTTTCCCATGACATCGTGGGAGCACTGTATGCACCCACCGGCGGCATCGTATGCCCCTTCGGACTGAACATTGCGCTGGCGGAAAATGCGGCGGAAAACGGCGTAGAGTTCTATCGTGATCACAAGGTGACAGCTGTCGTGGAACAGAGACCGGTATGGGACGAGAATCCTCCTGCGAAGGAAGGACGGATGTACCAGGTGCAGGCGGACGGGGACATATTCGTGGCGCCCATCGTCATCAATGCGGCAGGTGTCTATGCGGATGAAATTCACAATATGATCTGTGAGGAGAAAATCCGCATCGTGCCTCGCAGAGGCGAGTATCGTCTGATGGACAAAAATTGTGGTGATCTGGTAAAATCCACTATTTTTCAACAGCCCTCTAAAATGGGTAAAGGTATCCTCGTTACCCCTACGGTTCATGGCAACCTGCTAGTGGGACCCACGGCAGAAGATATTCCGGATAAAGAAGATGTAGATACCACAGCAGAGGGACTGGCGAAGGTCCTGAACCTGGGAAGCAACAGCGTGGATGCCCTGGACGGCAGACTGACGATCACCTCGTTTGCCGGACTGCGTGCTCATCTGGTACACGAAGCTCCTGCGGAAAAATCGGATTTCCTCATCGAAGAGGCAGCAGGGCATCCCGGGTTCATCGATGTGGCAGGCATTGAATCTCCGGGACTGACCAGTGCACCGGCAATCGGTGAGTATGTGGCACAGATCGTTGAAAATATTTATCCTGCAGAACGTAAAGAGGAATTTATTGACACCAGAAAAGGAATCCCCAGCATGGCACTTGCCACGGAAGAGGAGAGAGAAGCTCTGATCCGGGAAAATCCCGCATTTGCCAATGTGATCTGCCGTTGTGAACTGGTGACGGAGGGAGAGATCTTAGAAGCCATCCACCGCCCGGTGGGAGCGACGACCTTGGACGGCGTCAAGCGTCGTACCAGAGCCGGAATGGGCAGATGCCAGGCGGGCTTCTGTTCCCCGAAGACGCTGGAGATATTGTCCAGAGAATTGCACCTCGATCCGGCACAGATCACCAAGGAGGGGATCGGTTCCGAGATTTTAGTGGGTAAAAATAAAGACACCGCACCCGGAGAGGGCGGAACATGGAAGAGGACACAGGAGCCAGTCGGAAAGGAGGCACTCCATGAGTAAACGCACAGAAGACATCGTCATCATCGGAGGAGGCCCCGCAGGACTGGCAGCAGCGCTGTCTGCGAGAAAGGCCGGCTGTGAAAAAGTGCTGATCTTAGAGCGTGACAGAGAACTGGGAGGAATTCTGAACCAGTGTATCCACAACGGTTTCGGACTGCATACTTTTAAAGAGGAGCTGACCGGACCGGAATACGCAGAACGCTATATTGACATGGCAGAAGAGGCAAAAATCCCTTATCTGCTGAATACTATGGTAACCAATATTTCCCTGCTTCCTGACGGACGTAAAAAAGTCACTGCCATGAACAAAGAGGACGGACTACTGGAAATCGAGACGGAGACCGTGATCCTGGCCATGGGATGCAGAGAGCGTTCCCGTGGTGCATTAAATATCCCCGGCAGCAGACCGGCAGGCATCTACAGCGCCGGAACGGCACAATATTACGTAAATATTCGCGGACGTATGCCGGGCAAGAATGTAGTTATCCTGGGTTCCGGTGATATCGGACTCATCATGGCGAGACGCATGGTGTTAGAAGGCGCCAAAGTGCAGTGCGTAGCGGAGCTTCGTCCCCAGAGCGGCGGACTGAAACGTAACATTGTCCAGTGCCTGGACGATTTCAACATTCCTCTGTATCTGAATACTACCGTGGCACAGATTCACGGCAGAGACCGCATAGAGGGAGTGACCCTGACTAAAGTGGATGATAACGGGAAGCCCATTCCCGGTTCTGAGTGGGACGTTCCCTGTGATACACTGCTGTTGTCCTGCGGGCTGATCCCAGAGAACGAGCTGACCAGAGATTTAGGAGCGGATATGGACGGCAGGACCGGAGGGCCGGTCGTGGGAGAGAATCTGGAGTGCAGTATCCCCGGCGTCTTCGCCTGCGGCAATGTGCTCCACGTCCATGAATTGGTAGACCATGTATCCGCAGAAGCGGAAAAAGCGGGAAACTACGCCGTGGAATATATCCGGAAGAAAAGAGGGTAAGATGATGGCAGAGAAGAATACAACACAAAAAGAACTGACCTGTATCTGCTGCCCGGTGGGGTGTGCTTTGACTGTGACTATAGAAGGTGACAATAGTGTCACAGTAACCGGCAACCGTTGTCCCCGAGGGGCTGCTTACGGGGAAAAGGAAGTCACGAATCCTACCCGTATCGTTACCTCCACTGTCTGCGTGGCGGGTTACCCGGATACGGTTGTGCCCGTGAAGACGGCTTCCGATATTCCTAAAGGAAGGATTCATGAGTGCATGAAAGCCCTGGCAGATGTCACTGTGGCTGCACCCATTCATGTAGGAGATGTCATTGTGGAAAATGTAGCTGACACAGGTGTCGATATAGTGGCAACCCGGTCGTTTCATGGGTGACAGGGGATGAAAATATTGAGGATAGAGTATAATTAGGGCAATGGGCACATAACCCAACACAGTCTGCAAATGTGTCTGAGTGGGGTATGTGTCAATTGCCCGGAAATGAACAACGGGAGGTTACATAACAGAATGGGAGATACACATAACACACAGAAGAAGACATACATTATGGCGCTGGATCAGGGAACCACCAGTTCCCGCTGCATCCTGTTTGATAAGCAGGGCAACATCTGCTCCATGGCACAGAAGGAATTCACACAGATCTATCCCCAGCCCGGCTGGGTAGAACATAACCCTATGGAGATCTGGTCATCCCAGCTGGGAGTGGCGATCGAGAGTATGGCAGTCCTGGGAATCACCGATGACCAGATCGAGGCCATCGGTATCACGAACCAGCGTGAGACTACGATCCTCTGGGATAAGAATACCGGAGAACCCGTGTACAATGCTATTGTATGGCAGTGCCGCCGGACCTCCGATATGATCGAGGAACTGAAAAAAGACGGTTTTGACAAAATCATCCGGGAGAAGACAGGGCTGATCCCCGATGCCTACTTCAGTGCATCGAAGATTGCCTGGATCCTGAACAACGTTCCCGGAGTCAGAGAACGGGCAGAGAGAGGCGAGCTTCTCTTTGGTACGGTGGATACCTGGCTGATCTGGAATCTGACCAAGGGTGCTGTACATGTAACGGATTATACCAATGCTTCCCGGACCATGCTTTTCGATATTCATAATCTCTGTTGGGATCAGGAGATCCTGGAGCGTTTTAACATTCCGGAGAGCCTGCTTCCCAAGGTCTGCTGTTCCAGTGAGATCTACGGCAAGACCGATGCGTCTGTTCTGGGCGGCGAAATCCCTATCGCCGGTGCGGCGGGAGACCAGCAGGCAGCGCTGTTCGGACAGTGCTGCTTTGAGCAGGGAGAAGTGAAAAACACTTACGGAACCGGCTGCTTCTTATTAATGAATACCGGACACGAAGCTATTACCTCTCAGTCGGGTCTGCTGACCACCATTGCCGCCAGCACCACGAAAAATGTAGAATATGCCCTGGAGGGCAGCGTGTTCGTAGCCGGCGCCGGGATCCAGTGGCTTCGTGACAGTATGCGTATGCTTAAGACTTCCGCACAGTCCCAGGAGTACGCAGAGCATGTGCCGGATACCGCCGGAGTCTATATTGTTCCGGCATTTGCGGGCATGGGAGCTCCCTACTGGGATCAGTATGCCAGAGGAACCATCGTCGGAATTACCAGAGGCTGTACCAAGGAACATTTCATCCGAGCCACGCTGGAATCCATTGCATACCAGACGGCAGATGTGCTGGAAGCCATGGAGAAGGACAGCGGCATTGATTTAAAGAGCCTGAAAGTAGATGGTGGTGCCAGCGCCAATGATTTCCTTATGCAGTTCCAGGCGGATATCGTCAACACCCAGGTACGCCGTCCGGCATGTATCGAGACGACGGCTCTGGGAGCGGCTTATCTGGCAGGACTTGCCGTGGGCTATTGGAAGAATCGTGATGAGATCCGGGAGAACTGGCAGATTGGAGCTTCCTTCACATCGGAAATGGAAGGAGAGACCAGACAGAAACTGTTAAAAGGCTGGCACCGTGCCGTAAAATGCGCACTGGCCTGGGCAGAGGATGAGGTATAAATTTTATATGACCATGGTATTTTTTTGACAAAGCAAACTTGTAATGTGATAAAGTACTGTGGTATTATGATGTCTGGGTGAAAGGTTATCCTGCAACCCGGACATTATATTTTTACGGAATGAATTGCAGTAAGGGGTTAAGGGGAATTCACGGAAAGGAAACAGGATGGATTTATACGGCTTACCACAGACCGTGCAGAACTTCATAAACGATACTATCCAATATAGAGAAACAGGCGCCTGCCTCAACTATGATACCTGCCAGAAAATATTGCAGTATGCGGCAGATACCGGATCACAGAAGCTGGCCGGTCTGGGGCTTTATTATCTTGCAGAATATTATTGGCAGAATGACGAGTATGAGAACACCTTGCAATGTCTGACAGAGAGTATCGGTTATCTGAAAAATGAGCGGATGTATGAACTGCTGGCCAGAACCTATAATATGATGGGAGCGGTGTCCGATCGGAAGAACAACCGGATGGTGGCCTTAAGCTCCTATTATAACTGCCTTCAATATGCGGAAAAGTATCATTTTTACTATATTCAGGGCATGGCGGAGAGTAATATTGCCTATACCCTGGTCAGGATGCGCCTGCGGCAGGAGGCGATACAGCATTACCGTATAGCAATCGACTCCTATAGTAAGTCAGAGAAAACATATCAGCTGAATTATAACAGGATCAACTGTATGATCGAATGTGGCTGCTGTCACATGTATCTGGGAGAAATGGAAGAGGCTTTACGGCTTTGGCATCAAATAGAACAGATCATCAGGGAGGCACCGGAAAGCTATTATTCGAAAATAACATTAGAAATGTATCGTATTTCCTGCGAATTATTACAAGGGCATGAGGAAGAGGCTTTAAAGCTTGCGGCAGATCTTCTGGAGCAATTGTCAGACCGGGATGTTTTTGAAGAGATCATGGATGAACTGGTGATCCTGGCGGGAATCCTGGCAATCCTGCCTGATGGGAAATATCTGGAAGAATTGATACGGATCATTGATGAAAAGCATATCGAAGAGCATTATAATATTTTTCTGGATCTGTATCCTTTCAAGAGTGAACTTCTGCAGAAGAAGGGTCTTACCCGGGAATACATAGATTATACCCGCCAGTATTTCGATATTTATGAGAAATACCAACAGGAAAACAGAGAAGCACTGATCAATGTCATAGAATTGCAGAACCGGTTGAAAAACGTTACGTTGGACTGGACGAACATGAAAGCTTCCAACCGGGAGCTGGAAAGTCTGGCTATGCATGATGAACTGACGGGACTGGCAAACCGGGCCTTTTTACATGAATACTTTACGGGCAGTTTTGAACATGCCTATGAGGAACATGAGCTCATGGGAGTAGAACTCATGGATATTGATTTCTTCAAGGAATACAACGACCATTACGGACATCTGGCCGGAGATCAGTGCCTGAAAGCGATTGCCGGAGTTCTGCGGAAACAGCAGGTTCCGGGTAAGATTTTCTGTGCCAGATACGGTGGGGATGAATTTATGATCCTTTATACCGGAATGACAGCGGAGAAAATACGAAGAGTGTCGGAAGATATTTTACGGGAAGTCCGGAACCTGAAGATCCCCCATGAATGCAGTAATTGCAGCAACTATGTATCGGTAAGCCAGGGAGTATTTGTGCGGATTCCGGTGGGCAATAACAGGGAATGGGATTTCACATCAAGAGCGGATGATCTTCTCTATAAGGCCAAAAACTGTGGCAGAAACAGTATCTGTCTGTCCACGGAAAAGTCCAGGGATAAGTTTATAGAGATCAAATAAACAGCGCAGAATGGAGATTAGTATGTTAGTTCAGAAGTACAAAGACATGTTGTCCGGAAAATCAGTGATCCGGCAGCTTTCGGAATTTGCAACGGCAAGAGGACAGGAGATCGGATATGAGAACGTATTTGATTACAGCCTGGGGAATCCTTCCGTTCCGGTTCCGAGAGAATTTACCGACCGCATGATCCATATGCTGGCAACAAAAGAACCTCAGGAACTGCACGGATACAGCCCCAGTCTCGGTATTACCGGTGTGAGAGAAGCCGTTGCGGAGAATCTGGAACAGAGATTCGGTCTGCCCTATCGTAAAGAGCATATTTTTATGGCATCGGGAGCGGCCGGGGCATTGGCTCACGCTTTCCGTCTGGTGACAGAGCCGGGAGATGAGATCCTGACCTTCGCACCGTTTTTCCCGGAGTATCATCCTTATGTGGATCTCACCGGAGCGGTACTCAAGGTGGTTCCTCCCAATCTGGAGAATTTCCAGATCAATTTTGAAGCTTTTGAGGAAATGCTGACGGAGAAGGTCAAGGCGGTATTGATCAATACTCCCAATAATCCTTCCGGAGTGGTATATTCCACTCCGACGCTGCAGAGACTGGCAGATATCCTGAGAGAAAAGTCACGGGAATACGGTCATATTATTTACCTGATCTCTGATGAACCGTACCGTGAGATCGTGTTTGAAGGAGTGGATAATCCCTGCGTATCCTATTTTTATGACAATACTATCATGTGCTATTCCTTCTCCAAGTCATTATCTCTGCCGGGAGAACGTATCGGTTATGTGGCAGTGAATCCGGCCTGCGAGGAAGCGGAGACCATGATCAATATGTGCGGACAGATCTCCCGGGGTATCGGACATAACTGTCCTCCATCCATCATTCAGCTGGCAGTGGCACAGGTACTGGATAAGACAGCGGATCTGTCGGTGTATGAGACTAATATGAATATCCTGTATAAGGAACTGACGGATCTGGGATTCACCTGCGTGAAGCCCGGCGGAACCTTCTATATATTCCCGAAGGCGCTGGAAGAGGATGCCAGGGTATTCAGCCAGAAAGCGCTGAAATATGATCTCGTTCTGGTACCGGGTGACAGCTTCGGTGCACCGGGATATTTCCGTATGGCTTACTGCGTTGATACCGAAAAAGTGGAGAGATCCCTGGAAGCCTTGCGGAAGTTTGTGGAGAATGAATATGCAACTATCTAGAGTCACACAGCATATCGAAAAGCGATCGTGCTTGCACGAATGAACTTTTCGATATGCTGATGTGACGAAATAACCACATGAGCAAAAGGAAAGCATCGCAGATGCGATTTTGCGAATGCGGTTCTAGATAGTTGCATGGAGTGAATGGGGCTTCAGGCAGTTGCAGGAGCAGAAAGGAGAGGATTATATGTATCAGGCAGGACTGGTATTGGAAGGCGGCGGAATGAAGGGTGTATACACCGCCGGTGTACTGGACTTTTTTACGCAAAAGGGAATTGATTTTTCCAACATCTACGGAGTATCCGCCGGTGCATGCCATATGTGCAGTTATCTGTCCAGACAAAAAGGAAGAGCATTAAGCGTCAGCATAGATTATCTGGATACCAGAAGATACTGCAGTGTGGAAAGTCTGTTGACGAGCGGAGATCTGTTTAACGTGGATTTCTGTTACCACCTGATTCCTGAGTATCTGTATCCTTATGATTATGATACCTTTGAAAAATATCCCGGCAAGGCCTACAGTGTTGTGACTAATATCGAAACGGGAGAGCCGGAATATCTGAGAGTCCGGGATATCCGTAAGGATATCGACAAGATCCGGGCATCCGCATCCCTGCCACTGGTGGCACGGAATGTGAAGATCGATGGGAAGCTGTATCTGGATGGTGGCATCAGCGATGCCATTCCTCTGGAGAAATCCATTCTGGACGGCAACCGGAAGAACATTGTGGTCATGACCAAAGAGGTGGGATTCGTAAGAAAGCCCGCATCTGCGTCACAGCTGGGACTCATAAAACTCAGATACCTGAAATATCCTAAAGTATATGAACTCATGGCGGACAGACATATCCGCTATAACGAGTGCCTCGACTATATTGACAGACAGGAGAAAAACGGTCAGGCTTTCGTGATCAGACCTCATGAGAAGAGCAATGTGGGACGGATCGAGAAGGACAAGGACAAACTGATCGCATTATATGAAGAGGGCTATCAGGAAGCAGAGAACTGCTATGAAGATCTACTGGCATACCTGGAAAAATAATAGTTCTGATTCGTCAGAAAATAAAAAGATAGGAGAAACAAAATGTTAGAAATTATCAAGGCAATTATCTACGGTATCGTGGAGGGCATCACCGAGTGGCTGCCCATCAGCAGCACCGGACATCTGATCCTGGTGGAACGTCTGATTCCCTTTCAGGAGACCAGCGAAGGCTTCTTCGATATGTTTGATGTTGTCATTCAGCTGGGAGCCATCCTGGCGGTGGTCGTTCTGTTCTGGAACAAGATCTGGCCTTTTTATCTGAAGAAGAACCAGCAGACAAAAAAAGGTGGCATTGTAAGATCCAAAAAGGATTTCGCAGTAGGAAACGTGGCACTGAGCATGGATGCTTTCTGGATGTGGGTGAAGATCGTTGTAGCATGTATCCCGGCGGTCGTTTATGGTCTGCTGTTTGATGATGCGGTGAGCGAAGCCTTCAAAAAAGAGATCGGAACCAGTGGCGTAACGGTCCAGGTCATCGTGGTAGCAGCTATGCTGGTACTGGTCGGTGTATTGTTTATCGTGATCGAGAACTGGAACAGGAATCGTGTACCAACCACCACAACGCTGTCACAGCTGACCTACAGAGATGCATTGATCATCGGCCTCTGCCAGCTGGTGGCTGCGGCATTGCCCGGAACCTCCCGTTCCGGAGCTACGATCCTGGGAGCTATCGTCATCGGTATCTCCAGAACGGTTGCAGCTGAGTTTACCTTTTTCCTGGCAATCCCTGTAATGTTCGGTGCCAGCCTTCTGAAAGTTGTGAAATTCGGTTTTGCATTTACCGGAATGGAGCTGGCCTGCCTGCTGATCGGTACCGTAGTATCTTTTATCGTATCCTTGTTTGTGCTTCGTTTCCTGATGGGATATATCAAAAAGCATGATTTTAAGGTCTTTGGATGGTATCGTATTGTACTGGGCATTATTGTACTGCTGTACTTCCTGGTATTCGCATAAGAGTTGACAATTATAGGGAAATGGAATAAACTACCCTTATCAAGCGCCGGAATACGGCACTTGGGAGGAGATTGAAAAATTTATTTTTTGTACATGATCTGTACAGAAGGGAGACGGTAACATGGCAATAGTTAAGAAAACTGTAGCACCTGTAGCGGCTAAAGTGGAAGCACCCAAGGCAGAAGTTAAGAAAGCAGCACCGACAACTCCAGTTAAGACAGAAATCAAGACCGCTGTGAAGGAAGCTGAGAAGGCACCTGTAGCAAAGGCAGAAGAAAAAGCACCTGTAAAGGCAGAGGTTAAGAAGCCTGCAGCCAAGAAGGAAACAGTTAAGAAAGAGACCAAGAAGGCAGCACCCGCAAAGGCAGAGGCTAAGAAGCCCGCAGCCAAGAAGGCAGAGCTAAAGAGCGAGATCAGCGTTCAGTTCGGTGGAAAGTCCTACTCTCAGGAAGATCTGCTGAACATCGCCAAGGACGTATGGAAATACGATCTGAAGCAGAAAGCAGCTGACCTGACCAGCGTAGAACTGTATGTAAAGCCGGAAGAGAACATGGTTTATTATGTAATGAACAAAGAGATCACCGGTAGTTTTTACATATAATTATCCAGAGTCAGATAAAATGAGCAAAGTATACGTCGAATGCTTGCATTCGTAAGAATACTTGTGAGCAGGCCCCAAAGTTGAATTCACCACTTTGGGGTCTTTGTATCTATAAAAAATGTTAAAGGATCACAGAATGCAGAAAAAATCAGAAAAGATTATTTTTACATTATATCTGTTGGGATTTCTGGGACTGGCACTGACAATTGCCCTGTTACAGCCGCTGGCCAACACACCGCCGCTTTACGGCAACCCTCCGGACGAGCATGCAAGATATTTGATTCCGCAGTTTATCTGTAAGTACGGAAGGATTCCTACAGGCCTGGAAGAAGAGGTACGTATTCCAGCCTATGGATTTTCTTATGCATTGTATAATGTATTTCCGTATATTGTGCAGGGATATGTCATGCGTTTTGTAAATCTGTTTACAGAATCCGAAGCAGCATTGCTGTACACGGCCCGCCTGGTAAATGTGACTTTTGGACTGCTGATGGCAGTGGTGGTTTATCTGATCGGAAAAAAAGTATTTCAGGATGCCAGATTCCGCTGGATGTTCTGCTTTGCCGTGACTTATCTGCCGGAAGGCCTGTTTATGCATACCTATGTAAATACGGACTCCTGCTGTATGCTGTCTACATCTATGATGGTGTATGCACTGGTTTGTGTATACCGGGATGGAATTAATATCCGCAATAGTCTGTGGATGAGCGGCGGCATTATCCTTTGTGCTCTTTCATATTATAATGCTTATGGATATATCGTAAGCTGCATTTTATTGTTTTTGGTTTTTTTTCTGCAAAAAAAAGAAAGTGGCGGCTATTCCTATGACTGGAAGCGGATGCTGAAATACGGCTGTCTGATCGCAGGAGTGGTACTCGTAGGAATCGGTTGGTGGTTTATCCGCAGTTATATTGTACTGGATGGCGATCTGCTGGGATTGAAGACCCGGGAAAAAATGGCGATCCAGTATGCCATTGAGAGTGTAAATCCTCTGACCATGAAGACCTATCAGGCAATGGGATACTCGGTCTTTGAAATGCTCAAAGAGCGTTACACATTCACCGGCCTGTATCACAGTTTTGTAGCGGCCTTTGGATCCATGTCGATTTTTGGAACCATATGGCTGTACCGTGCATATAAACTGTTTTTTTCAGCGGGCAGTCTGGGGGGACTTCTTTATCTCATCCGCTATAAACAGCGAAGACACATTGCCGGAAAAGAGTGGTTCTTTCATATCAATATGCTGTACTGCATTCTGATGCCGGCGTTTTTGACGATTTATTATGCCTATACCATGGATTACCAGAATCAGGGCCGCTATCTGCTTCCGGCACTGGTACCTTTGATGTATTACGTGGTAAAGGGAATTCAGAAACTATCAGAGATCAAAATAGGAAATTTCAGGTTCCCGGCATGGCTGATCAATGTCGGTGTTGTAATATGCTTCCTGATCATCGTGGGAGGCGCTATCGATATGGTATTTGTACGGGCACTTCCCGTGTATTTAGAGACAGGACTGGTACTGGAATAGTGCCGGTCCTGTCTTTCTATGGAAACTATTCTGAAAAGTCCGAAGAAGCGATTTCGCGAATGAGACTCGGAATAGTTTTTTTTAATATTTTGTTTAGAATTATTTTCGGGAAAATCAGTTGACAATAATACCCTGTAGTGCTATTTTAGGGTAAGAAGATGTTAGCACTCCTTTTAGATGAGTGCTAATAATCCCAAAGGGAGTGATGGAATGCAATTGGATGATAGAAAAAGAATTATATTGCAAGCCATTATCCGGAACTACTTGGAAACGGGAGAGCCGGTAGGCAGCAGAACCATTTCGAAATATACGGATCTGAATCTAAGTTCGGCAACCATTCGGAATGAGATGTCAGATCTGGAGGAGATGGGTTATATCATACAGCCCCACACTTCCGCAGGAAGAATTCCTTCCGATAAGGGATATCGCTTCTATGTGGATACCATGATGGCGACCAGAGAGCAGGAAGTCAATGAGATGAAGGATATGCTCTTAGAGAGACAGGATAAGCTGGAGAACCTGTTAAAACAGGTAGTCAAGACCCTGGCTCAGAACACACAGTATGCCACCATGATCAGTGCTCCGCAGGTACATCATAACAAGGTGAAGTTCATCCAACTGTCCCGGGTAGATGCCGGACAGATTTTGGCAGTCATCGTTGCCGAAGGCAATGTGATCAAGAACAATATCCTGGCGGTGGATCGGGAACTGGATGATGAGACACTTTTGAAGCTGAACATCCTGTTGAACACACACCTCAATGGTTTGTCCATGGAGGAGATCAATCTGGGAATGATCGCAGCGATGAAGCAGCAGGCCGGAATCCACAGTGAGATCGTCAGTGAGGTGATCGATGCTGTGGCAGATGCCATCAAGGCAGACGAAGACCTGGAGATCTACACCAGCGGTGCGAACAACATTTTCCGGTATCCGGAGCTGGCAGATCAGTCCAAGGCAAGTGAACTGATCAATGCTTTCGAGGAGAAGCAGCAGTTAGGCGGTCTGATCCAGGAATCCCTGGCAGACGAGGGCAGCACAGGTATCCAGGTGTACATCGGAGACGAGACTCCGGTACAGGGCATGAAGGACTGTAGTGTTGTCACAGCCACTTATGAATTAGGCGAAGGCATGAAGGGAACCATAGGAATCATAGGTCCCAAACGAATGGATTATGACAAGGTCATCGGAACCCTGCGGACAGTGCAGAATCAGTTGGATGACCTTTACCGCAAAGAATAGACAGATTCCAGAAAGGAAAGTAAGAATGGCAGATCAGGAAAAAGAAATATTAGAGGAAGAAATGGAACAGGATCTTTCAGATGCCGAAGAGCTGAAGGAAGAAGAGACCGAAAGAGAAGAGCCTGAAACCAAGGCAGACAAAAAGGCAGCAAAGAAGCAGGCAAAGCTGAACAAAAAGGAAGATTCCTACAAGGAGAAGATCGATCAGCTGGAAGACAGAGTAAAACGTCAGATGGCAGAGTTCGAGAACTTCCGTAAGAGAACCGATAAAGAGAAACAGGCGATGTTTGATACCGGTGCCAAGAGTGTGATCGAGAAGATCCTTCCGGTAGTAGATAATTTTGAAAGAGGTCTGGCAACGGTTCCCGAGGAATCCAAAGAAGATCCTTTTGTAGACGGTATGAACCGCATCTACAAACAGCTGATGACAGAGCTTGAGAATATCGGTGTAAAACCCATCGAGGCCGTCGGACAGGAATTCGATCCGAATCTTCATAACGCAGTGATGCAGGTGGAGAGCGACGTGTATGAATCCGGTGTCGTAGCCCAGGAACTCCAGAAGGGTTACACATACCATGACATGGTCGTAAGACACAGCATGGTAGGCGTTGCTCAATAATTTGATCATCACATATTTTTGAAAATAGAAACTATAAAATGAAAACAGAGAATAAAAACAGGAGGAAAATATTATGAGTAAGATTATTGGTATTGACTTAGGTACAACCAACAGCTGTGTAGCTGTTATGGAAGGTGGTAAGCCCACCGTTATCGCAAATACAGAAGGCGCAAGAACTACACCCTCTGTTGTAGCATTTACCAAGACCGGTGAGAGACTGGTCGGTGAGCCTGCAAAGCGTCAGGCAGTTACCAACGCAGAGAAGACCATCTCCTCTATTAAGAGAGATATGGGTACCGATCGTGGACGTACTATTGACGGCAAGAAGTATTCTCCTCAGCAGATTTCCGCAATGATCCTGCAGAAGCTGAAAGCAGATGCAGAGAGCTATCTGGGTGAGAAGGTTACCGAGGCAGTTATCACTGTTCCCGCATACTTTAACGATGCCCAGCGTCAGGCTACCAAGGATGCAGGTAAGATCGCAGGCCTGGATGTAAAGCGTATCATCAACGAGCCTACCGCAGCAGCACTTGCATATGGCCTGGACAATGAGAAAGAGCAGAAGATCATGGTATACGACCTTGGTGGTGGTACCTTCGATGTATCTATCATCGAGATCGGTGATGGTGTCATCGAAGTACTGGCTACCAACGGTGATACTCACCTTGGCGGTGATGATTTCGATAACAAGATCATTCAGTGGATGCTGGATGAATTCAAGAAGGCAGAAGGTGTAGATCTGTCCGGTGATAAGATGGCTATGCAGAGATTGAAGGAAGCAGCTGAGAAGGCTAAGAAAGAGCTGTCCAGCGCAATGACCACTAACATCAACCTTCCTTTCATTACTGCAACTGCAGAAGGACCTAAGCACTTTGATATGAACCTGACTCGTGCAAAGTTCGATGAACTGACCAGAGATCTGGTTGACAAGACTGCTATCCCCGTGCAGAACGCTATGAAGGATGCAGGACTGAACTATTCTGATCTGGGTCAGGTACTGTTAGTAGGTGGTTCCACACGTATCCCTGCTG
>OQVS01000700.1_pt1 | contig 23157 bp, 19 predicted proteins | sample 1691601 | NCBI WGS metagenome assembly OQVS01 (sample SAMN03418268, study PRJEB22391) | human gut metagenome | biome: human-gut; feature: organic feature; material: feces | host: Homo sapiens | place: Tanzania | collected 2013-01
TAACAGACAAGGGTCTGATGAAGTTTGGCGTTGCCAAGATGGTGCTCGACGTGCTTGACGAGGCCAAAATTAGCGCTTGCGCTATACAAGCCGCTGCTATAGTAGGCATAGGACACATCACTTCCAGCGGATTAGGTGTCGGCGCAGCAGCTGCAATTGCAACTATATACTATGAGAATTGTGCGAACATGGCCGACAAGGAGTATCAAGAATGTATAAAAAGCAAAGAACAATGAAAATCTACAAGTACAAAGTGGCCATGATGGTGGCTGCCGCATGGTTTATAGCGACGGCTCTGTTCTGTACCATCCCGTCTGTATGGCAGGCGGTGGTGGCGACAGTGCTGGCTCTCGTGCCGCTGCCGCTGATGCGCTATGAGCACGAGACGCGGCGCAACGAGAAGATACGCGCCGTGGCCTTTGCACTGATAGTGGTGCTATGTAACATCTGTGTATTAACCTTAACCCATCATCACGTATGAAAAAGTATTCTTGGATAATCTGGCTACTGGTAGCGATAGCGTATCTGTTCGGCCACCTGCTACTCAGTGGATGTGCCCAGGCTGTGCTGATATCCATGGGTATCCTGGGTGCAGTGGTGACCATGGGCAATATCGTCACAGCCGCAAACTACTACCGACAGGCCAACGAGCAACGCTTCTGGTCGGTCGTTTTCGTAGCCATGTGTGTAGGCATAGTGGCCGTCTGGGACATATACCGAGCCATGTAGCCGCCGACGGCAAGTGCCTAAACCAAAGCGACTGGGAAGCCCTACGCGAAGAGTTAACCACTCTCGACAGCAAATTTGCTGATTGGTTGGCTGCCCGCGAGGGAGAGATAAAGGAAAGAGACCAGAAACTTTGCGTGCTGACCCGCCTTGGCTTCATCCCTACTGAGATGGCGATACTGCTTGCCACGAGCCGCTCCAACATCACCAATATACGCAGCCGACTGATGATGAAACTCTTTGGCGTGGATGGCAGCGCCACCGACTTTGACAGGCGCATAGCCAATATATAACGGCGTCAGCGTCGAGACTCTGCCGCAAAGCGAGGCGATGCCTCGGCTACTTGCGGAGCCAATCGGCAAGGAACCTTTGCCTATGAGCGTGATTATGGCTGTGTAAGAAATCAGTGGCGGAGTGTATTTACTGCTTTTTGGCTTGGGCGTGATGCGGATATATGCTATCTCTTGATAAGAAAGGCGGCGTCTCAACAATACCATTTGAAAAAAACTTCGGTTTTTTCTTGGCATTGTCTTCGACTTGCACTATCTTTCCATAAGAAAGGCGGCGTCTCAACAATGCCAATTGAAAAAAACTTCGTATTTTTCTTGGCATTGTCTTCGACTTGCACTATCTTTGCATAAGATAGGCGGTCACTATGTCAAGGCGCATGCGCCCCATAACCGTGGAAACAGCCCTCCGCCTCGTGTCTCTACCGATACCTGTACCAGTACACATTATTATATATATAACATTAACCAATTTATCAACAAAGACACTTATGGTAAATAGATTTATCCTTAACGAAGTGTCTTACTTCGGTCCCGGTGCTCGCAAGGAGCTGCCTGGAGTAGTAGCCCGACTGGGTTTCACCAAAGCATTGGTAGTAACAGACAAGGGTCTGATGAAGTTTGGCGTTGCCAAGATGGTGCTCGACGTGCTCGACGAGGCCAACATTCCTTACGCTGTGTATGACGACGTAAAGCCCAACCCCACTGTGACCAACGTGAAGATGGGTGTAGAAGCCCTCAAGGCTGCCCAGGCCGATTTCATCGTGGCTATCGGTGGCGGTAGTGCCATGGACACCGCTAAGGGTATCGGTATCGTAAGCAACAACCCCGAATTTGCCGACGTGGTATCGCTCGAAGGCGTGGCCGACACCAAGAAGAAGACCGTGCCAATCATCGCCCTGCCCACCACAGCCGGTACTGCAGCCGAGACTACCATCAACTACGTAATCATCGACGAGACCAAGCAGAAGAAGATGGTCTGCGTAGACCCCAACGACATTCCCTGTGTGGCTATCGTTGATGCCGAGCTGATGTACTCGCTCCCCAAGAGCCTCACCGCCGCTACCGGTATGGACGCCATGACCCACGCCATCGAAGGTCTGATCACCAAGGGGGCCTGGGAACTGAGCGATATGTTTGAAATCAAAGCCATCAATATGATCCACCGCTACCTGCCCGTAGCTGTAGAAGACCCCACCAACCCCGAGGGCCGCAACGGTATGGCTGTAGCCCAGTATGTGGCTGGTATGGCTTTCTCTAACGTAGGTCTGGGTGTAGACCACGGTATGGCTCACCCCATGTCGGCTCTGCACGATGTGCCCCACGGTGTGGCTTGTGCCATCCTGTTGCCTACAGTGATGCGTTTCAACGCTCCTGCTGCGCTGGACAAGTATGTAGACATCGCCAAGGCGCTCGATGTATACACTCCGGGTATGACCAAGGAAGAGGCTGCCGACGCTGCATGCACCGAGATTGAGAACCTGAGCCGCCGCGTGGGCATCCCCGCCCATCTGTCTGACCTGGGTATCACCGAGGCCGACATCGACGCACTCGCCGACCAGGCTATCGCCGACGTATGTACTCCGGGCAACCCCCGCGAGGTGACACGCGACGACATTGTGACCCTCTACAAGAGCATCTTGTAATACAAGACACTTATAATCTTCAAGGTTTACGGCATCTGTCTCCATGGCAGATGCCGTATTTTTTTGTTGGGTCAACAGGCAGAAAGCATCAACGGCAACACCAGTAGCTCTGGAGGCTCTGGTGTTGCCGTTGGCTATGCGTATCGGTACCGACAGCCGGGGGCTATGCCGCGAGGGCTCGCCCGCAGCCGTAGCAGGACCGTCAAAGAGGCAAGGCACTTGCCCCGTCCTTGAACTCAGCGAAGAAGGGACGGTAGTTGCCCTCGGGATTGTGGGGACGGTGGGCGTTGTGGTCGTCGATGATGGCAAAGGTGATGCGACGGAACTTCTGGTAGAACTCAGATTCTGAGAGCACCTCGTGGAAGAGTCGCGCCACATGGGCAGGCGGATTGCAGAAGGCTCCGCAGCCCAAAGCGCCCAGCACAAGGGCATCGTGATGATGCGCAAGTCCTATGCGCAGGATGGTACGTATCTTGTCGCAGATGGCAGGCACATGGTGGGGCGCTATCAGTCCGTCGGGGGTGAGGTCGGGGCGGTTTTTGCCTGCCACAGAGATGAAGTCCATGCTCACAGGCTCTGCCATGAGGCGGTAGCCCTGGTCTTCGCTCTCGCGGAAGATGGTGGCACCGGGAGTATAGATGCCGCCAAAGTGACTGTCGAGGGGATAGTGATGGGACGAAGGCGGCAGACCATAGACCTTGGCAAGCGGCGAGAAACGGTAGAGCGAACGATAGAGGTCGGTACGGCGGAAGAGCGTCTCTTCCTGGGCAGCGGCACCATTGTCGACCCCACCGCCGGGATGGTGGCGGTTGGCCATATTGAGCACGGCGGGGGTATAGCCGTCGGCCTTGAGGCGCATGGCTACGGCGAGGCAGTCATCGTTGACCACCTCGATGCAGGTCTCGTCGGCAGTGGGTGCATCGGTCTCTATCTCGTGGTCATAGTAGACCGTGGCGTTCATCATCTCCGCTCCGTCGCCAAGCTCCACGCGCTTGCCGTCCTCGGTGGTGTAGTGGCCCTGGGTCACCAGGTCGATGGTGTTGCGATAGACCTTAGTGCGCAGACCCTTAATCTGGTAGTATGCCTCACGGTCGCCGTTCTTCATACACCCCTTGAGGTGGCGGTAAGACTGGAGGAAGTCGGTCTCGGCCTGCCATCCGTGGTCGGGGGTGCAGATGGCGTGGATGACGTCTACAAAGTCCTTGGGCAGTATCACGTTCTCCATGTCTATGGCTGCGGCAAAGAGGGGCGCTATCTCGCTGACGGGGAGTCCGGCTATGCCACAGGCTATGCGGGTGACCAGGAAGGTGAGTTCGCTGTGCTCGGCGGCAAAGGCAATAAACTGGTCTACATAAGGCTTGATGGTCTCGGCACCTCCCTGCATGGTGGGTATGGCATAGCTCTGCCCCTGCAGGCCTACGCCCTGGCCCCATACGGCTCCGAAGGCGTCGAGGGCTGTGCGGGCTGCGCCTCCACCATGAAAACCAGAAAGATTGCTGCCAAAAACAAAAATCTCATTATCCTCGAGTCGGGTAATGAAATGTGGGGTAAATCTGCGATTGTACATAATCAAGTCCTCCTTAATCTTTAATCACCACAAAGCTACTAAAAAATAATGAGTATCAAAACGATAATCACTTTTTTTTTGTAATTTTGCAGCCTGTAGCAAGAACAGATTATCCTATGAGCAAACGCCATCCACTCCTCCCACATTATTATAAAGACTGCATCGAAGCCGGCTGCGACGAGGCTGGCCGTGGCTGCCTTGCCGGCAGTGTCTATGCCGCTGCGGTGATACTGCCTGCCGACTATGACAATCCTGAGCTCAACGACTCGAAGCAGATGAGCCACAGCCGTAGGTATGCACTGCGCCAGCAGATTATGGACGACGCCGTGGCCTGGGCTGTGGGCGTGGTCACCCCGGAGGAAATAGACCAAATCAACATCCTCAACGCCAGCATCCTGGCTATGCACCGCGCCCTGGACCAGCTCAGCGTGAGACCCGAAGCCGTCATCGTCGACGGCAACCGCTTCAAGCCCTACGGCAACCTGCCCTACACCACCATCGTCAAGGGCGACGGCAAATACCAGGCCATCGCCGCCGCCAGCATCCTGGCCAAGACCTTCCGCGATGACTATATGGACGCCCTCGACGACGAGTGCCCGCAGTATGGCTGGCGACGCAACAAGGGCTACCCCACCCGCGAGCACCGCGAGGCCATACGCCAGCACGGCATCACCCCCTATCACCGTCGCAGTTACAACCTCACCGGGCAGGAACTGACCCTGCCTTTCGATGATTAGCCCCTCGGAGAGGCCAATCACTGACAAAATGCACGATATTGGGTAAAATATCGTGCATTTTGTTTGCCAGTATCAATAGAAAAGCGTAATTTTGTTGAGTTAATCGTAACCAACACTTTTACAAGATATGGAGAAAGTAGATAAACTGGATAAAAAGATACTGGGTATCTTATCCACCAACGCCCGTATGCCCTTCAAGGATGTGGCAGCCGAGTGCGGCGTGTCGCGTGCAGCCGTTCACCAGCGCGTACAGCATCTGATAGACAACGGAGTGATTACCGGCAGCGGTTTCTATGTCAACCCCAAGAGTCTGGGCTATACCACCTGCACCTACGTGGGCATCAACCTCGAGCGCGGAAGCATGTACAAGGAGGTAGTGTCGCGCCTGCTGTGCATACCCGAGATTGTGGAGTGTCACTTCACCACTGGCTCATACACCATGTTGCTGAAACTCTACGCCCGCGACAACGAGCAGCTCATGGACCTGCTCAACAACAAGCTGCAGACCATCCCCGGCGTGGTGTCGACAGAGACTCTCATCTCGCTCGAGCAGAGCATCAAGCGCGAGATAACCATCCAGCCCGACGAGGTCTGACCAGACAGTCCCGACAGTGGTACCACAGCCACAGTAAGTATTTGTTTATGCCTATCTGATAATAATGGTACATTTCAATTTGGAGGCCCATCTCCAGAAGATATACACTGCCTATCCCGAGGGTGAAAGCCGTCCGGTGATAGGCATTACTGCAAATTATAGTCAGGGCGACGCCACGCTGCGCGACCGCTACTACCACCAGGTAGAGGCTGCCGGCGGAATTCCCGTCATCATCCCGCCCATCGCCGACCGCCATATCCTCGCGGGAACGCTGGACCGCATCGACGGACTGCTGCTCACGGGTGGCGGAGACTACAACCCGCTCTGGACGGGCGAAGAGCCGCAGCCGCAGCTGGGCAACATCAACGCCGAGCGCGACCTGCCCGAACTGCTCATCACCCGTCTGGCGTTCAACCGCCAGCTACCCATGCTCGGCATCTGCCGCGGCATGCAGACACTCGCCATCGCCCTCGGCGGAAGTGTGGCGCAGCATGCCGAGATGCAGCTCAAGCACTCGCAAGACGCCGACCGACAGGAGCCCACCCACTCGGTGACCATCGGGAGGGGCTCGATGCTCAGCGCCATCTACCCCGAAGAGCGTATATATGTCAACTCGTTCCACCACCAGGCGGTGACAGCCGGCGGACCCCACATGACCGTCACGGCGACAGCGGCCGACGGAGTGGTAGAGGCCATAGAGAGCAGCGAGCAGAAAGGCATCATCGGCGTGCAGTGGCATCCCGAATGGCTCAGAGCCGACGGACTGCCGCTATTCCAATGGCTCACCTGCCGGGCAAGCCTCTTCGCCGAAGCCAAGAGCGTACACCGACGCACCCTCACCCTCGACTCCCACTGCGACACGCCCATGTTCTTCCCGCAAGGGGTGGACTTCGGCACCCGCGACCCTCGCATCCTCGTAGACCTGCACAAGATGACCGACGGACGGCTCGACGCTACCACCATGATGGCTTATCTGCCCCAACCCAAGCCTGGACAGAGCTTTGCCGAGATAGCCCCGCTGCCTGCCGGTTCGCCCCATGAGTATGCCGACATGATATTCGACCGCATCGACGACATCCTCGGCGCCCATCCTGACGCCGTACGCCGCGCCAGAAACCCGCAAGAACTGTGGCAGAACAAGCAAGACGGGGTGAAATCTATCATGACGGGTATCGAAAACGGTCTCGCCATCGAGCACGACCTCAGCCATCTGCGCCACTTTGCCCACCGCGGCATCGTCTATGTCACCCTCTGCCACAACGGCGACAACGACATCTGCGACTCTGCCCGCGGCACAGCCACCCATGGCGGCGTGAGCCCCTGGGGAGCAGAGGTGATAGCCGAGATGAACCGCCTGGGACTTATGGTCGACCTCTCCCACGCTGCCGAGACCAGCTTCTACGACGCCCTCGACCTCAGCGCAACGCCCATCGTGTGCAGCCACAGCAACTGCAAGGCCCTCTGCGACGTGCCGCGCAACCTGACCGACGACCAGCTGCGTGCCCTCGCCCGCAAGGGTGGCGTGGCACAGATTACGCTGTACCACGGCTTTCTGCGCAACGACGCCGAAGCCACCATCACCGATACCGTAGCCCATCTGCAACACGCCATCGACGTGATGGGCATAGACCACGTGGGCATAGGCACCGACTTCGACGGCGACGGCGGAGTGAGAGGCATAGCCGATGCCTCAGAGGTTATACTCTTCACCGAGCAGCTGCTCGCCAAGCGCTTCAGCCGCGAAGACATCGCCAAGATATGGGGCGGCAACTGGCTGCGCGTGATGCACCAAGTACAACAATACAACAAAGGACAATGATGACCAGAAAAATGAAGATGATAATAGGAGGAGCGACCGCCGCCGTGGTGGTTGCCATCGCTGCCGTCGGCGTGAACACCGGATGGGGACATGCCGACAGCATAGACATGGAAGAAAGTATGGACAAGATAGACCCCGTGGGTCCCGCGTTCAGCGCCGACAGTGCCTACGCCTTCACCCAGGCCCAGTGTGACTTTGGCCCAAGAGCCATGAACACCGAGGGCCATGACCGCTGCGCGCAGTGGATAGAGAAGAAGTTTGAAGAGTATGGCTGCCAGCTGGAGATACAGCAGGCCGACGTGACGGGATATGACGGCACCACGCTCAAATGCCGCAATATCATAGCCCGGTCTCATCCCGAGCGCTCCACACGCATCATGCTCTGCGCCCACTGGGACAGCCGTCCGTGGGCAGACAATGACCCCGACTCCACCAATTGGCGCAAGCCCATCCTGGCTGCCAACGACGCCGCCAGCGGTGTGGCTGTGATGCTCGAGGTGGCTCGCCTCATCCACCGCGACACCACCCTCAACATCGGAGTAGACTTCGTGTGCTTCGACGCCGAAGACTGGGGCACCCCGCAGTGGATCAACAGCGGCGACAGCGAGAGTACATGGGCGCTGGGTGCCCAGCACTTCGCCAGCCATCTCCCCGACGGCTTCGAGGTGCGCTACGCCATCCTGCTCGACATGGTAGGCGGCGAGGGAGCACGCTTCTACAAGGAGGGAATGTCAATGCAGTTTGCGCCGGAGATAGTCAAGAAGGTATGGCGGGCTGCCCGCAAGGCCGGCTATGGCAACTTCTTCCCCCGTCAGGAGGGAGGTATGGTCACCGACGACCACATCCCACTCAACCAGACGGCACATATACCCGCGATAGACATCATCCCCTTCTACCCCGACTGCGCCCAGAGCAGTTTCGGACCCACGTGGCACACGCTGAACGACAACATGGAGCACATCAGCCGCAACACCCTCAAGGCCGTGGGACAGACGATGATTCAGGTCATCTACACCGAAGAGTAAACCATCATCCACCTAAATCTATCCATTATGTTAGGAGCTATCATTGGCGACATCGTAGGGTCGCGATTTGAGTTTGACAATGTGGCTACGCTGGGCTTCGAGCTCTTCAGCCCCAACTGCAGCTACACCGATGACACCATCTGCACCATCGCCATTGCCGATGCGGCGATGAACCATCGGGAGTACAAGGACGCACTGGTAGACTGGTGCAGCCGCTATCCCAACCCCATGGGAGGCTATGGAGGGAGGTTCTTGAAGTGGCTGCAGAGCGCCGACCATCTGCCCCAGGCTTCGTATGGCAACGGTTCGGCGATGCGGGTGAGCCCGATAGGTTGGCTCTACGACGACTTCCACGAGATGCAGGACGAGGCGATGAAGACGGCGCTGCCCAGCCACTGCCACCGGGAAGGCATACGCGGAGCACAGTGTGTGGCTACGCTCATCTACTGGCTGCGCACGGTGCGCATCACCAAAGACGAGGTGATAGGCACCGTCAAGCAGACTTTCGGCTACGACATCCCCGATCTCAAGGAGGTCTACAGACTCGGCAACGAAGGCCACTTCGACGCCACCTGCCAGGAGACGGTGCCGGCGGCGATCAGCTGTTTTCTCGACAGCAACAACTTCGAAGACGCCATACGCACAGCCATCCTCGCCCAGGGCGACACCGACACCAAGGGTGCCATCTGCGGCAGCATAGCCGAAGCCCACTACGAGATACCCGAAGAGATGATTAGCAAAGCCTATGAATATCTGCCCGCAGATATGCTCGAGATAGTAGACCAGTTCTATACCACGCTGCAGGGCCACATCAAGCGATAAAACGACATGGGCACCATCCGTCAAGATGGTGCCCATGGCATTATTGATAGCATAAGATTTTCTGAAGCAATGCGTGGCGGCGTCAAATCTGCCCGCTCTCTACCTGGCGCACGATGCGCTCGGTGAAACGGTCTACTCCCTCGGGCTCGTAGCCCTTGCGCAGACTGGCACCGAAGACCCAGGCAAAGGCCTGATAGACGCCAGCGCGGGTGGGACCAAAGAACGACTGGATAAGATTGTAGGACGACGAGTTGCACTCACGGTAAATCAGCTTGATGAGCAGTTTGCCCTGCTGGTAGGTAAGCCGCTTCATGCGGGGAGTATACTCGGCCTTGATGCCCTTCTCCACGAGTTTCAGGTGGCGGTCGCGCGCTTCCTTATTGGGCAATGTCTGCAGATAGTCGTAGGTCTCGAGGATTATACCACGACATTCCTTGGCTATAGGCAGCACCTTCTTCACGTTATAGACCAGTCTGTTGTACGCCATCATCTGCCGCTCGTTCTTGAAGACGGGCTTGGGATATACATAGATGTTATTGAGCTCGACATACTGCACCGAGTCGCGGCCCAGCAGCACCTTGCCCACTTTGACCATAGGCACAAAGGTGGGGTTGTCCATGTCCACCTGTCGGTCTTCAGGGTTTATGCCCGCCCGCTTAGCGGTCTGAGCGTCAGCAGTTATCGCTGCCACCATCAGGCACACCATACCTATGATACGATACATCTTCATCATGACCGCAAAAGTAGTGATATTTATCCGAAGTCTCAAAAAAATTGTGTTATAATTTGCTGTCCGGCTGCAAAAAGTCGCGCCAACGGCAGCCATCATCCTGCTGCGCCCATCTCCAGTCGCCATTCCTTCCCAGACTCTCATCGCCATCAGCGGGCTTGTCGCGGCGACAGTAAGGGAAGACAACAAAAATCCCCGAGTCAGGTCGGGATTTTCATCCTTCGCCTTCCTCGGGGACTCTTGGGTCTCAGTGAGGTTAGTCTGCCTCTCTTCCTGTGTCATCCATGATGCCAGACCGGCAGCGTCGCCTCCTGTGTCATCATTCGCCGTTATTGGCGTCCTGGCCGTTCTCTGCCGTCTCTGCCTCGTCATGGCTGTACTCGCCCATCTGATTGATGGATGCAAGTTGGCTCAATCGGGCATTGATACTGCCACCAGTGGCTCGCGCCCGCAACTTGTAACCGGTGATATGGGTGCGGGCATTAAATTCCTCCTTGGTGTTGGCAGGCTTGCTCTCAATTCCCACCGAGAAGATGGCAAGGTTGTCGAGCTTCACGGCATTGCCCTCGAGCACAAGTTCCTTGATACATCCCACCATATCGTTCAGCACACCGCAGATTACACCTTTGGAGTATGGGGTGCCATGGTCAGACATGTGAGCGGCCAATTCGTCAAGGCCCATAGTGCCGTCGAGATTCATGTGGGCATACCAGTTGCCCTTGTGCTGCGCATTGCTGCGGTTGTCTTGATACAATCTGTACTTCAACATAATGATTGATTTTTGTTAGTTTGACATTGTGTTTGTGTGTTCGCTTGTTGTCATCCGTTCCGGTACTTTTGACAATGCAAAGGTAGTCACGCACTTCGTCGATACCAAATCTGCGCACGCCATAACCTGCAAAATTCTGTTAACAGCCACCGCCATTCGTGCCAACTTTAGTTAACGCCATCGCCGCAGTCATCTCTAACGCCCTGTAGCACAACTCTTCCGACCCTGTCACCATCTCCACCGCCGTCACGACCGCTTTCACCCCCATCTGGGCCACCATTACACCTATTATTATATATAGGGGCTGACAGGAGACCATCATCCGATGACACCAACATAAAGACGGGAAGCACAAGGATAGGCACAATAAACCCCGAAGATACGACTATCAGTGTCGCGTTCTTCGGGGCCTTTATCCGTATGGCTTTACTTCTGCACAAACACCTTGCGCGTAGTGCCGTCGCTTAGTTTTTCTATATTGATACCGCTCACAGGAGCAGAGACACGCCGCCCGTCGGGAGTATAGCGCTCTACGACTTTGACATCGCGCTTGCCATCGACGCCAACTATTTCTGTCGAGCTGCCATTGGAGAGGATGAGTTGCACGCAAACGGCATATGGAAGCTCATCAGTGCTTAACCGATATAGCTTATAGCCTTCGTCTTTTATCAACTCACCCCAAACCAGAAAGCCGTTGGTCAAATCATTGGTACGCCCCACTGCTACATAGTTCTCATTAGTTTCATTCATAAAAAGATGTATCGGATCAAACGTATATCCGAACATTATAGCGTTGGGCTCCTCAGGAATGACATAATTCCATGTACATTCCACCTCATTGAACGTAAATGAATCAGTATAATAGTCCTTGAAACCTGACCTTCCCATCAGGCGCCACCCATCATAGTCTAATTCATAGAATATTACGCTGGGTGAATTACCCAAGGTCGAACCCACCGCAAATGATATACCCACTATCTTGTAACCGGCATAGGGCTTGAGCATCTCGGGAGTGAGGCGTCCCATGACCTCGGCTGTCAAGTTATTTCCGATGCCTACTCCTCCTGTATAGGGAGTGTCGGCACCCTTGACAAAGAGATGTTTCTGCTTAGACAGATAGCTATCGTCGTCCATGGCCTTGCATACTGGTTCCGGCTGGATAAGCTGAGTCTTAAATAGCGCAGGATCGATGTCCACTATCTCCGAATCAATGGTTTTCGGCAGCTCTTTGTGCGACTCGCAAACGGTCTGAGCACCGGCTGTCAATGATACCAATGTAATGAATACTAACGTGAGTAAATTTCTTTTCATATAGACTAACTTTTTATGTATACTTGTGCATGGTTGTCACATAAACATACCCCCAAACACACTTTTGACGGCGCAAAGGTACACAAATAATATGTAAACATCGGTAAAATCATGAGATTTATCGCAACCCTCCAAAGAAATATGGAGAAAGCGATGCGCCATGTACGCCCACCTATCACCTTCACACCTATTATTATATATAGGCGCGGCCATGTGGCTGTCTACCGACCTTCCGATGACATCAACAGAAAGACATGGAGAACAAGTATGGACACTATAAGCCCCGAAGATACGACCATCAGTGTCGCGTTCTTCGGGGCCTTTATCCGTATGGCTTTACTTCTTCACAAACACCTTGCGCGTAGTGCCGTCGCTTAGTTTTTCTATATTGATGCCGTTCACAGGGGCAGAAACACGCTGCCCGTCGGGAGTATAGCGCTCCACGACTTTGACGTCGCGCTTGCCGTCAACGCCCACGATTTCTGTCGTGCTGCCATTAGAGAGGATGAGTTGCACGCAAGCGGCATAAGGGAACTTGGCGCTACTCACCGTATAGATGCCACGACCATAGGCTGCATTGAGGGTACCCAATACCAGATATCCGTTGGCCGTATCAGTGGTCTTGCCCAGGAAGATAGGTTTGTCGGCATTAGTACCAGTGGCCGACTGGGTATAGCCATATCCGAAGAGAATGTCTTTGGGCTCCTTGGGAATGACATAAGTCTGCGTACATCCCACCTCATTGAGCACGATGCCATTGGTGGCATTGGTTACATCATAACTCCCGACGTTTCCACCAGCTACAGTATGGTATCCATCAGTACGGCGCTCCATCGCTATGATACTGGGAACGGTGCCCAAGTCTGAAGCCACTATAAATGCGATACCCACAATGCTATAATCGGCATAGGGTTTGAGCTTATCGGCGGTGATACGGCCAAAGACCGCATTAGAGCCAGGAGCTTCGGGGAAGCCGTCGGCACCAAAGGGGACATCGGCGCCATTGACAAAGAGATACTCCAACGGAACCTGCGTACCGCCCTCACCCTCGGCCTTGCACATAGGTGCCGCCACGTAAGTCTGAACTACAGATAGAGAATGGTCAATCGTCCCGTTGTCCGAAACGACATGCACGGGCTGCCCCTTGAGCGACTCGTAGACGGTCTGCGCATTGGCTGTCAATGATGCCAATGTGATTAATACCAACGTAAGTAGATGTTTTTTCATATAGATGAGTTTTAATGAATAATCTTGCATCTTTGTTGCAGGCAAGTACCCAAAAACGGGCATTTTTCGGCGCAAAGATACACAAATAATGCGTAAACGGTGGAAAAATCACGAAAAATATTACTCCATTCAAAAAAAATACGGGAAAAACGATACACATTGTAAATATATCCATTACCTTTGTGGCAAATTAATGCGACAACACGCCTTCTGAGCCATCCTGTATCTATGCTATGCACCCTGACTAAGAGGTATGTTAACCACGGAGAGAGATAATTAACTTACATAATACATGCTTATGCAACACAATTTACACCTTTTGGGTATGGTGGCAGCCAGCATTCTCGCTGTTGCACCTACCGATGCGTTTGCCCAGGCCAAAGCAAGCGAACAGACTCCAGTAACCGTCAATGTGACTACTGCTGGAACCCTCAACACACTGGTCACCTCTGACCAGAAGTTTACCACAACCTCACTTGTCGTCAAGGGCGACCTCAACGGAGCCGACATACTGTTCCTTCGCGAGATGGCTGGCAGTGACAAGAAGGGCGTAGCCACCGAAGGCAAACTCGAAGTGCTCGACCTGACCGAAGCCAACTTTGTGGCTGGCGGCGGAGACTACTACGACAAGAGCTTCACCGAGAAGGGCTCACCCGCCGATGCCACTGTAGGCTCCTACTGCTTTGCCGGTACTATATTAAAAGAGGTAAAACTGCCCAACTCTGTTACCAAGATTAAGGACAGTGCCTTCGAGAAGTGCGCCGCTCTTACCAGCGTTACCTTCTCCAAGGATGTGACAGAGGTTGGCGCCAGCGCTTTCAGCGGATGCACCTCTCTCAAATCATTCGAGTTCCCCAAGGTCAAGATAGTTTCTGCCTACGTTCTTTCTGGCTGTACCGCTCTGACCAAGGTTGTCATCCCCGAGACAGTGACCGACCTCAAGGGCAACATCTTCAAGAACTGCTCTGCTCTCACCGAGATTCACATCGCCGCTGTCAACGTTCCCTCGATAGCTTATTCTACCTTCAGCGGCATCACCCAGAGTGACATCACCCTGTATGTACCCGACGAGAGTCTGAAGAAGTATCAGGACGACTATGACTGCAAATTGTTCAAGGAAGTAAAGAAGGAGTCAGATTATGACCCCACCGTCAATCCTGGAGAGCCCGGTACCACCGAGGTAGTACGCTCTGTAGAACTCACCGCAGCTGGCACACTCTCTACGACCATCGATGCAGCTGAGAAACTCACCATCACCTCGCTTACCATCAAGGGCGACATCAACGGCGACGACCTGCTCTACATCCGCGAGATGGCTGGCCGCGACATCAAGAGCGACCCCACCAGCGGCAAGCTCGAAATACTCGACCTGACCGACGCCAACTTCGTAGCCGGAGGTGGTAACTTCTATGAGAAAGACAAGTGGAACAAGGCAGCCGCTGCAGAGAACACCGTGCAGAGCCACTGCTTTGAAATGACCACACTTAAGGAAATCAAGCTGCCCAAGTCGCTGCGCGCCATCAAGAGCGAGTCGTTCAAGCAGTCCAACAAACTGACCGCCATCACCATCCCCGAAGAGGTTACCGAGGTGGGCGACAACGCATTTGAAGGCTGCTCGTCACTCGTCACTTTCGACTTCCCCAAAGTAACAAAGATTGCCGGCTCAGTACTCGCCAACTGTACTGCACTGACCAAGATAACCATCCCCGCTACTGTTACCGAACTGAGCTACGGCATGTTCAGCGGCTGTTCATCAGTTACCGAGATACATATCGCTGCTACCACTCTGCCCAACAAGGGCTGGAAGCCATTCAACGGCATCGACCAGCGAAACATCACCCTCTATGTGCCCGCAGGCTGTGCAGATATGTATAAGGCCGATACCGACTGGGGTCTCTTCAAGGAAATCAAGGAAGAGGGCGGCACCACCACTCCCGAGACTGGCGTCAAGACCGCTGGCACCCTGTCTACCCTCGTAGGCACAGACAAGTTCAACCTGACCGAAATCAAGGTTACTGGCGACATCAACAGTTCCGACATTCTCTGCCTCCGCGAAATGGCTGGACGCAACCAGAACAACGGTGAGACATCGGGCAAGCTCGTCAGCCTCGACCTCTCTGGTGCCAACATTGTAGCCGGTGGCGACTACTATTACAAGAACTCTACCGCCAACCTCGAGTTTACCACTACCGCCAATATCATCAGCGAGTATATGTTTGACCACTGCAAGCTGGAGTCTTTCGTATTCCCCGCAACAGCCACAGCCATCGAGGGTGGAGCCTTCGGTTCTTGCTACAACCTCAAGGGCACTCTGACTATCCCCGACAACATCACCCGCATCGGTAACTATGCTTTCGAGGCTTGTGTGTCTCTTGAGCACGTCGTGCTGCCTGCCGCTCTGAAGCAGGAGAGCTACTCCAAGCCAGCTCTCGGCTCCAATGTATTCTCTGGCTGCCATGCCCTGAAGGACATTGTCATCCCCGAAGGTGTGACCCGTATCAGCACCAACGCCTTCAGAGACTGCTTCGAACTTACCAAGGTGACCCTCCCCACAACAGTGACCTACATCGACGGCGACGTATTCAAAGGCTGCAAGAAACTGGCACACATCTTCGCCAAGAGAGAAAAGGCACCGACAGCCAACTATGGTACTTTCGAAGACGACATCTATCCCACATGTACAGTGCATGTTCCAGCTGGCTCTGTCGACAGCTACAAGGGCGCGACCTACTGGGAGAATTTCACCAATATCGTAGAAGGCACTGTTGATGGCATCGGCAACATCGAAGCCGGACATACATCCAAGGTTGCCGACGGCATCTACACCCTGAACGGTGTCAAGATGTCTGAAAGCAATCTGGCTCCTGGCATCTACATCGTAAGAAAGAACGGTGTTAGCATGAAGTTTGTCAAGAGATAAACCAACCAACAATACATCAAAGGATGCGTCACTCAAGTTGTGGCGCATCCTTTTTCACTTTAACTCAACATCAATTATGAAACAGACCCTCTTACTCCTCTTGGCCTTTCTCTTCACCGGCCTTTCTGTATATGCCGATGAAGACACACGCAAAGACCCAGAACTCTCGTTCTACAGTTCTTCTGTCGGCATCCTCGCCGGCACGGCTCTCGAAGCCCCATTGCGCAACCCCCACGGACTGATGCCCATCACCTACACCTCATCAGACAATTCCATCTGCCAGGTGGATGAGAGCGGAAAGATAAGTACTGCACTCGTCGAGACCACCACCACGGTGACTGTGACCGCCTCGTTTGCTGGCAACGACGAATACCGGCCTGGCTCTGCCACCCTCGAGGTAGGAATTGTGCCCCGCTCGCCGCTGAAGGCACCAGAAGTGACTCCTATGGGCGGCACCTTCGACCACGCCGTAGAGGTCAAAGTCACCACCGACGACGCTTACGCTACAGAGATATGGTACTCCACCGTGGCCAAGAGCGCCGAAGAGTTCAAGAACAGCGACACCAACACCAGTTACATGATAACTGGGCAGACTGGAACCATCCGTATCGACCGCTCATGCAAGCTCTACGTGATGACGCGCGGCAGAGGCACCAAGAGTCCCGTGATAGAAGCCAACTTCACCATCAGTATGCCGCTCAAGGCCGACTTCACTACCGACAAGTCGGTGACGGCAGACTACGCCCAGTATTTCGAGTCCAGCAAGGACCTCGCCGACTGGACGGTGCCCAGCGAATGGCACATAGACGATATGAAGTTCGGTGAGGTCAGAGCCGGCGACAAGAAATCTATTGCCATTACCTACGCAGCCGGCGACGGCGCCGCACCGCTCGCCTCGCCCGTTTTCGACATCAAAGAGGGCCAGCGGCTGGAATTCTACGCTTACTTCAAGACCAAGACCTTGAGTTGGGCGCCATGGACGGTTGACGTTACCGACTTTACTACAGGGCAGACAACCACCCTGTTTAACATCTATCGCTGGACGTTGGAAAACAACTTTGTCTCCGACGACATCATGCAGTGGAAGAAGATAGACATAGACCTCGCCGCCTATGCTGGACACAAGGTGCAGATAGTGCTCAACTACAACTTTGACGGTGAGAATCTGGCCATCGACGCCTTCCGTCTGGTACGCGACAACCCCGAGGCTGCCACACGCATCACTGCCTCCGTCGACGAGCCTATCACCTTCATCAGCCGTTGCCAGGGCGAGCCCACCAAGACGATATGGACGCTCCCTGGCAGCGAGAACAACGAGTATGCCGGCAACAGCGTCACAGTGACTTACCCCAAAGAGGGCATCTACGACGTCACCCTTACCATCAGCCGCAAGAGCGAGAAGGATGTGAAGGAAATCAAGCAGTTTGTCGAAATCATCGGTAAGGCACCCACCTCTGCCTTTGCCATCACCTCCGACACCTACACCACTGCTGCCGACATGGCATTTGTTCCCGCCGGAGTACCCGTACAGTTCGCCGACAAGAGCGAAGGTTCGCCCACCTCTTGGGAATGGAAGTTCACCAGCGACAGCGAGACCTTGACCAGCACCGAGCAGAACCCCACCGTTACCTTTACCAAGGAAGGTCGCTATGATGTGACTCTCACCACTGCCAATGCCAACGGCTCCAATCAGGCATACAAGGCGGAGTGCCTGCAGGTTGGCGGCGAAATGATGATATGGAACATCACCGAGCAGGAGATAGACAATCTCAAACCCATCAGCTACGACAGCTTTGGCTTCTATGCCGGCAGCAATATGTTCGGCCTCGACCGCTTTGCCGAGAAATATCCTGCACCATTGGCCGATGCTACAGTGAAGACCGTCGACGCCTACTTCGCCTCAACCAAGACCCGCGAACCCGACACCGCCATCGAGCTGGCGATATACGATATGGCTGCCGATGGAGGACCTGGCAAGGTACTCGCCAAGACATCGCTCAAAGCAAGCGAACTCAAGAGTAAAGCCTCCGAATACGTACAGACCACCTTCGAGTTTGCCGAGCCTGTAGCCCTTGCCAAAGGCAAGCCTTTCTTCGTGGCCATTGGCCCATTCCCTTATCAGGGTGTCAGCAGCTATGAGGACCAGATAGCCCTCTACTGCGTAACCCGAAGCCGGGGCGGACTCTGCGCCACATGGGATTTGGCTCAGAATTCCGACCGATGGATAGCCAACGTCTCAGGCTATTGCTCTATGGCGATGGGCCCGGTGGTCAACTACACATCTGTAGCCAACGGCATAGACAATACTGTTGCTCCCGGCACCACCAAGCATGAGATAAAGGCCATCTATAACCTCTGCGGCCAACAGGTGACCACTCCCGAAAGCCACCAGATTTACATTGTGCGCTATTCCGACGGCACAAGTCGCAAGATTATGTGGAAATAAAGAAAAATAACAGATTGACATTGTCCGCCTAACCGTCGCGGACATAACCATGATTAGGGCTGGAATTCTCGCAAGAGGACTCCAGCCCTTTCTCTTCTCCTCATTGCCACTGCGGCGCTAAGACATATCTTTCATCACCCCCGCCATCTCCACCTCTACCACCCTTACACCTATTATTATATATAGGTGTGGCCACATGGCTGTCTTACGGTCGTTCCCGACCCATTCACCAGGCATGGAGATGGTGAAGAGTTGGATGCCAGGCATCTCGTTGCCTGCCGTCGATTAGAAATCTTTAATGCTGGATGATAGGGTTCTAATTGTGATTGTTTCCTGTGCTTGCGCGGAAGTGGCAATTTTGCGGCATGATGATGAAACGATACATTTTAGTAAGGCTGCGACTGGCAAGGCGTAGGCTGCGCCACCGTTCACTGCCGCCGCCAGCCTCGCCATTGTCGCCGCCGACATAATCCTTGTCAACGTGCTATCTCTGCATATTATTCAAAAAAAACTCATTCACTGTCAGTTCGTTTTAATGCGTTTTGCATCGTTTTAATAGGGTATTAAAATGATGCAGAGTGGTCAAGTAAATCGAAAAGAGTTACTATCTCGACGATTACATTATGTATTATCTCCTCTTCTGATTTGCCAAATTCAGAAAGATGCTTCTTTCCAAGCCAGACATGGTCTTTTGCGTAACCTCTCTCTCCCAACATACCTGCAACCTTGTCATCATTGGGATTATATTGAGGCGTCTTATATTTGTCTTCATAAGCCTGGCGTATGTACAAAATACTGCAGTCCGCAACAATGCGTACTTTTGTCCACAGTTACTTGGACTGAATTTAACAAAGAGATAAAGACAGCTAAAAGGGACAAATTCTTTATGCCCCAAAAAGGTTTAGCAGGCAGCAATAGTGTGTAATAGTTATATCTTGTTAAAGGTTAACTTGAGCAATGTTGTTTCTCGCTAAAAATCTATATATTTGCATTATAAGCAATATATTGACCGCATGGAAGATTTAAATCAATTAAAACTCATATTGGTAAAGAATAAAAAGACCAATAAATGGCTTGCGGAACAGTTGGGGGTTAATCAAACTACTGTTTCAAAATGGTGTACCAATACGACACAGCCTGATTTGGCAACACTGAAGCGAATTTCAGAGTTACTGAATGTCAATGTAAGCGAAATAATTAACTTTGACTAAATCTATATTTATGGGGAATTCTAACTTCAATGAGAATACCAGGGTACAAGTGCCTGCAGCTCTCCATCTATGTAAGTTGGGCTATACCTACTTGGACAATATCAATGCATATGATACCAAGACTAATATATTGATAGACGTTTTTCTGAATGCAGTCAAACGTCTGAATCCGTCTTTGTCAAGTCAGGAAGTCTCTTTGTTGTTTTCAAAGATTGTAAACGTTGCAAACAATGATGATTTAGGACGCGAGTTTTACCAGATGCTTTCTTCCAATAGCGGAATAAAACTTATTGACTTTGACAATCCTGAAAACAACGATTGGCACGTCACCACAGAGTTTACATGTGAAAACGAAGATACGGAGGACAATTTCCGTCCTGATATCACCTGTTTCATCAATGGAATGCCATTGGCTTTTATTGAAGTAAAGAAACCAAATAACCACGAGGGTATCTTGGCGGAGCGTGAACGCATCAATACACGAATGAGCAAAACATGTTTTCGCCGCTTCTTCAACGTCACGCAGTTGATGATATTCTCCAACAATCAGGAATACGACAATGAGAGCCGTGTACCTATTCAAGGTGCATTCTATTGTAGCTCTGCCAAGGGCAAGGCTTTCTTCAATGTGTTCCGTGAGGAGAACAAAACGTTTGTTACCAATTATCCCTATCAGGAAATAACGGATGACGACGAATATAAGGTATTGAAACACCGCAACTGTGTAGTCATCAAGAACCTTAAGGAGTATCAGACCAACAAGGATGTCAACACCCCTACCAACCGTATCATAACCTCCATGCTGAGCAAGGAACGCTTCCTGTTCCTGCTTCGTTATGGCATAGCATACGTTGAGCGCAAGGTGGAATTGGAGGACGGCACACAGGGTACTACGCTGCAAAAGCATATTATGCGCTATCAGCAGATGTTCGCCTCTTATGCCATCCGTCGCACCCTAAATAATGGGATAAAGAGCGGTATCATCTGGCATACACAGGGCAGCGGAAAAACAGCTCTTGCCTATTATAGCGTGCGTAGCCTAACGGATTTCTTTGCACGGAAAAACATCGTGGCAAAGTTCTATTTCATAGTCGACCGTATCGACCTTATGGAACAGGCTACCGACGAATTTGCCGCCCGTGGTCTTATCGTGCATAATGCCAAGAGCCGTGAAGAACTGATGAAGGACATTGCAAGCCGGTCTATCACACAGAACAATGAAGGCAAGTTGGAGATCATGGTGGTCAACATCCAGAAGTTCAAAGAAGACAAGGCGAAGGTGCAAGTTGACGACAGCTACAGCACCAACCTGCAACGTATATTCTTTATCGACGAGGCGCACCGTGGATATAACCCCAAGGGAAGTTTCTTGGCGAACTTGCTCGAAGCTGACAAAAACGCTGTGAAGATAGCCCTCACTGGCACGCCGCTTCTCAAGGAGGAGCGTGAGTCTTGGCGAGTGTTTGGCGACTATATCCATACTTACTATTATGACAAGTCCATCGCTGATGGCTATACTTGCAAACTTATGCGTGAGCCTGTCGAAACCATCTACAAGGAAAAAATTGAGGACATCCTCGACAAATTGGCTGGAAGCGTAAAAGTGAAGAAGTCGGACATCGACCGCAATAAGATCATTGAGGATGAAAGCTATCTTAATGCGTTGCTCGATTATGTCATATCCGACTTCCGCCGTTTCCGCAGGGAGCAGAACGACAACTCTGTCGGAGCCATGATTGTCTGCAAGACAAATCCTCAGGCAAGAGAGATGTTCCGCTTGTGGCAGGAGCGTTTTCATAATGCGGAGAAAATATGGCAGCATAAAGAGGAACAGCTCGGAATGGCAGCAGAGCCAATGACTTTGCCTTCTGGCTACAGACCTTTGACCGCTTCGCTTATATTGCATGACGAAGGCGATAAGTTGGAACGTAAAGAGTATATTGAGGGGTTCAAGAAACTTCAGGAAGTGGACGTGCTCATTGTCAACAAGATGCTTCTCACCGGTTTTGATGCTCCTCGTCTGAAGAAACTGTACCTCGGACGCTCGCTCGACGGGCACGACTTGTTGCAGGCTTTGACGCGTGTCAACCGACCTTACCATGATTTCAAGTATGGTTATGTGGTTGACTTCGTGAACATCAAGGAGAATTTTGATGCTACCAACGACCGCTACCTCCGTGAATTGAACCGCACTTCTGACGGCACAGGCTCAGGGCAAAGTAATATCGCCAACGATGTGATGGTGACGAAGGAAGAGGTGGAAGCCAAAATCAGGCAGGTAAAAAGTGTGCTCTTCAACTTCACCACTGATAATATGGAGGAGTTCCGTAAGCAGATTGACGAGGTTGACAACAAGGACAGCCTTTATGAATTGCGCAACACGCTTTCAGAGGCAAAGGCTATTGTCAACCAAGTTCGTTCTTTCGGCGACGAGGAAACAAAGCAGAAACTTGCATCGCTGCCTATCGGCACCATTCCTACGCTTATCACGGAGGTGACACATCGCATCGAACGCATCAATCTTCTTGAAAACACGGAGCATAAGGCCGACGTGTCGGGCATCATCAATGTGGCACTTTCCGAACTTGAATTTGAGTTCAAGAAAGGAATGCCAGAGGAAATGCGCATCATAGTCAACGACATCCGTGAGCGTTGCGAGCGTGTGCAGGCTGAGTTTGAGGCAAACTTCGATACAAAGGAGGACAAATATGTTATCCTTGCCGATGAGTTCCGTGAGTATTTCCGCAAAAAGGGATTTGTGCCTAAAGATACTGCTGATGCAAAAGAAAGTATACAGTACATGGACGAGGTGATGAAGAAAATAAGGGAAATCAATCGTCGCAACCGCCTGCTGAAAAGCAAGTACAAGGGTGACGAGCGGTTTGTGCGAATCCACAAGCGTATTGAGGAGCAGAACGAAAAGCGCGAAAAGCCGATCATATCAAAACATGAATATGAGATTGCGGAGAACCTGGCAAATATGAAGCAGGACATCGACAGAATGATATTCCTCGACATCAACAAGCTCGACAACGAACCGGCATTTCAACAGGATGTGCTTGCCATCATTGGCAAGGAACTGCTGAAGATGCACATAAGGGCTGATATCAAGGACCGCAAGTTTATCAACAATCTCATCACAACAGAATATTTACAACAACGTAACTACGCATATTAATAATAATGAGCAACATCAATATATCTGAGGCTACCATCGCCCTTATCGACTCTCTGAAGAGCACTACCGGGGCTTACGGATTGGCTGGTACTGGCAGCGAATATAAAATTGTAACGGAGATGTTCCTTTACAAGTTTTTTA